>Ga0209756_1002583_pt1 | contig 15524 bp, 4 predicted proteins | sample ETNvirenome_6_85_FD_184071 | JGI IMG/M metagenome (GOLD analysis project Ga0209756, IMG submission 184071) | Marine viral communities from the Pacific Ocean - ETNP_6_85 (SPAdes) (version 3) | ecosystem: Environmental > Aquatic > Marine > Oceanic | place: Pacific Ocean | collected 2013-06-19
TGATTTTAATGCCAGCATTCAAAAAGCAATCCAGTTCACAGAAGGTGGTTTAGATTATGCCCGGGCCGGCCGCGAAAGCGCGGTCGCTTTATTTGGCGCCATAAATACAGCATCAGATATCTATAACGATATGGTCGCCTTGTCCAAGGCCAAGGCGAAATGCACGATTTTAACACCAGAAGAATTAAATAAATTATTGGGAGAAGGGGAGGAGTCAGTATGGGAAAGGCTGTGGGCAGAATATATCGACCCAGGCGACAAGTTTCTGGAAATTTGCAAAGAAGAGTGCAGAAGTGATATTGTAGATGCCTTGAAAAGTGCGGGCGACAATCCAAGCATAGGAGCGTTTTATGCTTTGTGGCAGGCTTTAACCACAGAAAAGAGTATTTCCGCTTGTGCTTCGCCATATTTAGATAGATTTTTTAACATGGTGCCTTATATGTATTACATTTCTCAGATTCTTCAAAACGTAGCCGGCGACCTTTTAGAGGCCATGGCCGATTCTCTTACTGAGGAGGAAGAGAAGATAGTGTGGCAGAACACGCCGTGTGGACAAGAAGCAATTGTCGATCTTGTTACAAAAGGAATGTTTGACAAAACGGGGCATTTGCCGGCAATACCAGAAATTCCTCATATTCCGCCAATTCCTTATATAAATATTCCCAGTGTTATGGATGTTGTGTGGGCTATTGTTACGGATGCAATATGTTTTGCCATATGTTGTATATTGGAGCCCCTCATGACCATGGTGACTCAAGCCATGGACGAATCATTTAAAGAGTGGATGGAGGAGTGGGATGAAGAATCACTTGAGGATGATCCTTCGGAGTTTGGTGATAAGTTTCTTAATCATAATAGAAATATAATGCCGCCTCTTAAAAAAATTGACATTAATCAATTTGTTCCGGAAGAAATTTTGCAAAAGGCAATTGAAAATAAGTTAGTTAGTGAAGATGTTACCATAAAAGAATTGCGGGACTATATTACATATTTCACTGCGGACACAGAAGGTTTAAAGGCAACATTTGGTGAAGCAGTCCCTCTGGCAATTTTAAATTTTTCACAAAGGAAAGTGGTTCATCTGTTAATGGGCAATACAGACTGTAAAAGCCTCAACGTGCTTTTGATGGTTGGCTATCCTACCTTTAAACCAGACGAGGATGGCGAGTGCCCAGATAACACGTACAAGGTCGGCTCGGGCCCCACTTCAGCCTGTAAACCAATTGGCTTTGCAGCTACAGGTTTAATACAATTGCCTAAGCCCGACCTCAGTACAGAAAGTAAAATATTAGAATTTTGGAAATATCTTGGAGACAATATAGATATTTTTGGCATTCTACAAAAAGCAAGGGATGATGAAGATTGTATACCTGAGTTTTGTATAACCAGGGACAAGTGGGCTAAAGAACAATTTATTGATCTTAATAATCAATTGTGCGCATTGTTAAATCCAAAGATTGGCTTGCCGGATATATCAATTGAGTCTCTCTTGGGGGGCATTGGGGCAAACAAGGCGATAGTAGATACAATGCAATTGCAAGTTGGAACATTATCTGAGATGGCCGAGACTATCATGAATACTAGTTTGCCCGATTCGACGGGCATTGTTGGAAGCGAATATTTGGCGGACTATGAAAAAAATATCATTTTGAATTCGGTTAAACTGAAGGACAAGGCCGCCCTTCATACAAATATAGTAATGGAAAATATAATGCCGAATTTGAAGTTTAATACTAGTGATAAGCTAACTTTAACTCAAAAATATTCAAGTAAATTACTTGGAGAAAAATTAAAATTGCACATGCAGGGCAAGTCTTTAACGGACGACCCGCTCATGGAATTTTTTGGTGAGATAAAAAATAAATTTGGCGGCAAGAAGTACATGGTAAAAGTGGCAAATGAATTTAAATTTATTAGAGAAGAAATAAAACAGGTTAAGATAAAACAAATAGAAAAAAGACAAGCACAGGAAAGGAAAGGCCTTTTAGCGGGGTAATAATAAATTCTTTAAAAAAAGGAATACGGGTGATTAAATGTTGGGTTATGATTCATATATAACGGCTATGTTAGAAATTCTCTTTGATGAGAGAATGGGCATATATTTATTTGAAAAGGTGCAATTAGAATGGCCGCTTGTTGTTGATGCTATAGCTGAATCTGATAGGGGAAACCATGATAAGTTTAACAAGCTTGTTAAAGGGTGGTTTGCGGGCGGATATAAATATGCAGAGGAGGAGAGCATTCTCAAAGAGCCTGATGATTTTCCAAGCGAATATAAGCCAGAAAACGTTGGCCCCAATAAAGAGTTTAAAGATGGTGCAGCTGTCCTGGCGCAGATTAATGCAACAAAAGGGATTCACGAATCATATTTTAAATTTTGGGAAACAGAATATAATCAGTGGCGCAAAAATTGGGGCCCGCAGTCACACGCCAGTGTGTACGACAAGGATAGCGGAACCTGGGCCCTCAAACCCCTGGAGTCGCCCATCTTTCCTGGCGAAAATTTTGAACTTGAAGGCCCCCTGTCGCCAGCGCCGATCCACGCCCCGGGGCAGCACGGCTGGAACTATGCCTACAAATACGGGCCCGAAGATCAGTCGCAAGTGGTTAGTTGGGTCTACCACCTTCACGGCTTGTTTATGTGGATGAAGAAGGGCGACGACGACACCACCGCAGCGCGAGGTTATTATTTGAAAAATTATGTACCGTGGTACCCCCAAGGCGATACAGACTTTGAGGGCCACGATTTGTACAGCGCCGAGGAGGCCGGCAGTCTGCCGGCGGTGGCCCTCGACGCGAAAATAATGGTAACCACCAAAGGGAATCTAAAAGGGTGCAATCGTGTTCTCCTGGCACAAGTACCGTCTAATGCCGCACACAGAGACGGCGGCTGGTGGGAGGATGCCGGCCCCGCTGCTCATATGAATAAATCAGCATACACGGCCGTGTCCGATTTTTACAAGGATTCGCCCGTGGCCAGAAACTCGATCGTGCAATCTACTACCCACTGGACTAAGAAGTGCGTGGACTCTCTTGTTCACCGAAAGGCCATGGCTCTGAAGACCCAAAAAGAAATTGCAAAATTGCATGATTTTTATATTTATGCCGCACATCTACATGCAATTAAAGTTGAAATTGGAGGCTTTATGGACAATATTGATGTTAAGCGTCAAAAATTATATTATTTGGCCGCATGCATTTTAGCTGCTGGCGAGCCTGCCAACAAAGATAGTTTAAAAAATGCAAAAGATGAAAGCGAGCTTGTCCAGGCAGGCCGTCAAAAATTAAATGACATGTTTGAAAAGAAACTACTTATTATAGGGCGCACCATGGCCGAATCTTTTGTAGACGCTGGTTGGTATAAAGAAATTTCGGCCATACCAGCTTGGGATGCGAAAGATGGCAATTTAAAAGGGTATCAAGGGAAAATTGATCAATTTATAAAAAACGCGTCGAACAAGGAGAAAGAGGGTTTTTTGGTAACATCTAATTTAAATGTCGTAGGAGATCAAGATTCTGGCTTATCTGCTAAAAGATATGGAAACACAATAGATAGTATTATTTTTGATCTCGTGGATTCAATTTAGGGTAAAAACATGGCAACAGGAATTTCTTTAAAAATACCACTTAGATACGACGCTCAGGATGGCCCATATCAACTAACTAAAACTTTGCCAGAAACAATAAAGCAAAATTTTAAAAATTTAATGTTAACTGTGCCCGGGGAAAGAATAATGAACCCTGAGTTTGGCGTTGGTATACATCAATTGCTTTTTGAAAATGAGAACACCAGCATGCTTGAAAATTTTCGTGAAAGATTATATGAACAAACAGAAAGATATTTACCTTTTGTGAAGATAATTAATGTAGAAACAAATTTTGTTGATCACACACTTAATGTTGCTATTAATTATTATATTTCATCATTGGGGGTAAGTGATTCTTTGGCGCTGCAAGTTGATAGGAAATAAATTTATGGTTAAAAAGTCACCACCAATAAAATATATAAACAGAGATTTTGAAGGCATCAAACAAGATCTCATTAATTACGCCAAAGCCTATTATCCAGATACATATAAAGATTTTAATAAATCTTCTTTTGGTTCTATGTTGCTTGACTTAGTAGCATACACTGGCGATGTTTTATCATTTTATTCTGATTATCAGTTAAATGAAACATTTATTGATTCGGCAGTTGAAACAAAAAATATATTAAAGATAGCAAAACAAATGGGCTTTAAATACCCCGGCGCCGCCTCTTCAGCTGGCTTATGTGCGTTTTACGTTACAGTTCCTGCTGCAAATGGCCTGCCAAATAGTTCTGCGGTACCTGTGCTTAAACGTGGAACGACTTTAGGATCTGCCGGCGGCGCAAGCTTTATTTTAAATCAAGATATTGATTTTTCTAAAGCTGATACTGAATTAGTTGTTGGCGCTGCAGATAGTTCTAATGTTCCCACTGATTTTGTTTACAAGGCATATGGTGAAGTTGTGTCTGGTAAATATGAAACCGAATTTTTAACAATTGGAGAATATGAAAAGTTTTTAAAATTAAAATTAGAAGGCGAAAATATTACCGAAATAACTTCGATTATCGATGCAGAGGGGCATGAATATTTTGAAGTCGATTATTTATCGCAAAATATTGTTTATCGCGCCATAAGAAATCGCGCCGGCGACAAAGAAATAGTACCATATATTATGAAAGAAATGCTGGTGCCTCGTCGTTTCGTTGTGGAACATACAGCGGATGGCGAAACATATTTGCAATTTGGATATGGTTCAAGCGAGCAATTAAAAACAGACGACTTCCCCGAGCCATCAGCCGCCGCGCTTCAAGTGTATGGTAAAAAATATTACAAAGATGATTCTTTTGACCCAAATTTATTAATGAAAACAGATAAATTTGGAATTGTGCCGCCAGCCGGAACACTTACTATAACTTTTCGAAAGAATGACGCCGTTGATGTAAATGTGCCTGTCGGTTCTTTGTCGACAATAGCGACTCCAGTTTTAGATTTTTCTAGTACAGATGTTACTTCTGCTACAAAGGGCACCGTGTTAGCTTCTTTAGAAGTTAAAAACGAAGAACCAATTCTTGGACAACTTCAGCCACTAACTGTAGATGAAATTAGAACTAGGGCTCTAGATGCTTATGCTTCTCAAAATAGAGCGGTGACCAAACAAGATTATTTGAGTCTGATTTATAGAATGCATTCTAAATTTGGCACAATTAAAAGAGCTAATATTATGCAAGATAAAAATTCATTTAAGCGAAATTTAAATTTATATGTTGTTTCTGAAGATTTAGCTGGAAAATTAACTCTTGCAACATCAACGCTAAAAGATAATCTTAAGGTGTGGCTAAATCAATATAGGATGATTAACGATACAATAGATATGTTAGATGGAAATATAGCCAATATTGGAATTCAATTTGAAATTGTTGGAAGCTTAGATAAAAGTAAATCTGAAACTCTTGCAATTGCAATTGACACTCTTAAAAAAGAGTTTGGCAAGCCATTTAGTTTTGCTGAGCCTCTATATATTTCGGACATATACAGGGTGTTGAATGATTTACCAGAAGTCGTCGACACAACATATGTTAAAGTGCGTAATAAATTTGGCTCTGATTATAGCACAACAACTTATGATGTAGAGGCCAATACTACAGCCGATGACAGATATATTATTGTTCCAGAAGATGTAGTCTTGGAAATAAAATTTCCTGATCAAGATATAACAGGGGTAGTAATTTAATGGCGATTAAAAGATTCGTAGCTAGCAAAGATACGACAATTACAAATGCTTTTAAACAAAATTTAACGTTTCGGGCAACCGCTTCGAATATGGGTGCGTCTGATGTGCTGGAAGTTTTTAGTATATATGCTCAAGCCGGCACAGCCTCTGCAGAGGCCTCCCGCGTCTTAGTAGGATTTCCAACTACTGAAATTTACCAATCTAGGTCTGCCGGCGACATACCAAATTCTGGAAGTGTAAGTTGGTACTTAAGATTGTACAACGCTGATCACTCTGAGACCGTGCCTAGCGATTTTACTCTTGTGGCCTCGGCCGTCTCTCAATCGTGGGATGAAGGCTATGGCCTTGATATGGAGGAATATAGCGACAAGGGCCTGGGTGTCGGCGGCTATGGTGCCACTTGGACTGCAAGAACAACTGGCTCTGTAAGCAACGGAAGTATGCACCTTAACGGCTCTGATGAGTATGTTAGTGTCACCGATCATTCTGATTTTAATTTTGGAGACGGAAGCGACGACAGCCCATTTTCAATTAGTGCTTGGATTTATGTTGATGACTTGTCTGCTGAACGCCCCATTATATCTAAATGGGGCTCGTCTAAACGCGAATGGTACCTTTCTGTAACGACCGCAGGCAAAATTTATTTTAAGATAAGTGATAATAGCACCGGCGCAGTATGTGAAAGACAAACCGCCGCGTCGGCCATCTCTACCGGTACGTGGTACCATGTCGTGGCGACATATGATGGAGATGAAACCCGGGGAACCACTTCAGACTGCGCAGCCGCCGGCACAGAATGTGTTAATAATAATGGTTTAAAGGTATATATTGATGGCACTTTGACGACTGGGGGTACGGCCAACTCATCTACCAGCTATGTTGCGATGGAAGATAAAAGCAACACAATCGACATCGGCAGAAGATATGACAATTCGGGCGCCGATTCTCAATTTTTTGATGGCATAGTAGACGAGGTTTCTGTTTGGAATGTACAATTAACCGTAGACAATGCATCCGATCTTTATAATTCTGGCTGTCCAACTGATTTAAGATATCATTCAGCATATAAAAGCAATAATTCTAATTTAATAGCATGGTGGAGATTTGAAACTTCTGATGTTCCCATTGCAGACACTGCTGTGGCAAGTGCCGTAAACGGCATTAGAGACCACTCTGACAACACTCATCACGGTGTTCCAACTAGCACAGATGGCAATGAGCTAGTCGCCGTCGCCGCATCTGGAAGCAGTACAACATGTACAGGTTCAATTATGTATTGGTCAGATGCTGGCGGAACATATATTACTGGTTCAGATTATGTATTCAAACAAACTTATTCTGAAGGAACTGAAAATTTAGAAATGGACATTTCTTTTGTTGTTGAGGAGTGGCTTAAATATGAAGGCGATACAACAACTGGCATGAGAAACGATGGCGTCGGAATCTTCTTAAGCAGTTCGCAAGAATCTGCCGCAAGAAGCTATTATACAAAGAAGTTCTTTGCCCGCGGCAGCGAATTTTTCTTTAAACGACCTGTGCTGGAAGCGCGCTGGAACAACTCAAAGAAAGATAATGCCGGCAACTTTTACTTAAGCAGTTCGTTAATGACTGCTGCTGATAATCTTAATAAAATTTATTTTTATAATGTTGTAAGGGGACAACTTAAGAATATTCCAGATGTTTATAGTGATGGCACTACCACTGGTTCAATTTTTGTTAGTCTTTATTCTGGCACTTCGGACAATACTGGGCCAACTGGCAATAAGCTATTTCTTCCAGCCGGCGGTGACGTGACTACGGCTGCCGACACAAATATAACTGGCGGCCACGTTGAGAAAGGGATATATTCAGCATCATTTGCATATGTTAGCAGCACTATAACTACGTTTTTCCCGGTATGGCATACAAATTCATTAATTGATCAGTCGGTAATAGAATATCATACCGGTTCAGCTATAGATGTTATAAAATATGATGCTTATGATTATAACCCCAAGCCGACTTATCTCTCAAAGATAACAAATTTGCGTTCTATTTATTCTACCAAAGACGTGGCACGGTTCAGAGTTTATGCCCGAGAAAAAGATTGGTCCCCAACTATTTATTCAGTAGCGTCTAAAGAAATTCAAACTTCGATAGTTGAAAATGCATATTTTAAGGTAGTCAGAGTTGTAGATGATTATGAGATAATTGGATATGGCACAGGAAGCGACAACCACACTTTATTATCTTATGACGCATCTGGGAGTTATTTTGACTTAGATATAAAATTGCTACAAAAAGATTATGCTTATGGAGTTAGACTTTTATATAAAATTAATGGTGAATATGTTGAGCAACCAGAGATCTTTAAATTTCGGGTAGAATAATGAGTGGCAAAAAGTTTTCTGACAAACAGAAAAGAAAAGAAAATTTAAGAGGCTTGTCAAAAGCAACTGTTAGAAATTTTTTATCAGATGCGGAATCTCGTAAATATTTAGAAGAGCACACAAGAAGAAAAGAACAATTTACACCTGATTTTGATTATAGCCAGCCTGAAAATTTTGTAAAGTATGGCTCTGCTAAAAGTTATTATGATGATGCTGTTAAAAGAATTTATAATCAATATCCATATGATGGTTCTGCAGCAGAAAAATTAAAATTTTATAATGATTTAACACCACTAGAACAATACATTTTTGATCAAAGATATCCAAAAACAACCGGGTATGCTTTATTTTCACCGTCTGGTTGGGGTACTGTCACCGCGGCCGGTAATCCAGCTACAAAAGAATATATTAAATTTTATGGCGGCCCAGTAACTGGCACTTTATATAATACTGCTAGCGCACATACGAATAATTTAAAGCTTGATTATTCAGGCTCTGGCAACACTGTAGAGTTTTGGCTTAAGAAAGATGGCTGGACGAATAAAGATACTGTCACACGATTCGAAGTGATTTTTGATTTAAGGACAACAGCATCAACTGATGCCACGGGACACAGGCAGTTTACACTATATTTAGATGGTAATAGCGCAGCAACCAAGAAAAATATATATTTAAGCGACTATATTGATGGTGCGGCAAGCGAGCCTATAATCGCCGCCGCCGCATTAGATACTGGTTTAGCTGATATTGCTGATAGCAAATGGCACCATTATGCGGTTACTGTAGAAAAAAATGCGAATACTGATGATTTGACGGCTTCATTTTATGTAGACGGAGAGCGCAAAGACACCCACATAACAGGAAGCTTTTGGAAGATTACTGATTGGGCCACCGCTTCTGCCGATACTGCAATTGCACATATTGGAGCCAACGTTGATCTCGACATCGGCGGCAGCGACTATGGCACTGGCTGGCTTAAGCTAACCGCCTCAATTGATGATTTTCGTTTTTGGAAAACAGCAAGAACTGCAAAACAAATTGGTAGAAATTATTTTATTCCCATAGACGGCGGCGCCAATACAGATTCTGCAAAATATTATTATAGCAGCAGCACAGACAGCAATTTAGTTGATTTGGGTGTTTACTATAAATTTAATGAAGGTATATTGGGCGACAGCGATAAAGATTCGTTGGTTTTGGATTATTCAGGCCGATTGAGTAATGGTGCTTGGACAGGATATTCTTCTGTTTCTCGGCATACTGGTTCTGCCATGGTAGATTCTGATGCGGCGAAAGAAGAAGAGCCTGTACCTATTTTATATTCTACCCATTCGGACGTTGAAGCTTTGGTTGGAGAGCTTGAAATTTCCGGCACAACTCACGATATTAATAATACTGCGAATTTATATAATTCAATACCACAATGGATCCGCGAAGCTGACGAAGAAAGTCAGGAGTTGAAAAAATTAACTCAAATAATTGGTAGTTATTTAGATACTTTGTATGGGCAAATTTCCTCTTTTACGAAGATTAAAGATACATCTTATCTAACTGGTAGCGTAAAACAAGTTACGAATATTTCAAGGCGCCTATTAGATTCTCATGGATTTGAAACGCCGGAACTTTTTATTGACGCTGACGTACTAAAAGAAGCCTTTTCGCGCGACGAAAAAAGAGCATATGGTGATAAGATTTATGATCTTAAAAACTTGATTTATAAAAACATATATAATAATTTGACTTTTATCAACAAGGCCAAGGGAACGGAAAAGGCATTCCGAAATCTTTTTCGTTGTTATGGTATTGATGATGAGTTATTTAATATTAATATTTATGCAAACAATGTAATACACAAGCTTGAAAATACATATAAAATTACAACTACAAAAAGAAATGCAATCGACTTTTCGGGGCTGCAAAGAAAAGCTGATCGCGAAGCAGTAGTTTATCAAGCCCCGGGCAGCGGGTCAGCAGACTATGGCTATATAAGTACGGTAGTTATTGCTGCCCGTGTCGATATTTTGACATTGGCCGGCCACAATGCTAATGATAAATTTACAGTCACCGTCCCAACAGCCGCCGGCGGCACGGGAGTCGAAATAACTCTCAAAATGGTGGCTGGTGCACCATCGTCTGCCACTGCAAATCAAGTGGAAGTCCAATCGGCGGGAACCGCCGAAGCCATCGTTGCCAATGTAGTCGCTGCCATAAATGGCACGAGTGCCGGCCAAATTGCGTATGGGGCCGGCTCTGGCGATTCAACCAATGGTATCGCTGGAATAACTGCCGCGGCAGGGACTCACCCAAGGATAACTGTAACTGCTGATACAGTTGGTGCAGCCGGAAATACAATTGTATTTACGGATGTTGTGGGAACCATGGTCGCCGGCGGCATTACCGGCGTTTCACCCACAACGCTTGCCACCGATGCACTATCACCTAGGTTGATCGACGCTGATGTGCCAGTTACAGTTGAAGCAGAAATATTGTTTCCAAAATTTCCAAAACTTGGTTCTTTTGCATCGCTGCCTTCGTTGGCCACCTCTTCATTGTTTGGGTGTCACACTGTTGATGACGATTTATATGTAGGTAGTTTAAAAACCGGAGTGACGGGCACAGCCGGCGGCGAAGGTGCACAGCGTGTTGACGATCGCGATTTTCAAATTTATGCAGTAAAGCGCACCGACGATCGAACATATTTTGAACTTACATCATCTGCAAGATTTTTCCCAACTCTTTCAACAGATGATTTTTATGATGTTTATGATAATTCTAAGTGGAATTTCGCCGTTAGGATCCGCCCAGAGGGATATTCATGGTCTTCTTACATTTCCTCTTCTGTTTCGTCTTCAATAGAATTTTATGGAGTAAATGTTAATAATGGTGTGATTGTTAATAAGTTTTCGGTTTCGTCATCCATGCAACACACTTATCACCCAACTAATGCAAAATATACTGCTGCATTTTTAACTGGCTCTAATAAGAAATTTTATATCGGGGCACATAGAACTAATTTTACTGGCACAGTTGATGAAAAATCTGATGTTCGTTTTATATCATTTAGATATTGGGGAGATTATTTGACAGACGATGAAATAAATTATCATGGCCGAGACCCAGAAAATTTTGGCAGAACTCGACCAACAGAAAATAGTCATGTGTTTCAATTGTCAGGTGCCCAAAAACAGCATGTGCCAAGCATTGACACGCTAGCTTTACATTGGGACTTCTCGTCAGTGACTGCGAGTGCTGCAGATGGAAGATTTATTGTAGACGATTTATCTTCCGGAACCATCGATGAAAGATATACAGTTGGGTATTTTAGCAATGTGCATAAAAATACTCACACAGGACAAGGATTTGCTTTTGACACTAGTAGCAAAAATATAATTTCAGTTGAGTTTGTTCCAACAGCAAGAACAGTTATTCCGGAAAATTTAAATTCTTCTAATTTGGTTGAAATTTTATCTACGGACGATGAACTCCATGAGCGCGACTCTCGACCTGTAAAACATTTCTTTTCTATTGAAGCAAGCATGTATGAGGTTATTTCCCGCAACATGTTAAACTTTTTTGCCTCAATAGATGACTTTAATAATCAAATTGGCGAACCAGTTCATATGTATCGCGGCAAGTACAAAGGGTTGGAAAAATTACGACATTTGTTTTTTGAAAAAATTAAAAACGTACCAGATGTAGAAAAATTTATTAATTTATATAAGTGGCTCGACAGCGCCCTGGAGGCGGCCATCGCTAATTTAATTCCTGCTTCTGCTAACTCTACAACTAATATTCGTTCTATTATTGAAAGTCATGTATTGGAACGAAATAAATATCGCCACAAATTTTCTCTTGTTAAACAATATGTACAAGTTGATAATGATAATAATTTGTTGTCTTCGCTGGAAAACGACAACACAACCAGTGGTGAAAATCTTAGTGCTGGATATCCCAAACCTGCGATACAGAAGCCGGCCGGCAACAAGTCTGCCGGCATGGGCGGCGGCCAGGGCGTGAATCTATCTCCTCCTACACCATATCGCCAGTTTACCGCACCTCTCCCTCTTAACACAGATGGCTTTCCAACAGACGAGTCTGTCAATGCACTTTGGTGGAAACAGCGAGCAGAACGAGACAGGGGCGTATTAAATGCCGGCAGTACTGCAAGTGATACAAGATACCAACTTTGGTTTAATGTCTGGAATGACATGATATCCAGTTCATATAAACCATATAATGATTTATTTGACAATACACAAACTTATCGCGGCGGCCCAAACAATAAAACAAATCAAAAATGGGATTATTATCGAACAAAGTTTAAAGAATCAGATGTTGCAAAAGATGGCATAAGTGCTTCGTTTTATCCTGCTACGGTTGCGGAAAGAAACAAAATTCATACGCCCTTTGTTCATGACCAACGGTTGACTGGTAATTTAAGAAGATATGCTTTAAAAGCAAAAGATTTTTCAAATGAAGATTCTTATAATGAAATTTATAACGAAGACAGACTTCCATTTACATTTATTAGCTCTTCTGTGTTGACAGGGTATCAAACAGATTTAAGCACATTGGAGTTAAGCGCAGCAGTTGAAGATATACATCATGATATTGTTGGCGATATGTACGAAATTCCAATGCAGGGTCCGTTTGCAGAAGAAAATGTTGGTGGAAATTTTTATCGCCATGGCCAACTATTCGAATCTTCTTCTGACAGAAGAGTAGAAGGGTTCAGGTTTGAGACATCAAGCGTTGATACAATTAAGGTTGTAAATCCTAGAAATATATTTGGAGTTTATCATTCAGGCCGGCCGGGCCAAGTTTGGACTAGAGATGAAATCGCAAAAAGACCAGTAGTTATTAAAAACATTAAGCATAGCGGATCTGGTGATTTTACATCTTCATATACAAGGCCACAAATGTATTTTAAGGCAACGAATTATTTCAATGATTATGAAATTGTAAGTACTGCCGGCAGATACACCAACAATCGCTATTTTGTTGCAACAACTGGGTCCGCTTCTCAAGAAACAAATTCGACGTTTCTTTCTTGGGATCCCAAAGCGGATACGCCGTTGGTAAGAGAATTTACTCTTCCGACTAGAGATACAAAAGTGAGCGGGAATCATGTAATTGCAACGCGATTTTCTAGTCGCGGCGGCGCCTCTGCAGAGGGTGAAGCGTTTTTAGATGTCGAATCAGCTGAATTTTCACCATATAATGCTTTACCATATCAAAATTTAATTGTACAAGGCGCCTTGAGAACTTTGCGACAGCGCCATTGTGGTCCACGAGGCGCCGACTCTTTCTTTGATACGTTTGCATATGGCTTGGCAGAAGCCACTCAGTCGTTCCACAAGGTGCCACGAAACAGTGTATTGCTTCCCAGAAAGGCTGATTCGGAAACAACAGATACCGATGGCGATGATGCCTCAACAGCAACCGCCAGAGATTTCCGAGATAACGATTTTGTAACTCATCAGATTCCGCGCGCAGATGTTCAATATCGTTGGATAAACTCTGCGTGGATTGTGACAAAAACATCTTCAGTTGGCGATGTTGATACTGGAGTTGATTTACATCGCACAACTCCACATACAACATCATATGGTATTAGTTTCGATGATGGTGTCACTTCCAGTTATTTTTCGCCGCTATATGGTTTTGACTTTACAACTGGCTCAGATAGTATTACTTTTCTTAGCCAGAGTGAATTTGGAATATATTTTTCTGGAACTATTCTGCGACAACACTTCGACCCAACCTACGGAGGCACTGGTCGATATTTTGGGGTGGATTGGCAAGATGGTGATGCGGACAAGGGGCAGTTTATTCCTGTTGATTTTGCTGGCCTGAACACGATTATATATGATAAAATGCCGGCTGATATTGCTTATAAATCATTTACACCATATTATGCTATAGGCACACGTAATGGCAATCTCAGCGAATACAACATGCTTGGCCACACCAGTGATATATTTGGATCCGACCTCGGCGGTGCAGAGCTTGAGTCGCACGATTACCCCATCATCGGCGGCGGCCAAAATTTATTACAGGTTCCGTGGATTAATCAATACTTTGTTCAGGGCCGTTTTTATGATTCTGAACAAGATATTGAGCAAGTATTTTTAAGCGATCTCACATCTGGCTCTGTACGTATGACCGCCAGCGCACCCAGAGTTTTAAATTCAATATTATTAAATCGCAATGGGCCATTTCAACACCCATCTTGGAAACAAATCAGGGGTTATGAAAGCAAGGTCATTCGTTTCCACAGGAATTTCAATATTTATGAATCACATAGAAAAGTTTTTAATGCAGAAATAGATAAAACTATTGACGAAATTACAAGAATAATGCAGTCTCCAGTAACTTCAAAGCATAAGCCAATTGAGCATGTTTTATCAGGCGCCATGATCAAATATGAACTTGGCAACGATTATCACTTTTTTGGAAAAACATATGTAAGCAGTTCAACATATGGCGTTCAATCAGAGCCTCAAATTTATGACTACAATAATAAGTTTGATACTAATGTGGAAACAATAGAAGATTCATTGTTATATGATTTTGCAGATAATGAAAATCTAAAATGGAAATCTTTTAAATATTCTGAAACTGTTTGGCCAAAAGATGAAAATGTTTATAGAGCTATTATTAGAGATAGGCCAAATTACATTTCACAGTGGAATGATGATCCTAATGTTAGAAAGCTAAATGGCTATGGTTTAAGACAAAGCCAGGGTAAAATTGATTGGATTAGTTTTTGGCCGATGGACGTGATCAATTATTTTGAGGACGCCGGGTATGATCGATCTGGCGAATTAATGCAGATTGACAATCCTCTTTATGCTGCTGATCTTGCTCTTGGGTATGTTTTTTTACCAAATTACGCTGCAATCGGCGGTTCTGGTGGCGATTATATTTATGCGAGATATGGAAGAAATTATGGTGACAATCGACCAGAGAACACAGTGCAAACAACCGCCGGCACCGGAGCATTTTATAACTCATACGATGATTTTGTAGTAGATGTCCGGGCCATAGGCAAGGAATATTCAGTTATCCCAGAGTTTAAAATTACCGATTATATAAGAACAATTGGAGAAACTTATAATTTTGATTTTTATCAAAACATATATAAAGTTCGTACCTCTGGAGCTTTTGGCGACGCCGCTGGGCCATATACTCCAGAAGCACTAGAATATAGCCAAGAGAAATTTGCAGAAGTGTTTTCTCACTCCGACACCATGACACACCTTGCGGACTTAAAAGAGAAATTTGGTGAACCTGATTCTATTTCTGTAACCATGAATGGCATTTTGAAACTATTGCCCATTGATGGTTTTTATCCTGTACAGAGAACTTTACAATTAGCTGCGGAGTTTTCTC
>Ga0209756_1002584_pt1 | contig 15524 bp, 22 predicted proteins | sample ETNvirenome_6_85_FD_184071 | JGI IMG/M metagenome (GOLD analysis project Ga0209756, IMG submission 184071) | Marine viral communities from the Pacific Ocean - ETNP_6_85 (SPAdes) (version 3) | ecosystem: Environmental > Aquatic > Marine > Oceanic | place: Pacific Ocean | collected 2013-06-19
GCCAGCACGCTATCGATCTCTTCCACATTGTCATCAAAGTCAACGCGCACCAAGAATGTAAAGTCAAACGAAAGGGTTGGAACGCGCTCGGGCTCTCTCACATCGTGTTTTATCTTGGGATAAATAATCAACTCAATGTCTTTGGCGAGTTCCATCACGGGCTTTGGCTCATACTGAGGCCCAAAGTCAAACTCCTCTTGGCCAGTCGCAGCCATTTTTGCTCGCTGCGCGGATCCGTAAGCATCACTAAGGCGAGTCGCCATCTGTGAGTTTAGCGACGGGCCTCGGATTTCGCCTCCTCCTCTAGTGTTGAGGTTGGGGAACATTCTTTGTATGAGAGAGCGCTCGGATTCTCGCTCGCCCGCAGTCAAGTAGATCATCGTCTCGGTGGGAACGGCTAAACCTGTGGGGAGGCGGTAATGACCTTCGCCATCTCTGTCGGCGAGGAATGTGAACTGGGCGCCCGTGTCATCAGCCATGACCTTCCAATGTTTAAGCTCGTTGATCTTTTCGAGCTTGCTCATATCTTTAACGTAGGCATTCTCGCGAATGTAGCCTTCAATCTGAAGATGTGCTGTAACAGACTTTACACGCTCGGCATACTTCTCTTCAAACTCGTCTCGGATCTCATTAGCGAAATAGCTGTAGTCATGAACGGCGCTCGCGCCGTCAACAGTTTCGCTTCTTCGGAGTGTTGCGATTAAGTGCGCTGTCTCGGGATACTCTGCGTTGGGAAAGTCCTCGGGGGGCTCCCAATCGTCGGGTATGATACCCTGCATCATCTTCACCTCGATCTCGACGCCGTTATTGTCTTCGCCAGGAAGCAGATTAGAAACGTCATCAAGCCCTATGTCAGCAACGAAGTCGTTTTGTTCGCTGTAGGTTGTGGGGATCATCTGGAAACTAGTGATGATGTTTCCGTCAGCATCCAGGGGCACAATGCCGGTCTTCTGGGTCGCGAAATGTGGCCAACCAAGATCGATCTCTAACTTACACTCGGCGCCCATATCTACATAAATTTCGTTACCATCGTCATAGCTATCCATCCACTCCCACCACACTTGGCAATAATCCATTCCGCTGTATTCATAGTCTATGCCGTTAAGGTCGCCGGCAATCTCCTCCATTCGGTTCTCGCGACTGCCTTGGAAATTGGCGTTGGTGCGAGACTCTAGAAAATGGTTCATCTCCTCAAAATCTTCAGGACTGTCAGAATACTCGCCTTGTTCTGTCACCTCCGTCACACCCATGTTGTCTATGAACCATTCGATGTGTGACCACGTTGCTTCAGGTGGTGCGCTGTTTCCTCTGCCTTTCATTTGGGAGATAGTCTCGCCATCAAACTCAATCGTCACGTATGACTTAGACTTACCGCGCTTGCCTTCGGGCTTGCGGAGAGAGTAAAGAGTTCCTCCGCTTTGGGCGGCGCCGCAGTGTCCCATTCGCTCGCCTTCCAGGTCGCAATTGCTTGTCTCTAGATCATACCAATACGAACCATCGTCAAAAGTGTGGTAGACCTGATCGGGACTTTCTTGCTCTGCGATCTCCTCTTCGGCTTTGTTGTCTGCGTCTACCATATTCTGATACTGATCGAGAATTCTGATGTTATCTGGATGCATATTTAAGAAGACAAGCGTGTCGCTAAAACGACTACTAAATGCTAGCCACGCCTTGGTGATCGCAAGGTTTAACGTCTCTTGAACAAACTCTACTGTCTCGCTGTTAAGTCCCAGCTTGCTTAATGCTTTCACCGCCTTCTCAAATGCCTTTCTCCATTTGCCGAGAGGTAAATCTTTAATGGTCTTATTGATGTTCTGAAGCACAAACCGAGTGCGTTTGGCTTTCTCGGCGCTCCAGTTCTCGCCTTCTTTCAGGATGCTCTCAAACTGAGGCTCGGGGCGAGGCTCTTCTAAATCCTCCTGCTTCGCGAACTCTGTCCAATAGTCGAGAGCAGACAGCAGCGGCTCCATCGTATTGAACCGAAACTCTTGTATTCTGTTGCTTGGGCGCACGAATTGGTGAAGATGAGTTTTCTTCCACATATGCCCAAGCCATGTCTTTGCGCCCTCGGGCGCATCTGCTATAGCAGCTTCGATTGCGTCGGCAACAAACTCGGAGAGCCCAATGTCGCGAAGGCCTTCGTCTATCCTGATGTTCTCGTTTATATAACCAAACCAATTACGTGTAACAAAATCCATAAATATACCTCAACATTGTAAATAGTTTGCTATCTCCAAAACAGTTGAACAGCGACTATAAGCATTGACAAAAACACGCAAATCATCGTCTTGGTGGTGAACATACTCTCATGAAGAAAATACCACGTCAAGATTGGAAAGGTCAAATAAGACATACTGAAGATTAAGAACCTGGGGCCCCACACCTGTCCCATTTCCTCGTAGGCGAAACGTACACCATATAAAAAACACAACCCAGTAGGAATGCCATACACCGCTACTGCCAAGATAGGCTTCGTCCTCCACCACTCCCAAACAAACTGACTATTGATCTGAAACCATGCCATCGTTTGTCCTAACGCAAATAGCGACAAAGCCAACCAGAGTTTACTAGAAATTTGTAACAATTATATCCTCACATTGTGTAATGTTTTCGGTAAGATTTCCATACTTGTCCACTAGAAGCACACGATAATCGCCAAAAGCTTTTAAAAGCTGAGAATGGAATTTATATAGCATAACCCAGCGATAGGGAGCATTGCGTAAAAATTTCCAGAAACGCTCATGGTCTACAAAGCTCATGTCAATATCTCCCATCGCACCGCCGTCCAAGAGGAGGGGCCTGTAGTGGCCCATGGGAAAAAATTTAAAATCTGACTTAATTTGAGCATTAACAGTTGTATGGAAGTCTTCAAACTTATCCAACAACAAGTGAAAATTATTCACTTGCAATCTCTTTAGCTTCTGTAAGGCGTGCAAAGACAGGGTGGACTTGTTTATCTCTCCGCAAGAGGGCCGGTGAAGAGAGGAGGTCCTACTCAGCACATAAAACAATGCACTTCTTAACACAGGATCACGCACTTGATGCCAATTGTTTTGACACACACGCAACATTCTTTCAGGATAATCTCGCAACACAGAAGTTGCCATACCCGCCACCCGAGGCGCGTCTTTGGTGATCATTAGCCAGAACTCATATACGGGATATTTTTGAGTATGCGCTATGACGAGCCTATCAGAGGCGGCCAAATTCAACTCCATCTCTCCCGCATAGAGCAAATAAGACTCAACGATGCTCTTTTCGGGAAAAAGCTGTTTGAGAATTCGAGCGCTCTTAAAGCCGTAAGGATCTCTAAGAGGGCTCTTCATGGGGGGTCGCGACCTCTCTAAATCGGTTTATAATATCCTGCACCATAGGATCGGGATCAGTGCGAGGAACATCTGTCTCGATTTCCGGCTCCACTTCGGGAGGGGGCGCTTGGATGGCTGGGGCTCGATAAGAAATGTATCCTCCAATTATTCGACTAATGTCTCCAAGAGATACATCTACCTCTAATAGTTTTTTACGCACCTCCTCAATATAGTCCAGCCCACTTATGGAAAGAGAAGAGGTGGGAAGCACAAAATCTTGTGCCGTTTCTTGAAGTAGCTCCTTGGAGCGCTCCAGAAGACGTAAAACTTCGCCCTCTAATTCCTTTATTTCAATAGAATATTGAATATTTACTCGTTGTCCCACTTTAACCTCTCAATAGCTGTGCGGATGTTTTTAGTGTACTCTCAATGGTTTCCGGAGAGCCCACTACCACAATTTCAGTACCAGTCTGGCCACGATTGATAGTCACCTTAGAAAACTGATGTGCGGCGTCTAGGCCTGCTGCGACTTTGCCGTGTTCGTTAAGCTCTCTCATTCTCTTCTCCTCTCTTATCATCACTACGTGCTCGGGATTAACAAAAATTTCGCGTAGCGAATACATTTTATTCGTAGTGACGGCGCCGTTATTGCACACTTCGGTAAGTTTAACGAGCATATTCGCCATCCACGTGATAAGTAAGCATCTTGTTGACTGTCCATACGTTTCCGTCCATAAAGATATCGTAACTTCGTTCGGTTTCGGCACATATAACAGCGGTTCGGGGCGCCTCAGTAATTAAATAACGCTTATCGCTATCTTCTCGCAACCAATGTAAGCGAGTGTGCTGGGGGATCCACACTAGATCTCCTTTTTGCATGTTCTCGGTCATCTTTTTTACTCCGTTTGTATGATCCCGTGATTGGTGGTGATCAAGGTACCAGCACAACTGGCTGCGTTTTGCAACGCTGTGCGCGTAACCTTGACGGGATCTATGATTCCACTCTTAAATAGATTAACTAATTCTCCATTTCTAAAATTCCAGCCGTAATTTTTACGCGCATTTAAAACTTGGTCAATAATAATATCGGGAGATGCGTTGGCGTTAAGGGCCATCTGGCGCAGGGGTTCGCGGCAGGCGATACTAATAACGCTAGCGCCATATGCCTGATCCGCGCTATCAGTAGTGATTGCAATTTTTTGAGCCGCTTGCAAAAGAGCAGTGCCGCCACCAATAACAATTCCTTCCTGCTGTGCAGATCGAACAGCTTCCAGCGCATCTTCAATCCGATGCTTGCGCTCGGTCATTTCAACTTCGGTGGCGCCGCCTACACGAATGACGGCCACGCCTGACGAGAGGCGCACGATTCTCTCCTGTATGCGAGAACACTCTGTCATCGAGTCCGTATCTCTAATGAGCTGCTTCAAAGACGCAATGCGCTCTTCAATGGCCTCATGATCGGAAATTCCTCCCACAACAGTGGTGGTGTATTTGTTGCTCTCTATAAAATTAGCAGTCCCCAAATCGGACAACTGTACATCTACAAGTTTAGTGCCACTGTCGCGCGTTAAGAACGTGGCGCCAATTGAAAGCGCCAAGTCATTAAGAATATTGCGGCGCTCTTCTCCATACATAGGCGCCTTGATGGCCGCCACTTTAAGAGTGCCCCTCATGGCATTCATAATTAAAGCAGCCAACGCTTGGCCCTCGATGTCCTCTGCAACAATTACCAGAGGGCGATTTTCGCGTGCAATCATTTCCAATACAGGAAGGATAGATTCTACATTGGAGATCTTATGATCAGTCACCAATATTAGCGGCTCTTCGTAATGCATCACGCCGCGCCTTTCATCGGTGACAAAAGCACCTGCACAGAAACCTGTATCAAAACGAAAGCCCTCAGTAATATCTAAAGAGGTCTCTATAGAGCGTGATTCTTCAATAGTGATAGAACCGTCTTGACCCACTTTATCCACAGCTGTCGCAATCAGCTTTCCGATTGTCGAATCGTTGTTTGCTGAAATACTGGCCACGTGCTCAATGTCTTCTACCGTCTTGACTGGGCGCGCCATCTCATTAAGATTGGCTACCACTTCCCTAACAGAAAGATCGATGCCACGTTGTAGCTCGATAGGAGATACGCCTGACGCGATAAATCGTTGGGATTCACGCATAATTGCTCTTGCTAGCACTGTTGACGTTGTTGTTCCGTCACCCGCTTCGTTATTAGTTTCAATAGCCGCTTGGCGTAAGATTTGAGCGCCCGCATTTTCAAATGGATCCTCCAAAGCTACAAATGCGGCAACCGTTACCCCATCTTTGGTGATAAACGGTTGCTGGTCTTTTTCCTGTAGCAGAACATTGCGACCTTTCGGTCCAAGTGTGGACGCCACGTTGTCTGCTAGTACATTAGCGCCCCTTATAATTTTCTGTTGTAGAGTTTGATTGTCATCATAAGCTCTGCTCATTGATCCCTCTTAGGTTATGTATATATTATAATCTCTCACGACTATTTTGTCAAGCTATTTATCGGATTTTGCTTTTTTTGTCTTGGTTTCAATTTTTTGGGCGTCACCGATGGCTGCGGTGGCCTTATCACCGTCCGCCAATCCAGACGCAAAGAATCCGTTCAGGTTGTCCGATAGATTGCGAAGTGATTCAAAAATCTCAAATACTTGTGAGTTTAAAAGTTCGCGAGTGTCATTGAGCATTTTTTGAATCGCGACTGGGCCGACTTCTAATGTAGCCATTAAGGGTGCGCGTTCCTGGACCTCTGTGCGATTTAACGAAAACTGCAATTCGTTAAGATAGCCATTGGATTTCATCAGAGCTTGTTTGCGTAATTCAACATTGCCTTCCTCAAGATCGTTATAAAACGTTACGGAAGTAGCAGCATCTCTCTCGATCCTGGCTATAACTTCGGCGCGCTCTTCGTCTTTGGCGCTCTTGGATATTTTATAGCCGGCTAAACTAGGAAGAACCTGAGCAATTTGAGTCTTCCGATCTTTCTTCTGAGTCAACACAACATCTACAGCCTTCCGCATCGCGATATCGATACTTCGAATAAGATTTTTCATTACATCATCGGGGAGTTCTTGCAGCCCTTCGTAGCCGCGCAAAATTTGCGCCATTGCACGATGGGCTGGCCTGTTCGGTCTTAAATCACTATACCGTCTGAGGGCCCCTTGCTTCTGAGCTAGATCTAAATACTCATCTGTCCCATATTTAAAGTGATCTCGCTCATAATCGCCTGCTGAGCGAGGAAGCACCAGCGCCGCATATTCAGGCGCCAGCTCAGAGAGATTTTTCGCAAATGCAGCCTGGATATCATTGTTGCTGGCACGTATGCGAGCGGGAGTTTCAACATCAGGTAATTGGCGTGTCTGTCCCATTTCCAATTCTTGATCGTGTCCGATGGGAAGAATACAACACGCGCGCGAGGCGGGTTTAGATTTCCCAAGGATGGTCATAACATTGTGAATATCAAATTTAAACTGATAGAACGATAGTGTTCCGGAGAGGCTCTCTTTGGCGCCGCGCAAGTTTTTCATTACTACCAAATAAGTCATTTCATTCTTTTTGCTATCATTCAGAAGGTCGCCTACTAAATCTGCAAAGCTGCCCCCTACTTCTACACTACCCTCATTGTAGAGCTTAAGACTCACAGGGGTGCCATCAACTCCTCCCGCATAGAAGTCAGCAATTGTCGCTGCACCGCTAGCGGGAATCTGTACGCCATTTAGAAGTGTGGCCAAAAAAGACTCAAAACTAAAACCAGCAGATGAAGCATTAAAGTTGGCAATAATCTTTGTCAACGTCTTATAAAACACAAGCAAGGATATAGCTTGTTGGACCTGCTTCGATCTGCTTCCAGTCTTTTCAAGATAAGCCGTGGGGTCTGCTGCAAAGTTAGAAAGCTTTTTAAGTTGATCGGGCAAAGATTCTAAACCTCTTGTCGCTCCTTCCCCTGATGTTACTCCAAGGATATTAGCCAGATAGTTTTCTAAGAGTTGCCTCTCTCGACCTTTAACTGGCTGGCCACCCCCTTCGGGAGTTCGCACATCTGACCATCCTAACTCAGACACCTCAATTTCAGGAATCATTTCGAGCGTAAACGTCATATCGCGATAAGATTGCCCTTCTTCTATCACAACGGCAGGCATATCGAGAGCTTCGCTTATCATTTGGATGAGGGCGTCGATGCCCACCGGGGCGTAGGGCTGCTTCTTCTCATACTCTTCACTCAATATATTTTTCAAGTCTGACATTTCTTAATTCCTATACGATGATATCTGCAATTCCAAGTTTAACTGCCTCTACTGCTGATAAATAGACATTAACATTGCGGTTTAGCATATCTTTTATATCGCTCTCGGTCATATCAGTCTCGGCAACCAAGCAGCTTGTATACATATCTTGCAAATCTTGGATGGCGCCAAGCTCATTCGTTAAATCTTGAAGGTTCCCGTGGTTTCCTGCGGCGACGGAATGGATCATAATGCGGCAGTTCTTTGCAATCCGGCGCTGGCCCTTTGTGCCTGCGGCCAGGAGCAGGACGCCGGCTGACATAACTTTTCCCAACCCTAGTGTGTGAATCTCTGTCTCTTGTCGGATGGCGCGCATGATATCATAAAGCGCAAACATATCATCTGCGCTTCCACCATAAGTTGACAAATAAAATTCTATGGCGCGCTTGTCTTTTTCTTTAGCTATTTTGTTCATCTCATTGAGATACAACATGGCATGAATCACTTCAGCTACTTTCTCTTCGTGCACATCGCAGAACATTCCAATAATGCGCAAGTCTGGCTCAGAAGGCGCCCCAAGGGCACTAGGATCCACCAATACTATTTTTTGCTCCTCATCGGAAGCCACTATTTTATCAAGAAGTTTTTTTATCATTTTTATCCTGGGAAAGAAGGGTGAGCACAAATTTCTTGTTCTCTTCTAAATAGCACATTCCGCTATTCCAATTATCAAAATCAATTATAGGAGTATAAAATTTAGGATGAAGGTCTAACATTTCTTTTATCGCCTTTTCTTTATAAGTCATAATTTCAGCATTAAATGACCGACGAACATCTCGGATATCTTTCTCGCTCTCATCGTGCTCTCGCATGTGACGGAGGTGCGCGGTATGAGAGTGGTAGAAATTCTCCATTGATTTCGCAAGCACCGCTAAACTAACTAGTTGCGACACTCGTATTAAACCAATGCTAATTCTCACCGAACGGAAGAAATAAAATGTCTTATGTGTCAAGTATCCAAACGCAAATACCAATATATATAACCACCACGGACCCATAATCACCTCAAAAAAATAACCACTGGATGCCCAGTGGTTAATATATCATAGTTTGACGAATGTGTCAACCTACTTATTTGTAAGTCTCTTCATGATCCGCTCAGCTAACTGATCGACCATTTGCTCTTTACGAGACTCACGCTGAAGACGTGCGGCAACGCGCTTTGCTACCTCTGCCACAATCTGTTCTTGGCTTTCGTACATATCGCGCGAACCGGGCACTTCTTCTTCATCGGACATTTCAAGGCCAACTTCCTCACCTCCTTCTGGCCCCATGTCTACATCTGCTTCAATATCAACATCTTCTACTTCTTCGGGGGCTATGTCGGGCTCGTCTGTAGCCTCTACATCAACACCCAGCACTTGGCTTACCAAATCAGCAAAACCAGTAGCAAGCTCCATCGCAACTTCATCATCAACAAGAGGTTCGCCACCGACTGGATCGTCTAATTCGGCATCCATGTCCATGTCCATTTCCATATCACCAAGCTCGTCGCCCTCTTCGTCAGCGAAAGAATCTTCAGCACCAAGCTCATCTTCCGTAGCATCAAGTTCGCTTTCAAGCTCTTCGTCTTCGTTGGGCGCGCCGGGCAAGTGGCTCCCCATCTCACTGAGGCGGACCTTACTAATCGGACGTAGATTAGCCAGTTTCATAAATTGGCGAATTTCGCCTTCTGTTAGTAATTTGTTACGAGCCATTGTAAAATCTCCTTGTTAATGACAAAACTTCAAAAATAAATAGTAAGCTCTTTGGATAATGGCATCAAAAACGAAAACAACCTATTAAATTTAAAGACTTGAGTTTTTTCAAAGCCTTGGTCTCTATCTGCTTTATCCTCGCAAAAGATAGGTGTTCCCGTTCAGCTATCTCGCGCAATGTCATTGGGCCCTGTTCATATACCGACACTAAAGTACAATTATATTCCTCTGGATAGTCTTGCCACAATCTACATTCTGTTTCTTTACACTGTTTCTTTTTCTGCATACACTGTCGGGAACACTCGCGCAAGCCATCAACTTTTTTCATAACTCTGGGTGCTCCTCTTCAATTAGATCGAATATATTCTCTATCTCTCCATCGTTTAGTCCAAAATCTTCCATCTTCTGCTTTCCTTTGTTTCTCAACTGCTTTGATTTTGCTTTCTTTTTCTTGTTTTGTGGCTTCATGTCATCAATATAGCTTTGTATGCGCTCGTCTCCCTCAAGATATCCGGCGATTAGCGCGCGAAAGAACTTTGACTGAGTAACCCCATCGTGGCGCAACTTTAAGATAAGTTTAGCGTGCTGATGTGTGTTCTCCACAAACGCAACCTTCTTATCTAAATGAGGGTTAGCCACATCTTCGGACATTACCAAATCCTCGTATTAATATGCGTGCGGCTCTCTGATAGACCTGAAGTAGTCTGCTCAATAAAGCGCGCCTTGCTTTGAAGTTCTCGTAAATTACGGGCGCCGGTATACGAAAAACCAGAGCGAATTCCCCTTTCAACGTCTTCAAGGATTAAGCCTACAGGACCGCGATGAGGGACGCGCGTTGCAACACCTTCAAACGATGAGTATTTTCCGCGCCACTCTACTTGTGCCTCCTTAGAGGCCATTCCGCGATAAGTTTTCCATCGCGTACCCTTCGCATCCATAAAGATTTCTCCAGGCGCCTCGGTGGTTCCTGCGAGCAAAGAGCCCACCATTACTGCGTCTGCTCCTGCCGCTAGGGCCTTAACCATGTCGCCCGAGTTTTTGATTCCGCCGTCTGCGATAATTTTAACGTCTCTATCGGTCTTGGCGCACTCGATAATAGTCTGTAGTCCTGGTAATCCGTGGCCGGTCTGAATGCGCGTAGAGCAAATCGAGCCGCCACCAATGTTACAGCGCACGCTATCGGCGCCCCAATCAGCAAGATCATTAAGACCCTCTAATGTTGCTACATTTCCGGCCATCAGGTGATAGTGGTCCCCAAACAGCTTTCGAAGGGTGCGCAAGGCCTCTTTCATCATAATGTGGTGGCCATGAGCCACATCAACACACAAGAAGTCTGCTCCATAATCTACAAGCGCAGAGGCGCGCTCTAGATAATCGCTAGAAATGCCGATTGCGGCGCCAACGATGCTTGGGGACTCTACTTTGTTAACCTCGCCCACTTGCTCTTGAACAGTATTATAGCGATGAATAATTGCACTAGCACCAACACTGGCCATGGCACTGCCCATGGCGCCTTCGGATATAGTATCCATAGGCGAAGCGAAGATAGGCAGCTGGAGCACGACTCCTTTACCTAGATCGGTGGAAATATCAATCTCGGAGCGCGATCGAATATCGGAGTATTGCGGAACGAGCAATACGTCATCGTAAGAATAAGTTTTGCTTATCATCATCGCTCCCTGCACTCTTCAATAAAGTCTTGAATATAGCGGCGCGTATAGTAAGTGCTCGGATCGGAGACATCGGGATCTCCTATAGTGGTGACTCTCGTTTTGCCGAAGTCTCCCCCGGACCTAATCAGCACGATGGTCGGCACCCCTTTGAAGTTTAGGCGCCGCTGAATTTGAGGGTAATCCGCCACATCAAACACATAAAACTCTAAGTCTTCGTTGTTTTTTGCAATCTGGTAGTAGTGGGGTCGTAGATTTCGGCAAAGATAGCACTTTTCCGAGTAAAACTTAACGACTCGCGCTTTTTCTTCGGTCTTTTTACCTGCTAAAATTTTAGCCAGTTCAGCCGTGGTTAATCGATCAATCATTCTCGTTCTCCTTTTTATACTCCGTTGCTACTTTCACGGCAAAGTCCCAACATTCAGGGCAATATAATCGCACAGTTTCTTCGTCAGGAATCACCACATTCCAAGTCATTGCCATCTCTTTGCTGTTTTTATCAAAAGGCTTTAAGCAAGCAAGACATTCTTCCGGCAATTGATCGAACTGGAAAATTTTTTCGGCAAGTTTTTGTGAGTTTTCTTTACCTAATTTCTTTTCCATTGCGCGGCGCTGCTTGCGATTCATGACTTGTCCTTTTTCTTCTTGGCAGCGGCCTTCTCCATCGCCTTTCTATATGTTGGCGATCGCTCCATCAATTCATCGTGGCCCAATTTTTCGGGCGTCTCTTCTGTATCTTCTGAGGTTTCTTCTTGGGCCGGCATGGAAGCCTCGGCTGCTGCTGCGGCCTTCTCTAGTGCCACCGACCTCGCTATCTCTGGGGCATATTGCTCCAGGGTTACAAGGCCTCCCTCTATCTGGGCCAACTTTAAGGATAGGGTCATAATTTTATCTGCGTCTCCTTCTTCCGAAGGGCGACGATGAATGTCTTTAATGACCCCATAAATCTCTTGAGCTTTTCCTCTAAGCTGCATTATGGCCGAATTCAATATTTCAACTGACATTTGTTTTCTCCTTTATCTGTTCATCGTTCCGAATATTTGTTGTTTGTTCACACCATCAAACACTACAATGGCTGATGGGAACGGGGCGCTGTTAACGCTGTCTCCAAACTTTAGCCGGCCCTTGAGGAAATATACCTCGCTGGCCCTCATTACGTATTGGTGCCAATATTTTGTGTCTGTTCGTGCGGGGATTAACATAACCACTCTGGATTCTCCATCCTTAGCAGTATTGTAGCCTTTCTGAATCCACTTGTCAATACCTCTTCCATACGGAGGGTTGATAAATGTTGTATGACCTGACCAATCCTTAGATAGCCCATCTTCCGCTTCTGTATAGAAGTTAGCGCACTTTGTGTTATGTGGGTTGGCGCACGGATCCAAATCAAATGGTCCGAATCGCCAATTGAGTTTGTCAAAAAACTCTTGAGGGGTTGCCCATTCAACCGTCTTTGAGCTAAACATTGTCTTTTGTGTTTCTTTATTCATATTGTTCCTTGGTTTGAATATAAAGTTTAATTAGTTCATGTCGAGAGAGGCTTGGCTGGCCGGCCGTATCCCATTTCTCGTGCGTTCTATCGATATTGCTGTCTGGGTTCCAGACATCTTTCCACATTCTCTCAAAAACCTTTACTACGCCTTTCGTATTAACTTTTATAAAGGTAAATCCTTCAGTAGGGCAAGATTTGTAGTCTCGGAATACCTCGCCTGCTCTGGAGCCCGCTCGTCTCCAGGCAAAATCGGGTTGCGTCTCCCACGATAGCAGCTTCTTTGCTTGGGTCACCCGGTGCGCGGAGAACATCTTAGGGTATTTCTTTCGCATATCTTTAAGGGCTTGCAGCTCTTCCTTTGGCATCGTATAGATCTCCTGCGTATTATCTCCGTAAAAGGCAGGTGCACACGCAATCGTGACCTCAACATCCGTAAAGCTATAACAATCCGTCCCCAAGAAATCAAAGTCAGGGTGAGAATCATAACTTTTCACACGCATGCGGGGCTCTTTGCGACATTGCCATACCTGAAACACGGTAGGAACACTATAAGATTCCTCTGTTGGCGTGTAGAAGGCATCGGGCGGCAAAAGCTCCTGTTTAATCAAATGAAAGTTAGAGTTAAGTCGATTGATGATAGTGGGTTTGCGAAAGGTACGCGGGACAATAAACGCGATGCGGTCAGAAAAAGTCGCCGCATGGTTAAAGAACTTCACCGCAAGGCTTGAATTCTTACCAAACGGAGGGTTTCCAATCGTTAAGATACTACCGGTGATACTGGGCTCAAATTTTAGAAAATCCTTTTCTTTAATACCGGCTGCGGCCGGCTGTAAATCTATCCCGATGCGCGTCTTAGGCGGCAGTCTCTTAAAAAAATCGCCAGCACCAGCAGAAGGCTCCAACACCATATCATATCCCGAACAGTCAACCATATTAAGCACACGATCAACTATTGCAGGTTTGGTATAAAATTGATCAAGCGGAGATTTTGAACTCACCGAACAACTCTCCTCTCTTAGTTTTTGAAATTATTCCCTTGGGATAGGCCCGGGCCAGTTCTTTTCCGCGCCGGAATATAACCCTAACCCGGGGGAAGTCAACAATGTCGCAGATAATGTAATTCATGTTCTCTGTCTTAAACAAAAATTGCTCTTGATCAAACTTACGGCCGGTTCCAATCATATTAGAAGGCAAGAACTTGCACCCTCCAGAAAGTGTAAAATTTTTTGCATCATACTTTATGTTTTCATCAAGCTTATTAATGTGATCGTGGCCCTTGCACCCCTTAATATGGCGCAAAATAGGGAACCACTTAACCAGTTGAGGCTCTAAAAGATGTGATGCCACTCTCCCGTCCTTGAAAATTTCTACCAACTGTATCATGGACAAGTTCCCGAAAGAAAAGGTGCCCGACAGATCGAATTCAAAAACTTTATCAAACTCAATTTTATGCATCTGTGCTTCCTAGGGCTCCGGCGCCCCTATTGCTAATTGTCTTGGGGTAATCATATAGTGTCCCCTCAGTGTTTTCTTGCGGCTGAAAGTGAACAACCGGCATCATTACCAGTTGTGCGATCTTATCGCCGTCTTGAATGACGCGAGTGTCGCGCCCAATGTTATGGACATTGATGAACACTTCGCCATCATAGCCCGAGTCAATCACACAAGCACCGACCACCAAGTTTAACTTAGCAGCCACGCTTGAGCGGTTCTTTACCTCCAGCATATAGCCATGAGGCACACCAAATCGCAAGCCAGTCGGCACCAGCATGCTTTGATTAGGGTGAACCGCAATGATCTCCTGCGGCTCCGTTGCCGAATAGAACACGTCTAGTCCAGCGTCCGATGGGTTAGCGCGCTCTGGACTGTGTGCGCTGACTCGCGTTTTGGTATACTCGATGATCACTCTTCGTCTCCACCAGCAAGCATGTTGAAGTTTTCAACTACCTCGTCAATGTTTACCTTACCCTTATAAAGTCGATACGCCTTCACAGCCGCACGGATCTCATCAGTATTGAGCCAGCCGTTCTCACGGAACTCGGAACGAAGCTCTCGCTTCTGCTCCTTGTAAGGCTCGATACACTCTTCAATTGCCGACAACGAACGGATATATTCCTTGACGTAACGCTTTCTTTCTTCATTAGTTGAAGCCATTTTATCCCTCCTTGGATACTTTATTATTATAACAAGGGTCAATCGCCCTGTCAATAGTTTTTATAGATTTAAGCCAAATAATTGCTGGGTGAACTGTCTCACGATATTATCTCTTTGCTCATCTGTTTCGGCCTGAGCGAACACATAGTTGTATGTGCCTCTTTGCGCCTCAACTTCGGCCCTAAGCAGGACTACTTGTCGCTTCATCCACCTTGTCTGTTGATTATAGTTCTTTGGTAGAGGAATGTCAAGCTCTTCTGCAATTTCTATTAAGGTAAAGTACTCTTTGTCTTCTATCGCGGAATTCGCTCTTATAAAATCTTTTTCCATCTTGCGTCTTTGATGATAATCGTGCTTAAGTGGATCAATCTTGTCAGGGTGAATTTTGATTGCAATACTCTTAAACAATTTGGAGAAAACATTATGAAGTGCAATATCGTCTTCCGACATTTCAACTTCCTCTGTCTTCTCAACAGGCTGCGTAGATGCGACCAGCTCTGTACAATCGGATGATACCATTGGTACGGAGCCTGCCGGCTCGTCTTGTATGTTATATGCCTCTTTGATCTTTTTTGCATTGTCTTGATTGAGTTTTGCAAGATCAACATTGTGTCTTGTGAGGAAAGCACGATAGTGCTCTTCAAAGAGGGAGCCGGCCTCAGAACAGATGGCTTTAGTGATCTTTAACTCTTCTCTAATGAACTTATATTCATTAACAGATCTTTTCCACTTTTGTCTCTGGAATGCCGACACATTATGTCCTCCACTATAATTAGCGCGGACTACTTGAACTCAAACTCTACTTTAACGCCAATCTTCATTTCGGGTATTTTTAGCTTATTTGCGAGCTTGTGGCGCTTGCAGTCTTTTGCATCTAAAAACCAATCCGCATGGCC
>Ga0209756_1002588_pt1 | contig 15510 bp, 9 predicted proteins | sample ETNvirenome_6_85_FD_184071 | JGI IMG/M metagenome (GOLD analysis project Ga0209756, IMG submission 184071) | Marine viral communities from the Pacific Ocean - ETNP_6_85 (SPAdes) (version 3) | ecosystem: Environmental > Aquatic > Marine > Oceanic | place: Pacific Ocean | collected 2013-06-19
AAATCCAAATCGGAAAAAGGTGATCTATTTCAATAGAATGTGTATTGTTTACTAGATTATTTTGAAAATCTTCTGGTAGAGTCTGACCTAATAGGAGTAATTTATAATCCCTATTCTTGCTAGAATTTTTGAACATATATCCATACATAGAGTAAACCTTAAATTGTGGTTAGAGTTAACTCGACAGTTCCAAGTTTTGTGAACATATTCTCACTTGCTTTGAATGATCCCATTTTAGGAACTGCGTATATTTTGAATGCTTCCGATGAAACGTTTGGATTAATTTCAATCAACCCTGTACTTGGTTGAAATCTTCCGGCTTTTGCTACTACAATAGGAATACTGCTTTGCCAGTAGTAAGCAACAATATCTTGATATCCTTCTTCTCCTCCAACCACTCCCCCGATAGTCTTTAGTCTAATCTTCCTATCATTAGTTTCTACACTTATAGAAGAATGGGCAACAAAATCATTTGAATACAGTGATCCCGGTTCGCATGAGTTTTTAAAGTGATGTGTTGCTGTCTTGGTGTTTACGATAGGTACATTTGTCGAAATGGTCATTTTAAAATCAGCCTGATTTGCCTCTATAGCCGGATCAACTGAATTAATTTCATTCATTAGAGTTGATATACTCATAGATTGTTCAAATGTATTAGGATAAGATGATTTTATCTTTTGGTTTATCATTCCCAATAAATTGGCCTGAGAACGTGAGGTTAACAGAGGATTATATCGCACCATTCCCCTCAACGACACCTCGTATGGTTTGTATTGTAAAAATTCAGGCAATATAGACACGCATGTTTTTTCTTTGAGAATGTTTATCACAGTTGCCTGTGCATTGTAGTCCCCAACATAATCATCAGAGAGAGATACAAATACCCTACCATATCTTGGTGGTGACATCCTTTCTCCACCCCATACATTAAATCTAGAATATGGATTGGATCCATCAGACGAATCGACAAATCCTGCATTCACCAAAAACGCCCTACAATCTTCTACTGTAACTGCTCTGTCCTGTGATGCAAACCATTTAGGAGCATAGAAACGAATTGCATCTAGATTTGGTTCATCTACACCACCAGAACTTAATGCAATGGTCGTTGTGGTTCCTGTGATATCATTTGTCGAGAATCCAGATATTCCATTTCCTCCCGATCCGTTAGTTTTCAAGTAGGAAATTCTAATTCTATCGTTTTTTGTTATTCTCTTTCCTACTTGAGTAAACACAGCATCTCCATACGCACCACCAAACACAATAAAGAAACCATACTCAGATCGCTCTAACCAATATACTAAACTCTGATCATCTAAATATGATTCCATATTAGATGCTCTAGACCAATAAACCCAACCAATATCCTTTCCTGTTGATGGATCTATATCTGTATCATAAACTTCAACAACTATTGTACTAATATCAATATCCAAGCCGTTGATGAATCCCTTCTTTGTGTTATGATCCACAACAAGAGGAATTTCCTTAAATAGTTGTTTACCCTCAACTACTGTTGTAACGGATTCACAGTCAGTGTCTAAGTACTGAGATTCTATGTTATAGAAATTGTATGCTATTCCTTGGGAGTTGTTGCCACTAAATCTAGTATATTTTGGAATGAAACTATTCGCAGGATCACAATCATTTTTCTTTATCTTAATGGTTGCTCTTGATGATATTTTACCCGGAACAACAAAACCTAAAGGTTTCACTAAAGAAATTAAAGACTCTGTTTTTTGTGCAGTGTCTAAGAACATTTCGTTCGCTACCATATTTGTATAGAAACCATAATATAATGTGTTATATGCAAGAACGTCCAACAACACTTGTGCCACAGAACCTGTGTAATCATAATCCTTGAGTGTGTCTTGTGTTTTCAGATGATCTATAATGCTACTCTTAATAGAATCAAAATCTAAACTTCCAATTTGAATGTTATCAGGTCGTGCCATATTATCTTACCTTTGCTATTGTTACTGAAACAGAATCTTCAAAAGAAGAACCCGTTTCCTGATCCATGTTGTTGATAATATATGTCACGTTTATACCTAAGTTGTTTGAATCCATATTACTTTCGTCCAGTTCAACAGAAGTCAACGTTACTCTTGGTTCCCACGCAGCAAGTTGGTCACCAATATCTCTTTGCAATGTAAGCAGTGCAATAGAACCAGAACCTATGTTCTCAAATAAATATTTATGAATGTCGCAACCAAAATTTCTATTAAAAGGTTTCTCACCCTTCATGGTTAACATGATATTAGAAACAGATTGACGAATGGCAGTTCTATCAATAACCCTTGATAGATCATTCGTAAATTTATTTTTTACAAAATCTACAGAAAAATCACAATATGTTGAATTATCTGACATGTATTTACCTTATATCTTTTTTATTATGTATGCCATTTAGTTCGGTTATCCTACCAACCACTCCCAAAAACTCTTATCTTCTTTTACATCATCAGGAGACACAGGAACACTATCTCTTTGTAGTGTTAGTACCATATTATGATTCATTGTATTTGGTATGATATGATTAATACTTGCTACTAACCAGTTCCCACTAAATTTCTTATTTGAAGCAGGACCTGCCCCGGAATCAGCAACCGGAACAACGTCTACAACATTCACTATCGTACCAGGTCGCAAAGATAAATCACCATCAAGCATCATAACTGCCATCTGAGATTCTATTAGCCCCATTTGTGCTGTCCTCCACAACGGAGTAGTTTCAGGCGTGTCCCAAAATGTAGCCTTTGTTGTGACGAGTTCGAGATAGTCGGGGAATTTGTCACCCCCCTCACAAGGACATGCACAATTCAAAGCACTCCATGGTTCTCCCCACAAGCATCCCAGATATTCTTCCCCCAGTTCTGTTTTAATGGCTTCACAAACGGTGGCCGCCGCGGACCCCGGAATATCAGATTTTAAAGAATCTCTAAGTTGCTTTAATGATGGTTCGGTGCCTGTTGGTTTACCACACGATGGACAATTACAATACGGATCAGAATCGCTGCAATGTTCGTTATCAAACAGTTTTGGGTTCACACAAATTTGCGCAGAATTCCATTGTAAAGCAGTGGGAACTCTTTCACATTGAGAGAATTCCGCAGAACCACTAATAACATTGTTCATTTTTTGTAGATGTCCCTCAACTTTTTTTAATCTATGAAAGACATGATTAATCATTGGCATTTATAATCTCCTCCTAATATGTAGGTGTGTCATACACCAGGCCCACTGTCATCATACCCACACCAATTAATACTATCATTGTCGAATATGCAACGTCCGTCGCGCGCGGAACATATATGATTAGCCGGGCACTCGAGATCTTCATCACATTGATCATCGACACACCAATCTCCACATGTAACATGTTCACAGTCACATTCTGGAACCCCACCTGGGCATTGTGTATAATGCGCCCAACAACAACAATTAGGCCAGGCATTCCCACAACATTCTTCACATGGATTGATGTAGCCCCCAGTGTTGCTCTCGCCTTCACATGTGGGAGGACCGTAACAGGCATCATGATCAAAATCCGGGCCCGGACATACTTCACTACCATCGTCACACACGATAGGATCTTCGCAAGAATGTTTACAAACATACTTCCATGTATCGTCGCAAGGATCATATACTGTGTGTGTCGAAAGTATTTTAACACAGCATTCATCATTTGAACAATCATCACAGACGTCTGCATCCTTGGGTATACATTCGCATGTATTATAGTTGCAACGCTGCTCCCAGCAGTCACAAATACCGCTATCATCGCAACAAGTAGGCGGTGGACATTCTGTGCATTCCCTGTTTATACAACACAGACCCTCGGGACAACCTGATTCATATTCATCACCATTCCAATGACTGCATCCACTTGGACATCTCTCACATCTTTCATGTTGATTGCAGCATCTAAGAAATGGTCCATCGCATTCATGATCTCCAGTGCATTCTGGACATGGACCGCATCTATTGTTGTCTTCCCCTCCCGGTTCTGGATTTTCTGGAGGATTACAACACTGAGAAAATCCCGGACAATCACTATCACTGGTGCATATATCTGGACATGGCATACACAACGGGTTATTATATTCTTCTTCTGTTAGATCCGGGAAATCCCATTCAGAAGGCCACCAATGTTCGAGCCACTCCCCAAACATGTAACAACACATTTCAATTGTTCTCACAAATACTGGCACCCATTCATAATTTTCACCATCCCATTCGTACCTATAAATGTCTCGATCTTCACACTCACCATCGTCTTCACATGGACAAAAACCACACTTCTTTAATACAACTGAAGAATCTTCACATTCAACCTCTTTACAACAATTAGCCCAACCTACTCTATGTGATCTATCTTCACATTCAGCATCTCCACTACATAAATCACATGTAAGAATATCACCTCCGAACTCATACCCACCACATTCATAATCTTCACCAGAACATACAGGAGAATAATAACCAGCCTGTGTTTCTTTTTCTGTACCACAGTGTGGATCTCTTTGTTGACAACACTCACCATTCTCCACATCACATGGATAATCTTCAGAACACCGATTACTTAAATGTGTACAATCACAAGGGCGACAACGAACCAGCGCATCTCGTTGTTTTATTTCAATACAACATGCTCCAAATTCTCCGTCTGCTTCTTCTTCAGAACATTCATATGTGCCACACTCGTTCTCGTCGCCGCCATATGGATATGGGTGTGATCCCCACCTCAACGACGAACAACTAGATCGTTTGAGCATTCTACATCCTATTCCAGCGGGCTCGCCCCACTCATAATCAGGATCCCATGGTGCAGGATCACCCTTCAGACAACAAACATCCGGTTCTTGCATAGGATCTGATGAAACATATGGTTTGGGACACGGTTCTGCACCACACGAATCCCCAGTCCAACCGTGGCCATGCCAACTATATGTTTTCTCTATGCAATAACTAGTTTCTGATGGGAAACATAAACCATGAATACCACCATACAGACTAGTATCATAACAACAAGAACCACTATATTCCCCTTCTCCGGTACAACCCCAGCGGTAACCGCTGTCCACACAAAAACCATTATAAGATTCACAAGGATCATTCCCCGCTGTACATTCAACAGTTAAATGTTCTCCACAAATAATATCTTCGTCTTCACATGAAGTCTCTTCTCCTTGGAAGAAGCCCTCTCCCGCACGAATACAATCTATCTCTGGAATGTCAGTACAATAGAATCCCATGCAACATGCACCTGTTGGTAAATTACATGGATTGTCGTTGCAATCTGAATTTGCTCCTAACCACAAACCATCATTGTCATCTTCACACCATTCTTTGGTACGATTTATTGTGCAGTTGGAAGTACCATCATCAAACTCCCTACAACATGCTCCGGTTATGGGATCGCATTCACTGCCGGGAATATCACAATCGTGATGTTCTAAATCTATGAAATCGCAAGAACTATATTGATCCTCTTGTTCTCTTTTACAGATTGTACCAGAACCCATCCACGTTGTCTTTACTCTCCAACTTTCATCAACAATCAAGTCTGTGTCTAGGTCGATGCTTATATATTGATCTGCGTATGACATACATTCTTCTTCTCGTAATGTCAAACAACTATGTACAACTACACCATTCCAATTGTTACTGTCCTCTGGATTTTCTGCAACACAGCAGTATCCCGGACAACAACCAAACGCAGCACAATCACATTCTTTTGTGCAGCGATGTTGCACAATGGGGTGTCTAGCATCTGCAAGACCCTCATATAAATCTTCTCCCCAAACTGGATTGTCTTCTCTTCCATATTCCTCGGTCGTTACTCTACTTTCACAACACACACATGGACCTGGGCTTTCTTCTGTGTCTGGATCTATTGGTAATTGCCACTCTTCACCCAAATCTTCATATGCATCCTGACATTTTATATGTGGTCCGACCGCAGCACCAATGTCGCCTACCTCGGTCCCAAATCCGTACCTACATTCGCAATCCTCAAATTCTGACATTGGTGCTTCTTCGTTTATCGGAGTGCATAATGATTCGTTTGATCCGGCCGGACAATCTTCTTCTACCCAGAAGACAGAAGAACGATAACCGCTAACATGACAATGCCTACAACAATCACCTTCCGCGCAATTCATTATTTCCACGTTATCAGAACAACTACAGTTTATTAATACTTCCCCCCCATCAGGATCAACAGTAGTACCCGGAGTTATGCAACCAAATTCAGGATCACAGCAATCACCAACTTGACATTCGTGGAAATATACACAAGGACACCTGCTGTCTCCTATGTCTATGCAGAAATTATTAATACAGCACCGATTCTCTTCATCCCCATTCTCATCAAGCCCATTCACACAATCCGAAGTAACATAACATTCACAATAATCACCACATTCACATGCATCAAGTTCTTTAATATAACCGCAACATTCTCCCTCTGGGCAGCCATCGTTACATCCGTTTTTATCGTCATCTACACAATGACCTCTACAACAAGATTGTTCAATTTGACCACCCAATGGTAAATTGAGTTCTTCGCATTCATTTGGATCCCCTACAGAGGAACATGTTCTATCAGGACACATATCATCACACATACATTCATTAAAATTAGAACACAAATTACAATACAGTGGGGTGTATACACCTTCTCCTAAAATTGGATCCCAGCAACCATCACATAATTCTTCAATTTCACAATCACAATAGGGCCAACTTTCTCCGCCTTCTATGTCACAGCAGCATCTTTCTCGTATTGTGGGTGATGGATTCATCCACAATCCACAGCATACATTTTCAGGATACCAATGATATTCTGCTGTATCATCTTCGGGCACACAACAATTCAAACTTAAGTCTAAGCCTGTTTCTGTTACAGTTCCTTCTTCACCTTCTTCTGTCTCATGGTACCGACTTTTGATATGACAAGTCCAAAAACCATCCCAAGAAACTTTACAACAAAGTCCTTTGGGTTCGGGTTCACATGAAAATTCATCGCACGTTGGAGCGCAACTCTTTAGGGAATTAAAACCCGAGATCCACGTCCAGCGGGCAGGAAGCCAAGGATTCAAGGGTGTATCTTGTCTGTATGGACCATCTTCTAAATCGTCAACATCAAGACTACCAATGCTCCATCTTCCCCTCTTTTCAAAACAATCCCACTTATTAGTATCAATACACTCACCATCGGGTAAACAACATGCAGCAGTCAACAAACAAACATTATCTTCGTTGTATGGAACATCTTTATAATCCCAATAATTTTGATCACAATCCTCAGAATCTCCTATTGTATTTTCGCCTAAATCTTCACAAACAAATTTCCAAAAATCATTATTCATAGATCTCAGCATAGAATCATAAACTGCACTATCTCCAGTAAAACCAGCCGCTGGATTTAGTACTCTTTGTTCGTGGAACCACTTACCAATTTGAGAATTGGTTGCTCCCCATACATTTGAATCATTCATTACTATAATTGCACCATCGCCCACTTTCTTCCAGACAACAGTACATGAACCAAGATTAGAACAACTACCCACCAGTGGCATACCACCTTGTTCTTCAATGGGAATCAGACCACCACTATGAGAACATTCAAAAGAAAACGGATCTGCATCTTCATCAATAAGAAACAAGTCATTTGTTGTTTGTTGACAACAGGATACTGGAACAGAAATTTCTTCTGGACCATTTTCTCCTTCTACTATGATATCCTTCATATAGATTTCATTAATCACTGGTTGTGGTCGTACCAAAACACTTCTAGTAGGATGGAAATATTTGGCATGGCGATCACCATCCGGGCTAGGAGGATTACCATGATCAGGATCGCCCCACGAAGGGCCGGCCTCACCCGTCCAACCAACTTCAGCAAATTGGCCGGCCTGACACGCACTGTGACTATAGTACCCTGTGTCTGAAAATTTCAAACTCCCTTTCAACCAAGAAACATCACGATACCATTCGGAACCAGTACTACCCTCTAGAGTAGAACCACAATAGAATGCAAACTGCTGTAATAAACTTTGAATCCATCTTTGATGATCTGCACCATCAATGTCTTCTTTTGCAGCACCAGAAGGACCTCCCGGCACATCCATATATTCCCCTGTTCTGCCTATACGTTCGGCAGTAGTTCCTTCATCTGGACCAGGAACTCCCCAAGGTAGAGGATAATTACCAAAAGCACCAGATGTGGCGTGTATAATTCCATCAGATGTTCCACCACCCCATGCTGTCGCTTCTATATTTTCACATGTATTTTCTAAACCACTAATATAATTGAAATTTAAATTCCCATATATCTCGGTATAATTAGAAATGCTCCCCGGGCCGGGGTATTCGTTGTAAACATTATCAGAAATTTCCCAATCAACTGCTGTCTTTACATATGGAGTACCAAACGTTAGTCCGTGATCGTCCTTCCAAGGAAAAGTTTCATTCCTAATTAATATATCACACTCACCAATGCTTCCGGTGCTACCATCATCTTCTAAACCTGGTCCATCTATACAATTTGTTACTCTTTTATAATAACCATCTGGTGGAGCAGTAGATCCCGGAACAAAAGGATCACCCACCCACTCCCATCCTACCCAACAACAATTACCCTCATCATCTTTAAAAACTTCGTGGTCTATAACAACGCCCCAGTTATTAATAGATTCAACTGTTGCTCCTTTATTCCTATTCTCACCTTCATTACACCAAGGATATCGCAGAGGATCTCTCGGACATTTACCACTCGGACATGCATCTTCCTCAGCAAGATGAACGTGAGGTATGCCAGCATAGATAAATTCATCCGTTGTCCTTCTTTTTTCTGTAAATGGACCCCCCATGATTACAAGTTTACCGCCAGAAATTACCCAATCTCTCATCCACTTCCAATTTTCGTAAGTGTCCCCAACGTCCTCGTAGTATTTGTCGGCGTGTGGTGGAGGAGGCAGTGTCATCCTAATTGGATCTTTACTTTGAGTAAAAGGAAAACCATCTTCTATGTTTTGGGACATCTCATCAAAGAACAAAGAAGACGAACCATAATAATTTCCCAAAGAACCGACAAATGCAATACCGTGACAATTAATGTTCTCTTCCGTACAGTGCATTGTACAATCGCCTTTTGGAACTAAAGGACCATCCCAATTATCAGTCCAATCCATAAAGCATTGAGGGGAAAATGGAAGAATACCGAATGGAGAAATGTGCTGATAGAATCCGGTGAGAGCAGTGATGGATGCATCCGGATATGCGTGAATACACTTATCCCATTCACACTCTTCTGGATATTCCCACTCAAATCCCACAGGAGAACATCCGGGATCAAATCCTAATTCTTCTATTTCTTCTTCGGTTTGACACCACCAACGAGTACAATCATTGTTTGAATTCGTACAAGGAGCCCACGAATTTATATCAATAATATAATGATCGCTTCCGGGGTTTGTGGGTGGAGTATGATGTGTGTATATTGATTGCCAATTTTCCCAACATATGTTTCCCGCATAGAGATTATCTTTGTATCTTCTTTTTGTCCACGGAGTTGTGTCATTATAATCACCAACATTAAGAAAGGGTCCCGATGATCCACCCCATAAGTTTTGGTTCTGGTCTAATTCTGGATTATTTGGCGCCTTCGGTTCGTTAATACCTTCCCTGAAGCCCCCAACCGTTGAGGTGTTAGGACCATATGATGTAATACCAAAAGCACATATAGGACAATTTGAATCTTTAGTAGAATCATACTGGTATTCTTTACCATTACAATTTTTCTTACCACACCCTTGGTTGCAACAACATGATTCAAAACTTCTCATAATAAATTCATCCTATGTTAATTAGAAATACACGAACATAAACCATCGTGTGCATTTTGAACGTCAAAGACATAGATTGTATTCTTTGAACTATTTAAAGTAGGTCTGTCATCCTCATCTTCCGGGCAAGAAGGACACTCTTCACAAACACCAGAACCGGGGATTGGTTCACCATCATCTTCATTCGTTAGAGTCATACATTCCCAACATTCCTCCAAATCTGTTCCGAATTCTTCTCCTGTAGAGTAACAGTCACTGGCCTCTACACATGAGATTGTTTCGGGTTCTTCCTCTTCTTCCTCTTCTTCTTCTTGTATTAAACCCTTCTGGGTATGCAACCAATCTGGTATCGCATACATTTTAACAATGTGCTTATGGGAATGAAATTCTCCTAAACACGGATCTGTTTGAGATCTAACATAATCACCAACTGGGAGCATTCTGTTTCCTTCTGGATAATCATTCATTTCGGATAAATCTTCATTGTTAGTAGAATTAGCACCCGCAACGTTGACACCTGGTCCAACGAAGAAATTATAAACATCACTGGGATCGTCATCAAACAAAACACCCATGTTTAGTAATTCATTTGTGTTGTATGCATCACCAGTCACCCCACCCGGAACTATTGTAACATAAAGACTTGGATTATTATCTGTTATGGTTATATCTTCATGTTCGGGGTAAGCATCCCCATCGTTATGGTATAAAATTTCTATGTCGCCAGATGCACCATCTTTAAGCAAATCTTCGTTTACATATGAGGATAGTTCGACTTCCCTAAATTGATACTCATACATGTTGGATCTGAATTGTTGATCTTTATGGTCTTCTGTAGAACGCTCACCCATGTCAGGTCCCATGTCCACACCCCTCGATTCGGGTTCTTCCTCTTCTTCCTCTTCTTCATTTAATAAGGCGTAAATTGGAGTTGCACTTTCAATGACAGCATAGAACGCATACTTTTCTATATCTTCATCTGGCGGTGCAACATCTACAGGCGCACAACAAATAACATGCTTATACACATCCCATTTTCTTTTAAGATCTCTTTTTTCTTTATAGCCCGGTTTAATACCCCCCTCCAACGAATCAACAGTAAGACCTTCTTCCTCATATTTTTTAGGAATCACCGATTTAATTTTATATAACTCACTACCCTTTAACTTAGTCTGATCATACATTGATTGCCATTTGAACGATTCAGAAGGAAGTGTTGCAGGATAAGAAAGATTTGGGCGAGGATTATTATACCAATTACCAAAATATCCCCAGATACCATCATCATAAATGCTTTTTCTATTTTCGGATAAATGGTGCTGCCAATTTTCACTAATGAGTTTATATTCTTCAACTTGGCCGCCGTCGTCCTTTCCGCCCCAATTATCATCCAGATAGTGATACTTCACAGAATCCCCCCCTTGTCCATGTGGCCCTGCGAATAAGGCTCCTTTTTTATCCGAACCATCATGGTCTTCCGAACCATCACCATCAAGAAATGGAGAATGTTCTAGTCGAGCATTCACATTTGGTTTGTATATTTTGGTATCTGAAGAATATGCACCGCTGTTAAACAATTTCAAGTGGTTATATTCTCTAACGACCCTAAAGGATTGTATTCTTTGGTGTCCAGATTTCCACTCAGACACAGGGAAGTCTACATCTGTAATGACGTATTGTCTGGGCGATTCTAAACCAATACCAAAGAAATCAGTTTCTCCTTTTTGAATAATATTCCGAATTGATCTAAAATGCCAACCATCTAAATCTGCATAAAAAACATAATTCACTCCCTTTAGATCTGTTGTCACAGAATTTTCTGCAATGTAGTTTATCAGTTGGATTATGTTTGGATTTTGTCCGGGCTTTTTCCAAGGATATAGGGCTTTGTTCTTGTATAAAAAAATGGTGTTGTGTGTCGGTTCAATTTTCATCATTTCATTTGATACACTGAATGGGGTAGCGCCGGGATCAAAATACTTTTTTGCGATATGATTAATCAGTCCTGTCTTTGGAAACTCATCCTCTTCTTCCCCATGACCCCCGAAAATATCTGTAAAGGTTTCGCCTATTTGTTGAAGGGAAGTTGAATCATGCATTCTCTCGTCTTCTTCTGAAGCAATGGGACCAATGAAATACTGTCCCATATCGTCTTCAAGAATTGATTTGTTATCACTATCACCCAAAGCATCACCAATATCACCAAATATATCCGCGTGATCTGTACCACCAAGAAAAAGTGTCTCGCATGAACCAAATTCTATTGTCCAGTGTGCATCTGCTCTTGCAGCAGGTCCCATCAACGCCTCTGATGCTTCATCACCAGAAAACACAACATCCGTTACACAAAACTTCAACGATTTGGATGCTTCCTCGATGCCCGGGCTTTCCATCTCGATGATAACAAATTCATCACCAATAATATTAAATTTATCTAGAAGAATGCCCGGCTCACGAATTTTTAAAATACCACTCACACCGTTGTTGTATATACCTTCACTTATTGACATGTTTAGGAAAATATTTTCAACAACACCACCCTGTTCCGGTGAAGGAAGTACCACCAACTGGTTACCCTCACCAGAACGTTTGACAATCGCAAGATGATTGATCAATATTTCATTGGTTATTTGTCTATCTACCATAATATAATAATCCTATCAATTACCACCAGTTGTAATATACCTCAATGTTCCTCTTGGTACATTTCTTGCAAAAAGAGTTTTCAGTTCCTGTTCTATCATGGGAGCAAGTTCTGCTACCACCAATTTAATGTTTCTTTTTACATCATTATCGTTCACAAATTTATCAAATATCGTGATAGTTTCAATTCCGTTATTAAAACTTTCACTACTAATATATTTATACATCACAGAACTAGTCAGACAACAGATGTTCTGGAAAGCAAAATTACCACAACTCAACCCCGTATCATAATCATTAGCATATGGATCTGTGTCATTTGATTGATATTGAAAATGACTAAGACTATTTTTTAGAGTATCTTTTCTTCTGATCTGACCATATGTTATCCCAACAGGGGGACAGTTTGGTCCATCATTGGGAACACAAAAAGTAGAACCGCAATATAGAGGTGCGCAACCAGTTTCCCCGAACCCTTCTATCAGATAGGATTCTCCATTGTTTCCATAAACGTTTCTGTAAATGTAAAATGTGTCATCCTGTGATAAACCATTCGCTTCTGTCTTGACATCAATTTTATGTAAGAATGGATCATGACTATCAATCACACCATATGTTTCAATATCAATATCACCATCGACTGTCGTATCTCTTTTTACTATAACATCACCAGGTCGTATGTCTAAATTTTCATAAACATAATAAGAACTACCAGTGAGAAAATTAGAGATGTATGCATCCAATTCACTTAATGATTTTGGCCAATCATAGATTGGATCCGTGATGTTGTTTGAAAGAAGAACCAACCACCAAAATCTCTCATCTCCATAAAACTCATGTGCTACCTGTTCTGGTCGCATTCCTTCTGTGATGCGATAGTTTTTGAAATTTTTACTGTTGCTTGTTATTTTATCCGTAAAACCAACGCGAGAAAATATATTCTGCATTTCCATGTCGGGAAATGAAGGAAAGGTATATGTCGTTTTTCTCATGTTGCTAAAGTATGTCATTTATTATCTGTCAGCCACGATTTGTTATGATTTCTTATCGCACTTCTGGTTACTAATCGATCCTTGGCATTGATCGCTGGTTCTAATTCTACAAAAGTTACACTTAAATTCCATTTTACTGGATGGTTGTCTCTTCTATTACCCATAGCATACGAACCACCGGCTGCACCTTGAGATGTAATGTTAACACTTTGGATCACAGACGGAAGAGGACTCATATCCCATCTCCAATTATCTCCAAACTTACCACCAACACCAGACAGTTGTGCAGAACTTATTATCCAGAGGTCAGGATGCACAACCCTACTTGATGTGCTTATATTCGTGGACCCACCCCAAAGAGGATATGCACTAACTTGAAAGGCTCTCGCTACCTCTTCTATAGATTTAGATTCTTCTATACTAGTTGGAACCAGTTCCCAATCGTAGCGATGCGGCCGCAATGAGGCCCCACCAAAAGTTGCCATTCTTTCGTCCATCTTTTCCAGTCCGAAAGAACCACTCACCTGAATCACATCCAACGCGCCTGTGCCGATACCCATGCCGGTGTTGAAGAAGTCGGTGATCCCCTGCCACGATGGATTGATCCCTTCATCTTTAAATTCTTGAGTATAATTAATCGAATCGATTCCATTAATCTGCTTTGGTGGAGGCAACCATAGGTCCCACTTCGCGCCGCCCTCGCCGCCGACGTTTCCTCTGAGCATCTGTCTACCACTAAACTTAAATGATTGAAAATTCATCACCCATGGTAGATCTCTATCTGTTTGTACTTCAACGGTTCCTGGCATTTTTTACCCCAAAAATTGATTGTTTGGTTGTGTTCCTAATATATAGTAGGGACGGAGAACTAAATTGGCATATAAGACGAAGTATAATATACAGAATGCATCTAAGTATATAGGTGATCCTACTAAGATTATATGTCGTTCTTTGTGGGAAAGAAGAGTATGTCGATATTTAGATGAAAACAAAAAGGTGGTACAATGGGGGAGCGAAGAACTAGCAATACCATATCATTCTCCAGTTGACAACAAAATACACAGATATTACCCAGATTTCATCACAGATATTATCAAAGAAGAAGGCACAGTGACAACCTATGTAATAGAAGTGAAACCAAAAAAACAAACTAGACCACCACAGAAAAAGAAAAAGAAGAATAAAACATACATCCAAGAACAAATAACATATTCTGTAAACGAAGCAAAATGGAAATCTGCAAAGACTTTCTGCGAACAGAATGGATGGAAATTTTTAATACTAACCGAAGACGATATTCTCCCATAATAAAGGAAAAATATGCCAAACCCAGCACCAGTAAATTCGATAGATTGGTTTAAGAATAATCTACTAACAGAAGGTCTATCACGACCTAATCGATACATAGTACATTTTTATCCCGCCAAACCCGGACCGCCCGAGATGCAGTTCCAGCCAGAAAATGTAACACTTCCAGGCAGAGCATTCGTATCAGTACAAGAGCAATACTGGGGTTCACCAAGAACACTTCCTGTTTCTAATGTTTTCGATAATAATGTTGTAATGACATTTCCCCTCGCAGGAAACATAGCCGAAAGAACTTATTTTGAAAAGTGGATGGATCTGATGGTGGACCCATGCAACTATGCACATGGGTTTGAAAGTTCTGAGATCCAACTATCGCCTACAGTAGTAATACAAACTGCTAATTCGGCAGGTGAACCAACAAGTACATATTCTCTAATAGAAGCATATCCATCAAACATATTCCCCATGAACATGGGACAACAAATGATGAACGATTATAGCAGACTCCAGGTCCAGTTCACCTATACTACTTATAGATATCAGAAAGGTGCATATACGGCCGCGGGGCTTCGTGACGAATGCCAAAACTAGCGAACTACAAATGAAAAGGAAACATTATGAATATATTATCTGACATATTAAAATCTTCAATACCAAATTATGAAATTGAATTGCCATCAACAGGAAAAAAGATAACATTTAGGCCTTTCTTA
>Ga0209756_1002589_pt1 | contig 15507 bp, 25 predicted proteins | sample ETNvirenome_6_85_FD_184071 | JGI IMG/M metagenome (GOLD analysis project Ga0209756, IMG submission 184071) | Marine viral communities from the Pacific Ocean - ETNP_6_85 (SPAdes) (version 3) | ecosystem: Environmental > Aquatic > Marine > Oceanic | place: Pacific Ocean | collected 2013-06-19
TTCAAGATACTTAATAAAATAACGGGTGGACTAAGTAAGCCTAGCAAGATGCCGGGGCACGCCTTCTCAATATCCGCGCAGCGATGCATCACAGGAGGCAAACTTAGGGACGTTGAAGGGTCAGTTTGTCGGAATTGCTACGCATGTGGAGGCAGATACCTCTTCGATAAAACAGTCAATGCAATGGAGAGGAGATATCAAACACTAATGAGCAGCCCGACTGAATGGGTTGACGCTATGGTAGAAAGTATCAATAAGCGTGCCGATAAGGAGCCATACTTTCGTTGGCATGACTCGGGAGATATACAATCAACCGAGCACCTCGACATGATATGCCAAGTAGCAAGGGGGACCCCTACCGTATCCCATTGGGTGCCCACTAGAGAGTATAGCATAGTCAAGAAATATCTTGCCAATGGGAATAATATACCGCCTAACCTGAATGTTAGGTTATCCGCTCATATGATTGACGGACCAGCCCCTAGCGGGTTAGGTCTACCCACTTCAACGGTTATCGATTCGGGCAATGTTACTGGTCAGCCTTGCCCGGCCCCATCACAGGGTGGCGAGTGTGGAGACTGTCGCGCATGTTGGGATTCATCGGTCGAGAACGTGACCTATCACATACACTAAGGAGTAGGCTAATGGACAAGATTGACAAACTATGCAAGATGGCGCAGGGTATCATATCCCTTGATGAAGCCATATCGATGGAGGAAGACGGAAGCCAACTATGCTTGGACTGCAAGGAAGCCCAAGGGTGGGGGGACAGCGATGGTCACTCCACCCCGTGTGAGATATGCGGGGGGGAGAGAACGATAGGCTCACATTGGTTGATAGTATCGGGGGCATGCCATGACTAGGTTTGACGATGAGGGAATCAGCGACATCGCTGATCAGATAGTCAATGAAGCGGTGAAGGGAGGGAGGGGGTTCAGTGAGGAGCTATGTAATCAGGCTCTGATGACGGCCCAGGATTGGCGGGACAGGGCCGAACACCTAGAAGAGTTAGAGTTCAAAGAAGAAGGACGCATACGAATATGGAAAGACGAGGATCAACATGATACATAGCATACCAATCGATAGCATAAGGGGGCAGGAGGGGGGAGTCTACCTTCAGCATGAGGGTAGCGGCAGGGTGGCTGGCACCACCCTGTGCATGACCAACAGATGGAAGGTCACCCTATGGTGGGGGGACGGGTGGGCTTCTAACGAGGACGGGGTTGAGCCTGGTGTGAATAGCCCAAGCTCACACGTATTCGACATACAGGTGGAGACACCGGGAGGGGGGAGGTACAGGTTCAGAGAGGGGGAGGATGGCTATACGTTACGCGATGTCGACGTTGACGGCATGGCCATCCTGCTGGCTAAGGTTGCGGCACTGGACTCTGATGTCGGTGAGGCTGACCCAATGGGTCTATGCCCCACTCACGTCTTCCCGCCTACTCATAGGGATGGACCCAATGAACTGGCGGACGGGGACGAGGGGATAGGTCATAACACAGAAGAACATAAACAGACTAGACCTGACCTGGGATCCCATGATTGCTTCGCTAGGCGAAGGGAAGAACACTTAAATAATTTGAACCGGAAAGAACTGACCGCCGCAGGGCGGGAGTAGGAGATAGCAATGGATTATAAAGATAAAGATATCGATACGCAGAGGAAGGTCGCTGATTTCAGGCAAGCCATCATGGAATTCATCGAGGGTGGGTCTGGTCCTGAGTATGCTGAGGTTGTGATTGCCGAATTGTCCAAGGTTATTCAGAGCTTACCACCCGAGGCCACCTACTCTATGCTGGGTGATAGACAGCTCTCTTGGATTGGTGCGCAGATGATGTTATGTGTTGATGAGACAATGAGGAATAAGGGTGAGGATATCCCAGACAATATCAGGGATGAACTAATAAAGACACAGAGAGCCGCAGAGGACGGCTACGTTGAAGACAACGAGCCTGATATCAAACCAAGCCCAGGCTCATTCCCTGCCGGTGGATACTTCGGTGGGCAGCGAGGAGGTGACGCATGAGGAAGTGGCAAGAAGAAGCAATGGATAAGGATCTCAAGGAGATGCAAGGCGACCTTAGGGTCGCCATCAGGGGACAGATGCTTGAGGTATGTGGCGGCTATGTAGGTGGGAGGTACTCACTAGACCAGGTTCGAGACCGAGCCAGGGAGCTGGTCGGTGATGTCTCGGCCATCACCTTCACTCACATTCTTAATGTCATTGATGAGAGAGATGCGGTGGTGGCAGAGGCTAGGGAAGGTAGGCTGGATAGAGAATACTATGAAGAGGCAATGGATGGTGATCACCAATCGGCACTAGAGTCCGTCTATGGACCGGAGGATAACTAATGGGCAAGGGACAAAGAAGGAAGGGTCACGACTTCGAGCGTAACGTGGCTAATGTATTCCGTACATCCAGGCTGGATGCCAAGAGGGGTCTGGGTCAGGCCAGAGGAGGAGGTGAGGTTGCGGACGTGATGGTCAAGCTACCCTTCTCAGGCCCTGCGTGCCACGTAGAGGGGCTCTGGGTAGAATGCAAGAGGGGTGCTAGGACCAACATCAAGCGTGCCTTACAGCAAGCTACAGACGCTCTGGAGAATAACATATCGAGTGGCCCAGAGTATGCAGGATACATACCTACCGCAGTCACTAAGGATGACTACGGGATCACTATGGTTACCATGCACCTGTATGATTTCTTATCTATCTTGGGCGTCGTAAGAAGTGAGTTGCCAGATCTTCAGGGCTGCGAGGAGAAGGAGTGGGACGAGTCAAGCAAGTAGATATAATATTATCTAACCTATGCAATGATCTGGTGTGTACCCCTTCAGGGTACACACCAGATCTCAAGGATGTCAAGATGGAAATTGAATTAGGAAAGTCTGAGGTAGAGCACGCTGCACATATAGGCATACGGCGCGAGATATGGAACTATGAGCATAAGCACGCACATAAGTCCATCGTAGTCAGGACCAATGGCTGTGCATGGGAGCAAAATATAGTCGGCGCAATCGGAGAGGTAGCAGTAGCCAAGGCGCTGGGTATATACTATGATGGTGAGGCCAACAGGAAGGGACAGCCCGATCTGGGAAGCCGCACTGAGGTAAGATTCTCCAAGATGAGAAGCCCTTCGCTGATCATCAGGGATAAGGATGACGACGATAGCGTCTTCATCCTTGTAAGTGGTGGACCCTTCACAAGTCTTCCGCTCAAGGTAACTGTTCATGGCTGGATGCTGGGTAAGAATGGAAAGAAGAAGAAGTGGCTCAAGTCACCAGGAAAGTTACCACCTGCATACTTCGTACCAATTGATAAGTTAAAGAAGATGAGTTCGCTGCCTGAGGTGCTGTAATGTTGGGTATGTGAGTAAGTCATTGGGCATCAATAAGAAGAAGATAAAGAAGGAGAAGCAACATGTCGAAAGATAAGGAACTAATTAATTACTATAGCGAGAAGATTAATTGGGAGAATCCACACCTCAAGCTAACGGGCCGAAAGGTTCTTCTCCAGGGGTTACTGCCAAGTGACCTGGGGTATGAACTTTGGACTCCAGATGGTGTCATGAACTATGAATCCGCGATGGTTCATAAGATCGTAAAGAAGGGACCGGGTGTGACTGATGGTGTAACCGTTGGCCATCATACGCTGGTCCTTAGGAATGCATTAGATAAGGCTGAAGACACCGGACAATTCGTGCTATGCGATGAGTCGGACATCTATATCCATTGGGAGCCAGGCTCCTACTCTTATCATGAGAAGTGGAATAAAGAGTCCCTCTAAAAAATAACCCACACCTAATGGTGTGGGTTATAGGTTCCTAGTGTGAGGAACCAGGCGCGAAGGGATACGCCCTTCTAAAAAATATCACCTGGCGTGGAATAAGACAATGTCTGTAATTGCTATACAATCGAAGGAACTTGCTACGCTCTATAAGAATCTTGCGGTCGCCCAGATAATGCTTGCGCGAGCGTCAACAATCGTTAGACTGGCAGAGAGTGAAGTCAAGTCACCGTCAACTAGGGAACTTATATCAGAGTTCAAGGAGGAGATGAAAGATGAAGGGAATGGAGAAGATAGAGGTAGAGTTAAAGAAGGGCTTAGATAATAAGAATGTATCGGAGAGGCAGGGCCTATCCTACATTGAGGGACACCATGCAATAGATGAAGCCAATCGAATCTTCGGGTTCGATGGGTGGAGTTACCATCTCTTGAGCCTTAGCATGCTTAAGGAGGAGAAGGTAAAGAAGGGCTCGAAGGAAGCACATGTGGTGCATTGTGTGGCTCAGGTCAGAGTGCAGGTCAGGCTTGGCAACCAAGTGGTATGCCGGGAGGACGTTGGGTATGGCTCTGGCCTATCCTATAAGGGCTTCGGAGATTCGTATGAGCTGGCCCACAAAGAGAGCGTGACAGACGCTCTCAAGCGAGCACTACGTAGCTTCGGTAATCAGTTCGGTAACTCGCTATACATGAAGTCCAACCCCATCCACAAGGGTGGCAAGGACTCTAAGGGTGAGGTGCCACCGGAAGAAGGAGAGAAGTTATTCACGCAGGTAAGGGAGGCAATAGGTAACGCGACAACCCTGGAGAACCTGTCCCAGGTGTTGTCAACAAATAGAGAGCTGGTCGGTGGTCTGAGCACTGATCTCAGGTCAGACCTAAATAAGATAGCAACAAGTAGAAAGAAGGAACTAAGAACATGAGCGGATTAAATAGCACTGTGTTGATTGGTAGAGTGGCAACTGACATCGGATTGAATTACTTCAAGTCCAAGAAGGGAGACCAGACAGCCGTCACGAATATCCTGGTGGCCGTCCCAAGCAGTAGACCAGACAAGGATGGGAAGGACTCTGCAGTCTTCATCCCCGTAACCATCTTCGGCAAGCAGGCTGAACTTACTGCCGAGTATGTTGATAAGGGTCAGCAGGTGGCAGTCGAGGGACGCATCACCGTGGATGAATGGGAGAAGGAAGGAGAGAAGCGTAAGCGTCTTAAGGTGACCGCAGAACGAGTAACATTCCTTGGAAAGCCTATGGGTAACAAAGATGAAAATCGAGCAGGACGAATCAACCAGGAGGAAGAAGCGCCGTTCTAGCAAGGGCCGTCCAGCCAGGGTGAGAAAGAAGCCCTGGCTGGGCACCTACCCATGCATAGCTAGGATGGATAAGAAGAAGGAACTTGAACTACTCAAGAAGTACAAAGAAGAAGGGGACTTAGATGCGAGAAATAAGCTCGTTGAAGATAGTATGTGGGTTGCTGGTTGGTACACCGGATCATTCAAACCGCCAGAACACTACATCGGAACCAAGCATGACCTATTCCAGGCAGCGATCATCGGTATCTTCCAAGGCATCGATGCATACGACATGGACCGTGGCGACGCCAGGCTTGGGACTTACCTAGCATACTACGTAAAGAATTGCGTGCGTCGAGAAGTGGCGCGTAATGCCAAGCATGAACATCCAAACAACAGAGCCTATATGCCCATGTGGATGGAGGGCTCCGATGACAGATGGGCAGGTGATGGTATTAGCGACATATCTGGCAACGATGTAATGCAAGATGAATATCATATAGAAGAAGATCTGCTTGATAACATGGATCACATTAGACTTATCGAGATGGCCAAGGATTCCTTGACACGTAAGCAGTGGGAAGTGTTCAGACTATTGTATGGCAGAGGGCTCAATGAGTTCGAGATAGCTAGATTGTACGGTGTCTCTAGGCAGCGTATCAACCAGATAAAGTGCAGGATTCACGAAGTATTAAGAAGGGTAGTGGAGGGAAAGAATGCATGGAAGAAGGGACGACCAAAGACAATCGGGAACACCTACAGTGGGTGACCTACTCACAGCATACGATGCAATCAAGGCTGAAGGAAGCACTATGTCGCACGACGACGGACCAGCATTCCAGTTAGCTAAGGACTTCTTTGCCAAGGAGCCGCCACCTATCAGGTGGACTATCCAAGGGCTGATAGAAGACAAGACGTTCGGGATCATAGGAGGAGAGCCAAAGACCAGCAAGTCTTGGTTCGCATTGGAGGCCGCACTGTCCGTCGCATCGGGTATTCCGATGCTCGGCCAATTCCCCACCAATGGCGAGCGAAGGCCAGTAGCACTCATCATGTTAGAAGATAGCCCTCATAATGTGTACGCCAGGCTCAGGGCGCTGGCTGCGTCCAAGGGCATATCTGTTGATGAGCTTGCAGGACTGCCAATATACCTACGCTTCAAGAGAGGCATCGACCTGGCTACCAGGTTCGACACCAGGTGGGTCATAGACGCAGTCAATGGTGCGAATAAGGACATGGCTCTGGTTCTGATCGATCCGCTGAGGAATGCTCATACGGCTGAGGAGAATGACTCCAAGTCTATGACATCTGTATGCGATAACATCAGAGACATCAGGGATGCTACGGGCTCTGCGATAGTTCTGACGCATCACCTTAGGAAGCCAAGCGCATCGGACGAGTCTTCTCCTGGCCACGCTCTACGTGGGTCAGGAGCGCTCTACGGTGCAATCGACGGGCTGGTGGTGCTGATGAATAAGAGAAGGCCAGAGGATTCTAATATCTGGCGCAACAATATACACGTCAGGGTTAAGGCAGGCAGAGAGGCCATCCCCTTCCAGGCTGTCCTCAAGGTCCATGACGGACCCGATGGCAGAGCTTGCAAGGCTGAATGGGCAGTATCTGCAATACCGGATGAAGACAGATCCAAGAAGCGATAGGAGTTATATGTGATATGGGTGTATGCTGAGAGGATATTCGTAATATTATGGGGCATATTCGTAGTGTGGTGTGTGTTATTCTTACTCAGACTCACGCTATGGAATGCTTGCTACAACTTCACAGAGAAGCTATATAGAAGAATCGGAGGGAAAGATGACACAATTCATTCAAGTGGTAAGGGCGAATAGAGATAGGCGTAGCCGCATTGGTGGTACTGCCATATCTGCAATACTAGGTAAGAACCCATGGCAAACCAGGGAGGCCACCATGGCGTACTACCTGGGAGGACCCGGCCCTGTGCCTAATAGGTATATGGAATGGGGACTGAGAGGTGAGGATGCAGTGGCCAATGCCTACGCAGACAAGAACGACTTGAAGCTGGTTGACCTCGTCAAGGAGGAGGAGGAGGACTTGCTACCGGGCCAGATCGTAAGACACCCGGAGATAGACTTCCTGGCTGGGTCTCCCGATAGGCTGGTGTTAAAACCAGGACTCGACCGATACAGGGCCGAGTCGAAGAATGGCGATGAGAAGATGAGGATCATAAGCGGTATCTCCCATGGCCTGGAGATCAAGACCGCTAGTGCATGGTCGAAGAAGAAGTGGGATATGGGTATTCCTGAACACTATGTCATGCAGTGTCAGTTCTACCTAATGATCACCGGCTTGCCTAGATGGGACATTGCCGTCCTTATAGGAGGCAATGACTACCGCGACTTCGCCCATTCATCTGATGGCAATAAGACTGTCAAGGGAGAGTACAGTAACTACGTCATAGAACCTGACCTATTCCTGCATGCTCAGATGGTAGAGGAAGCAACCAAGTTCTGGGAGGAGGTTAAGAATGAGCGAGAAAGAACCTAAGAGTCTTCAGTATGCCAACAACCCCATGCTCGCAGGCAATGCCAAGGGCATGGCCAAGGAGCTTCATACTTCCATGACTGACTTCATGCTAGAGTCTATCTACGAGAATATGAAGGAGACCTGCAACGACGCTACTGATCTGGATCTCGCCATACACTTGGACGTTGCAATCATGGCTGCCAGATGTGTGAATAAGCTGATGTGCTCACTTCAGGTGGCCCTGCTTAAGCACGTTCAGGACGAAGGAGGATTCGAGAACCAGGAGAAGATAAAGAAGGTCATAAGGCTGGCCGTAGAGGCTGGCGATGAATTGTCTAAGGAAGTGAATCCTGAGGTGATAAGCGAGTTCAAGAGGCAACTCGATGAGAATGCTGATAAGCGCAAGTCAAAGACACCTGATCCAATTGACATAAAGTTCACAATGAAGGGAGGAGATGCGTAATGGAGAGACCAGAGACAAAGAAGAGGGACAACAGGATGGATAAGTATTGCAAGCAGGCTAAGGCCAGGCAGGAGGATGTGGATAAGTATTCGCATAAGCGAGGTGATGTGCCACTGCCGCTCAAGTGCAAGATCCAAGAGATACCAGTCGATGTGTATGACCTGCAAGATGCGTCGTCCTACATCGACCTTCTCGAGGATGCGGTCGATGACCTTAACCGGTACGTTGATGACCTGACAGGGAGGTTCGAGAGGGTGGCAGAGGAAGCCTGCGAATCACAGGAAAGGTTCAAGAAGATGCGAGAGAAGTACCGTATCTCCAAGAGAATAAAGAAGAAATCAAGACCTATATTCGACTTCCTTGATAAGGATGCACCATGATTGCTATAATGAAAGATGTGCTGAGGATGATGATTAGCATGATATGGATATGGTGTTGCATAGGATTATACAGGATCTTCTTCGGATGGATCGGAGGCTGACGTGAGGCTGCTTATTTCACTGGTAATATTGATGTCCCTGTCCTGCGGTGAGGCGCAGGACGAGGGGCTAGATGGTGTGTGTACTTCTATAGCGGAGGAGGAGTGGCCTAAGATGTTTGCTGATGCAGGCCAGAGCCCCATTGCCTGCTATAATAACCCAGGGTGGGGTGCTGGCAGGAGCATGGAAGGGACATTCGCTGGTGTTGGGTGTTGTATATTTAATTCTAAGAGCCCGCAAGTAACCGGATGTTTTGACCTTTGGTGCATGGTGTACAATGAGTGTACGTGGGACTACATTGATAGCGTATGCTCCGTGGGTTACTTTAATGAGTGGCCTAGCAGCGCTGTGGCGGAGGATGGATACTGTGGCGAAACAATACGAGAATGCAAGGACTTGCCGCAAGGCGGCCACCAGGGGCAGCAACAAGACGCGAACCCGTAACCCCTATGCCTACCACGCGCATAGCAGGCGCGGTGGGCATCACATAGACAGAAAGAAGGCATACGATAAGTATGCCTGCAGAATGGACTGGTCACATGACGAAGACGACTACTGGAACGACCAAGACGAATGCTGGGGATTCGGTGAGGATTGGGACGGGGGAGATAGCGATGATGAAGAAGTCGAAGAATTTCAAGAGTGTTCTGTCCGTCGTTACTTTGGTAAGAAGAAGTTTCCCAGGAGCCTCACTCATAGGAATCGTAGAGTCAGACTAAGATTTCTGTAGCTCTATCTCGCGCCAGCTCCTCTGCCGGTCTGCCGGCGGGTCGCTTATACTTAGGGAAGGACTCGCGGTACTTCCGCTCTTCCTCCTCCAGCATCCACTGCTCCTTGTCTCCCTGCGTAGGAGGTATCGCCTTGAACCGTGGCTTCTTCTTCGGGGCACCGAGTCTTGATGCGTCCAGGGCAAGCTCCTCGCCCTCTATGTAGTATGGATCTTTCATTCTTCCAGATCCTCCAGCAACCTCTTTATGACCTCAGTATCTTGTGGCATTACCGACGCCGCACTATCCCTTGCCCTTGTCTCTATGGACATTACCGATGGGTCTATTAGGTCTTCGTATGCCCTACTGAGTTCCGGGTCAATCATTATCCTGTCCCACTCAGGTTCACCCTCCCACCCCATCTCAATAAGCTCATCAACAACATCTTCGTGCAATCCCCTTAGGCCCTCCTCGCCCCCACCAGAGTCCCTGAATTTCTTCAATATCCTTATGGCTGCTTCTTTGGAGAACCTGGGCCATGTATGTGACGTGCCAGGATCTTCTACGTGTCCTGGGTCGTTGTCGCCTATGATCCTCTGTCCTGGCAGGTCTCCCTTAGCTATGTCGGATGCGAAGGCCACGTTCTTATAATCGTAAGGAATAAGTTCCTCGCCCTCGGGTGGCTTCTTTCGTAGGTGGTAGGTGTCCTTGGTGTGGTGTGCTCCTGTGAATATTGGTTGAGACCCTCCAGGCTCCATGTGCGCTACTATCTGCTCAGGCACTGACCTCCTTCCCTCTACTATATAGTGGTCAGCTTCAGGGTATTTTTCTGCTATGATGCGCTGTGACTCCCTTGCCTTGGCGGCTCCCCTCGGACCCATCTCTGCGAGTACGCGCTCCTCTACTTCGGCCCTAACCTCTGGGTCGTCCCAACCGCTTGCACCCTCGAAGCTCGTCCCTGCCATCTCCGTCCCTTCCCGGCCCCATCCAGGTGTGTAACCCATTGGTTCCAGTCCAAGGCTTTGCCTTGCGTCGCCCACGGGCATTCTCAGCACCTCTTCATAAGGCATGAGTGTCACACCCGACTGCTTCAGTATTTTCATCACATCTTGAGCAAGGACGGGCTCATCCATGCCCTTCCTTATCCTCCAAGACGGACTGCCAGTCCTAGACTTCTTATACCGTTCCTTCTTCGTGGCCATGTTATTTCTTCCTCTCCTTCTCAACATCAGCCTTCACTTGCTTCGCCGCCTTGAGACCTTCTTCGATGATCTCGATGACATCGTCGTCCGTCTTCGTCTTTGTCTTACGGGCGATAGCCTTGGCAACAGGAAGAATAATACTGAGAGCGCTAAGAGTGATAGCAGCATATAATAAAATAGTTTCAACTGGCATAGCCTAATTCTCCTATAGGGACCGCGTTAACGAGCCCTTCCTCCGAGCCTGGCACAACGAGGTGCTTGCCCTTAAGTTCCTCGAGGCCATCCTCAACCTCAAATATTGTCATTCCTCCAGTATCGCCCGCCTTATGCGGGTCGATATTGGCACCACCCTGCATGCGTACAGACAGGTACAATACCTTAGCACAAGGTGAGCACTCAAACTTAATGAACTCTCTAATTTCTTCTGGTGTCATCATCGTTCCATCTCCCAATCCTCTAGGAATCTCATATCTACCTTCTGGGGTTCTCCCTTCTCGGGCTCCTTCATGTACTCCTTAAGTCTCTCCCTGCGCTTCACGCGCTCATCCAATACGTCGCTTCCGCTTACGCGAGTCTCCCCCTCATACATGACCTCAAAGAGTCTGCTCTGTGCTTCCTCTTCTGTCTTCTCCATGTCCTTAAGCTTCTGGCTTAACTCCTGTATCTTACCAGCGACCTTGGCCCGTCTGTTGGAGTCTGTGCCGGGTATGCCCTCAAACTTCTCTACGAGTTCCCTACGCTTCTTCCATACTCTGTCGTAGTCCTCATTGTTGCGGTCTGCGGATATCTTCAGCTTCTTGAGGAATGTACTGTATCTCCTCTCGACTGCCTTATCTACCTCACCATTAGCACGGAATAATCTTGCACCGAATATTCTAGCCATGATCATCCACGGCTCCAGCTCGTGGCCGGTACTGGATACACCATACAGTTCTGCCTCTGGCATCCTCTCCATTAGCTGCCATATCCAAGACGATGGGAATCCTAGTCCAACATGGATGGCTAGGTTCTTCGCTGTATTCTTGGCCATGATTAATCCATCAGGGTCATGGGCAAATATTTCTTCCCCATACCTTGATTCTCCAGTGATTAAGTTGCCTACCATCTCTGCGGGTCCAGTAAGTCGCCACCCACCAAAGTACCCAAAGTGAGCTGACTCGCCCTCTACGGGCGCTATGCCGAAAGCTTCCATAGGTAATGTCTTGGTCCCCCTGGTGGCCCACTTTATACCCCCAGCCAATGGACCTGGGTTAGTAGACTGGAATGTCTTATCGAGATAGTTGCTAACTTCTTCTGGCAGCATGAAGCTAGTGTCCTGCTCGCCTGAGGGTTGCTGATCTTTATATGCTTGCTCCAAGGCATCCCTATATTCCTGGTTAACCTGGTCAAGCTTCTGTAGGGTGATGCTCATGCCCGGCCTCTTCAACTGAAGGTCCAGCATGATTGAGTTGGCGCGGATTGCGTACCCGATGAATGGTGCGAATGCACCAACCACTGGAGATCTTGCGAGGTGAGGAAGAAAGAAGTGATCTGTCATCAGTCTCTCTTGCCACATGTGTGCTTCCTCTAGCAACTTCGTATCTTTCATGGCCTCCTTGAGCGCACGATTGTACGGTATGCCTTCCTTCATCGACCTTGCCCTGGCATGCCTCTCTATGAAGTCCCTGAGGATTCCAAGACGCGCAGAGTGCTCCATGAACATGGCAGTCTTTCGCAGCTTACCGTTGAGAAGCAGTGTCTGCTTCGCCCCCTTATATGTACCGGAGATGCCATCTGCTATGATTGATATGCCAGGAGACCATGCACCCTTGAACCCTGACTCCTTCATGGCATCCTTGACGATGCCGTAGTGAGCCTTCCAGATGTTCTTCGTTCTCCTCATGTTGTTCCTGATGCTTGCGAACTCAGCAGGAGACATCCTCAATTCGCCAGCCTCTGCAATACCTCTCTGGAACGTACCAAGATCCCGCCCCAGGACATACCACTCATCTTTACTTATCAGGCTCTCAACCCCGTTGGCCAAAGATGTCATGCCTCTTGGCCCCGTTGCTGCGAATACCATCTCATTGATACCATACATTAGATTAACGTAGTAATGAGGTCCACCTATAGTATGGAACATCTTCCAGTCGCCGGTAATCTTCCTGCTTGCACCCTTCCATCCCATCTCGTTGGTGTACATTGACTCCCACAACCTGAGCACATTCTCTGGAACCCACGATCCAGATACTGCGCCGAATCTCTGTATGAAATCCGAGTCCGCTACTTTGGAGTCATCAACTTTACTGTACGCAATATTCTTTGCTTCTTCCAGGGCAGTGCCCTTCAGGTCATCGAACGCACCCGGCTTCCTTGGGTCTTTCCATCTCAGGAATTGGGTGCCCTCGTATGATCTCCTATACTCAGCGAAGTGGCCGTACTTCCACTTCGCGTTAACGGTCTCATACATAGCCTGGAGCATACCCACCCACTGCTCATCGCCTACGAATGCGCCAAGCTCCTTGAGCTGCTCCTTGCTTAACACTCGCTTTGCTACTGCTCGCTTGAATATTCCTGCGGGTGACCTCATCTGGTTGTCCATGCCGAATGCAGATGGATCGTCACTCAGCTTCTCCATCAGATCGTCTACGGTGGTCTTCAGCTTGGGTGATCCTGGTGCCAACCTGAGAGCCATGTGGCTTCTCAGGTTGGCAAGCCATGTAAGTTCTGCCATACCGGGCTCGAGCTTCGAGTTCATAGGTATCCTGGCCATGTCCAGACCCTGCTGTGCCAGAAGCTTCCTGGTCTGCAACATGGTCTGCCCTACCTTATTGAAGTATTCATGCAGGACCGGATTGTCGGTGATGCTAACCCTATTCTCGAATCCTATGTCATTAACCTTGAACTCATCAATCAGTCTCTTTGGGTCCAATGCACCCTTGAGCCAGAAGCTCATGTCCTCCATCGGCTTGCCCTTGTGCGTGAACGATATCATGGGCGACTGCTGGTCTGCAAGCTCTGTGGCTAATGTCTTATCGAACTTTGGCTTCTTCTTGGTGGGCTTCTTCTTGGTGGGCTTCTTCTCTACAGCCCTGACCTGCGTAGGGAATCCCTCCTTGCCTCTCCTTGTCTTCGGCATTGGCACTACATCAAGGATAGACATATCTGAAAGAAGCATCCTTCTCAGTCTGTCTATCATGACTGCATCACCCTTCTTCACGGCTCCCTCGAATGTTCTCCTGAGCATTCGCGCAGTCCTGTCCTCGACGCTCTGTACCTTCTTGAGGTCCTTCTTGAACTTGGATATCTCACTATTCCTTCTTCGCTTCCACTTCTCCACCTTCATCCCTAAGGCTTCGTCTAGGATATTCAGTCTTACTATGTCATCGATAGCGCCGAGTGGTGCCATGCCGCCAGCCTTCATGGGCTCCTCTAGCTCCCACTTTACGCCTGCCCGCTCTCGCTCGATTGCTGCAATCTCACCATCAATATGATCGGATCTGCTACGGTACTTCTCCCGCGCTGCGGAGATCCCCTCTTCCCTTATCTTGGCTGCCTTGGCCTCCTTGGCCGAGATGACCTTGCTCATCTCTCTTGCCTCTTGCATCAGCCTATACTGAGCAGGAACCAACTTCTCGCCCTCTGCCATGGCACCAGCGAAGATCTCCCTCTCTCTTGGAGGAAGCTCCACATACGGCTCTACTATATCCTTGGCTCTGCCGAACTCGCCGCGCTCACCCCTTGCGGCTCTCTGTGCGGCCTCCTTAACGCCTCTCTGGGTTCCCGCGAAGGGAGAGACTACCTCGGCGGATACGCGCCTTAGCGCGGCTCCTCCGAGTCCCTCTGGCTTACCGGGCCTGGTGACATCCTCTGCGGATTTAACCAAAGATTCGACCGGACCAGCAACATCTGTGGTGGATTCGAGTGCCTCTTTATATGCACCGGCAGCCTTCACGGGGCTGCCGGTCTCCTTCAGCTTCTTGACGCCCTCCAATCCGCCCTTGGCCATCCTCTTGTAGTCTAAGACGGCCATACCGGCCATGAGTGGGTCTCTCTCTACGTATGCAGCCGGTCCGGCGGCGAACTCGCCCATACCCTCTGCATATCCGCCCGCCATGCCTATGATTGGCTCTACCGCATGAAGGACTGCGGGCAGGAAGCCATACTCACCACCGTACTGTGCATCGCCTATGGCCTGCCCTACCCTGACAGAGGTCTTACCCACCATCTCTACTAACTGAGCGCCAGCCATGAACATATCCTTCATGTTGCCGCCAAGATTGCTGATGATGAAGCTCTGAGTCTTCTTTATCTGCTGCGCATGGCCCGGATCTGCCTTCTCTATCTCCCTTATCTGCTCTGGGGTCCTCCATTCCTCTGTGGCTGCAAAGTCGTATAGCTTCTTAGCCTTATCCTTGTCGTAATACATCATCATCTTGGAGATCTCTTTAAGACCGGAGTTGATACCGCTCCAATCCTTCCAAGACGACCTAGATATCTTTCCCTCAACCCTGTCCATAGCCTTCTTGAAGGCGATCATCCCTGGTGAGTTGCCATCAGCGAATTCCTGTATGGTCTTAAGGTTCTCCTCTGCCCTCTTCTGCCTCTCTTGCTGCAGCTTGAGGTACTTGCCGGGTTGATCCTCTGGCACATCCAGTGCAGGTTGCCCGACATAGGCTGGAGTCGTACCGTATCGTCCGTATACACCGAACTTGCCGCCCGTTACGCCCTGGCCTGACAGGACATCGGACTGGTAGACATCAGATAGGCCGAGACCCTCTGTGCCTTCCTTCTTAAGGTCGTACTCGTTAGCCACTATTTGTACCTAGCTTATTTGTACCTAGCTGATCGAGGTATCTCCTCAGCCTAAGATCTGTCTCACTTGACTCACCCGGCCTATACACTGGGTCGAAATCACCCATAGGCATCTCCTCGGCTGGTGGGCTAATGTGAGGAGATGGTGCGTCTGGATCTATCTTCTCTATACCAATCACCGTTCCATTGGCATCCCTGAATATCACAGCATTCCTGTCTGACACCGCAGATCCACCGTCGCGAAGAAGCTGCTCGATGACCTCGGCCTCCTCTTTGGGTTTAC
>Ga0209756_1002595_pt1 | contig 15488 bp, 18 predicted proteins | sample ETNvirenome_6_85_FD_184071 | JGI IMG/M metagenome (GOLD analysis project Ga0209756, IMG submission 184071) | Marine viral communities from the Pacific Ocean - ETNP_6_85 (SPAdes) (version 3) | ecosystem: Environmental > Aquatic > Marine > Oceanic | place: Pacific Ocean | collected 2013-06-19
ACTCTGACAGGCTCCAGGCTGACAAAGGCAGAGTGGACGCTGCTGCCAAACTTGCCCTTCTTCGAAAAGAATTTGAGGTGATACACAAGCCTGCTCTTGAAGAAGCTCGTGAAGAAGCATATCAGGTGTATAAAAACTCGTTAACTGCCCGGGCAGAGGCATCGACGAATTTTGGGGAGAATTCTGTTCGAGTACACCATCTGGAAACGCGAATTCGACCCATTGACAAAAGGTTGGTGGTCATCCGTCCCATTTATGAGAAGTTCGTCAAACTTCTTGAAGAACGGATTTTGGAATCCAAGACGACCAAGGTCAAAAGTCGTCTGGAGCACGTGGAAGGCAAGATTCCAGGGACTCAGGATCGCGTCGACATCCTGAAAGAACAGATCAGTCAGCTTGAAGCCGAGAAATCTGTCCTGGCAACGGAACTCGAACAGGCCAGAGCCGAAGAAAAGGTTCTTTTAGCCAGAATAGATACTGCTCGTAAGCTGTCAGAAGCTGCAAATGCAAGATACTCATCTTTCCGGATTTCTATTCCGAAGGCAGAAAAGGAATACACAGAGGAGGCAGAAAATGCTCTTGCTCGTGCGGAGGCTGAGATCAAAAGATTGCGACGGATTTATCTGGACAACGAGTACTGATAAATGCTCCCTGTTTCATATAATACAATTAATCAAGTTTAGTATTATATGAGATATTTATCTCTTCTATTTATTTTAATTTTTTATTAATTTCATCATTTCCATAACCGTCATCCATTTCTGGATTCGATAATTATAAACACATAAAATGTTTGGAGACTGTCCTCGAGGGTCTGGTTTGGTGTTTTTGTCCAACCACCATCTTCCGACTTCTTCTTTGGTTACCATTTTATCATTATAAATTATAATGATAATTCATTCTTTTTCTCTCCTCTAATTTAATTTCTTTTTCTTTCTAATTATTTTGAATTTGGATTTAGTAAAATTTGTGGTCATAATTTTACGTAATAGAGTTTTATTATAACAATTACCAAAAGTAATATTATGATGTTTTAAAATTTTAGACATATTAGCATTAATACAAGCAGTTTCTTCATAGCATTCTAAATCAGGACAACATTTTAATGTTTCGTTATAAACTTCTGTACCACAAGGATTAGTTTCTTTGATACACCGACTTTTAACATTCGGATGAATAATTTCAGGTCTCAATTTTTGTGGTTTTTCTCTACCTCCTGTGAGGGGACTTGCAATTAAATTTATCAAGAAGAATAAATACATTTTATTTTCTTTTTTCTCTTTTTATATTTCAATTCTCTTTTATCTTTATAAATTTTGATAATAAAAATGGTAACTTGGGACGAAAAATTAAAGGTGTTTTTATTCCAATGTCCTCATTGTAAAGAATTTTGTGCTGTCGCTAAAGATGATATTAGATGTAACATTTTTCGACATGCAGTCTACAAAAAAGATATGAGATTTGTCAATCCTCATGCTTCCAAAGAAGAATGTGAAAGATGGTTGCGAGAAGATTTAGTTTTTGGTTGTACCAAACCTTTCAAATTTAATGGCAAGACTGTTGAGATTTGTGGTTATATTTAAATTACTATTGAATATAAATAGAAATAAAATAATTAAAGAAAAATTGATATTTTTAATAATTATCTAGATAAAAAATGCATTACGAAAAGACAATAGGAAATATTCCTTTTCAGGAAATCAAAGCAGGAAACAAAAAGGTTGAAGGAAGATTAAAGAAAGGTGATTTTGCTAAGTTTGAAGAAGGAGACACTGTCACCTGGATCAACAGTTCTGACAGGTCAAAGAAAGTCAAGACAAGGATTACTAAAGTTGTTGAGTATGATACTTTGTATAATATGATAAAAACAGAAAGATTGAAGAATGTCTTACCTCGTTTCGGAGTTTCTACTATCCAGGATGGTGTTGATAAGGTTTATCGGATGCCACCAATCAATTACACAGAAGAAAAAGAGAAGAAGTTTGGAGTTCTTGCTATTCGTCTTGAATTAATTTAAAATTTTTAGATTTTAAATTATTATATTTTTCTTTTCTTAGAACCTTTTTTGTAAGTTTGAGTAGAAAGTAGAATGGCAAAGATAATCCAAGCCAAGAAAGGAACATAAATCATTATATAACCATATCCAAATCCGGTATTGTTGACTACTTCCGAATCATACAATCTGACAAATAGAATCAAACCAAGAATTAATGTCACCAATAATTCCCAAATAGCTAATTTGTAGTTTTTCAAATAAGAAAATAAGAACTGCCAAAAATAGGTTAGCACAAGTACTCCAATTACCAATCCCATCGTAAAGTAATCTTCTTGTCTTTTGGATTCGTAAAGTAAGAAACCGAACATAACATACAGAGCAGTCCACACCACTCCGAAAACCCAACCAGGTGGTTGGAACCAGGCTTTTTGATAATTATAGGTTCTAACTCCTCCGGTCAAAAAGGTGACAACCCAACTCAAAACAATTGGTGTGACAATCAAAACTGGATCTGCTTTGTTGGTGTTCGTCATTTTATAATGTTATTTTCTCTTTCTTTTATTATTGTAGATAAAAAACGTATTAAAATTGAAAAATAAAAAAAAGCAAGAATAATACAATCGCGACAAGATGCCAAGAATTCCTGTGAATCCCGCAACATTTCCCAAGGACATCTACCAGAAATGACTCAACGCTTCCAACCTCTGCCACGAAATCTACCGCGAAATAGCGGGACTGGAAAGCCGGTTGTTTGGCTTTTGACTTACCAAGTGTCGCTGCGAACCTTCGATCGAAAAGGTTCGAGACCGTGTTGCCGAGAAGAGGGAGGAGTTGGAGCTTGCAGACGCCAATGCCTCTTCATTGGCGTCCTGAAAGGAGGACATATATTTGATATTTTATCAAATATATTTTTAAATACTCTACATTAGAATATTAATATAAGAATCTAAACTTCCAATTCTGGAAGAGGAAGAGTAGACCTGCACATCGGACAACTCATATTATTTCTTTGAAAATTCTGAAGGATACACCTCCTGTGAAAAGGATGTTTGTTGTTATTACAGAAACTGATGATGTAAGGAGGATTTTGGTTAGTAAACTCATCTAGACAGATAGGACATTCAGAATCAGGATAATCAATAAAATCATGTTTTATTAGGACAATTTCGTTGATGTGAAATCTCTGATAACATTTACAACAGTAGTTATTTTCCGACGTGAGACACAGTCTTACACAACCAAAAAAACAGATAAATCCCCAAACAGAGATTATTATATATACATACCAAACCATTTTTAATGATGTGTTCTAATTATAATAGGTTACAAATTTAAAATATATAACCTATTATATATTTTAAATTACTCTTTCTGTATTAATTTATTTACACTACATTGTAAAATCTCGTATTTTTTACTTATTTTCTTTCTTTCTTTGACTTCTTCTTTGTATTTGTCAATATATTCTTTGATCCCTTCTTCCATTCTCTTCCTCACAGTTTCTTCTATTTTCTGCTTTTCATTATTCACCTCTTTCATTTCTTTCTCAGCCAAAATGTCTAATTCTCTTTCAAAAGATTTTTTCATTTCCTTCATTTTATCAGAAATATCTGATTTCATTTTCTTCTCATCTTTTTCTAATTTCTCCTTCATTTTCTTCTCATCTTTTTCTAATTTCTCCTTCATTTTCTTCTCATCTTTTTCTAATTTCTTCAATAAGGTCTTGCTCTCTTTTTCTAATTTTTCTTTTTCCTCTCTTAATTTCTTTATTTCTATTTTAGATTTTTCAGCAAATTTTAACATTTCTTTCTTAAAATATTCGCAGGTTTTTTGAACTTCTTCATAAACCTTAGATTTAATAGTGTGTAAATTGTCCAATTCTTTATTTCCAACCTCTATTTCTTTCTTGACATTCTGTAAATCAGATAAGTAAAATTTAAGCCTTTGATTTAAAATAGTAATGTTTTTAACTTCAAAATTAGCCATCAAATTCATCCCATATTCTAAATTAGCTATATTTGATATATTAATATCGACTAATCCATTTAGTAAGATAATATCTCCTTGCCAAGGATTAATTTGAGTTCTGCACAGGGGACATTTATAATTTTGATAATTAACAGAACCGTCTTGATTACGGGGTAATAAATCTTCTTGATTTTTTAAACATTGATAATGAAAAACGTGTCCGCATCTTAATGCACATGGTATTTCCATAAATAAATTTTCCAGACATATTGAACATTCATACATTTTATAATTTTTATTTTTTCTCTTTATACATATATTATTTATATGAAATAAATAATATATGTATAAAGATATATTATTTATTTCATATAAATAATATATGTATTGTGTTGTATTAGGAAAGAATCGGTTTCCATTCTCCTTTGGATTCAACTTCCAGATTGTGCATAAATCCAATCACTGGGTAAAACTGGATTTCGTTGTTTCGATTCACTTGGAGATAATCAAAAGGAACTCGAACTTTGTGTCCCTTGAAATGATCCAGATTTTCAAATCGACTGCAGAAAATGGTCTTCATCTCGATTTTTTTTCCATTCTTCTCGTGGAAAATCTTTTCTTCATTCAATGCCAGGAGATTGATAAACGCCATCCCATTTCCGGTCCTATTCTTAGTGATATAAAGTTTACCATAAACCATATTATCGGGTTCTTCTGGCTTTTTCTCCGGCAACTTCTTTGGCGATTCAACTTCTGGTATCGGAGACATCAGAGGCGGAACAGTTGTTGGCGTGTACCTCTTGGCAACCTCTGAATAACTTCCTGGTTCTAAAGTAACTGGCGAGTCAGGAGGTTTCTTAACTCCTCCGCCGAGAATTTCCAAATCTGTTACATCGGGATCGATTGGTACAAAACCAGTAGGAGTAGACATCAATCTCTCTAGATTTTTATTGATTTCTGGAGTAATTCGATGATGACCATCTTCTTCACATTTAGGGCTTTTGGCGATACTATCGTAGATTTCTCCGTTTTCATCATAACGGATGGTAAGATCACCGTCACAAGAAATAAGATAGTGATCTTTATCGTTCTCAATAGCCTGGCTCTTGACGACGTGGTTTATATTAAGATAATGAGACAATTCCATCAAAAACGGACCCATAGATTCTGTCAAAGGAATGTAAGCTTTGACAAGAGGCGATTCCTGAATGATAATTCCATTGACTGTTGCCAGAAATTTTTCAAGTTCCAAAAACTTAGGATTCCGAAAGTCTTTGAAGCAGACCAAAAGATTCTTGCAGAAAGATTTCAGCTGCTTTTCATTTTCTTTGTCACGGAGGAAGAGAAGGATTTCTCCGACAAAATCGCAGAAATCTTCGTAACTTTTTTCGTTGAAAATTTGATGGAATTCCAAATTTCCAGAATAAGTAGCAATGATGGTTCCGATCTGAAGGTTGTTGTAATTAGGCATTTTTAGGTTTTACTTTTGCAAGTCCGGTAAGTATTATAATATTAGAATAATAAAAAAATCAATTTTGTTTCTATCTTTTCTTTCCTCTATCTTCTTTATATTTAATCTACTTTCCTTAGATGCAAATATTATTTGTAATATTTGCATTCGATAACCGATATAACCCGGAGGATTCGTAAAAAGCAATTTTAAAATTTCTGGGAAAATTTCTAACTCTTGACAATATGTATCATCGACTGGATATTCGTCAGAACAATTTTCAAAATCATTGACAACATAATATGTATATTTAATTCTCTATCCACAAAGAAAGAAAAATAGAATTTGTATGAAAATATTTTTCTTTCTATAAAATAAACTTTTAGTTTTCATTTTTCTTCCCCTTTCTTTCATTTATTTACTTCCATTTCTAATTTTAATTGATATGAAATGGAAGTAAATATTAGTTCTAGACTTTTACTACTCTTTAGGAGAGTAATAATTTTATCTTTTAATTCATCAGAAGGTTTGTTTTTCCAAAGAGTCAAAAATTTTAAATATTTGGAATCTTCTGAATCTGAGAAACAGTTCCTATTCAAACCCTCAAAAAAATCAATGGCCAACTCACAAGAATTTTTAATTTTATATTCATCCATTTATCCGGATTTTTCTTTTTGTTATTATTCTTCTCTCTTGGATTTTGTTTTCAAAATTTTACATTTTCCTGCTCTCTTCTTCCTTTCAAAAGACGACCATTTCCCGTTTTATTTACACAAATATAAAATTTAGATATTACAAATAATACAATATAACATATCTTTCTACCATATCTTTATAGTAATTTATTGGATCTAATAATTCCAATCTTTTTAATACATTGGGGTGTGTCGATTTAGCTTTGTCATCAAATTCTCTCATTCGAAGATGATAATCAAAATATTCATCTTTTTCAAAATTATTTATTTCTTCCTCTGTTAGTTTGCCTCCTTGGTACTTAAAAGTTTCTTTGGAAGCTTCCGATAATTTATCATAGTAACCATCTCTAGTTGTAATTAAATATCTTTTGGTTAAAATATGTTTTCTAACTATTTCATATATTAAATTAGGATATCCAAATTCTCTTAAAAATTCGGCCCCTAATTCTTCGTGGTCTTTCACTCCCACTTCTCCCATTTTTTCTATTTCTTTATAACCTTTCACTTCCACTTCTCCCATTTTTTCTAATAAATTATCTTCGAAGATTAATAAATGCCCAACATCGTGCAGAAAGGCTCCTAAAACTAATTCTATTCTTTTATTTTCTGAAACATAGTAATAATAATCTTCGGCTAATAAAGCAGCTTGTATAGCGTGTTGGAGTTGAGTTACTTCTTCGCCGATATAACCTTTATTTCCATATTTTTCAAAAAGTCTTATCGGATATTGGAGAAATTCTATTTCTTCTTTCCAAATATGTTTGACAGTCTTTATGTCATACATAAAATATTTCCTCTCTTTCTTTATTCTTTTTTCTTCCTCTTTCTTTATTCTTTTTTCTTCCTCTTTCTTTATTCTTTTTTCTTCCTCTTTCTTTATTCTTTTTTCTTCCTCTTTCTTTATTCTTTTTTCTTCCTCTTTCTTTATTCTTTTTTCTTCCTCTTTCTTTATTCTTTTTTCTTCCTCTTTCTTTATTCTTTTTTCTTCCTCTTCTTTATAAATTAAATTGAAATAACGATCTTTATTATGAATTTCCATTTTGTTTAAATAAAATATTGGAATACAAAAATAATTTGATATAAAAATGCAAATCTTTGTTAAAACTTTAACAGGAAAAACAATCACTCTTGATATGGAATCTTCTGACACTATTGAAAATGTCAAATCTAAAATCCAAGATAAAGAAGGAATACCTCCGGATCAACAACGTCTTATTTTTGCTGGAAAACAATTAGAAGATAATAGAACAATGGCAGATTACAATATTCAAAAAGAATCTACACTTCATCTTGTCTTAAGATTACGATAAATACAAAATATTATTTTTGTATTTAATTTAAACGATAGCATAAATAAAGAAAGCAAACACTAGAATACCGATACCAAAAGCTGCCCAAATTTCTCCTGGAGCTTTTAATAATCCACCGGGCCAGTACCAAAAGATGATAGAGCAAATAATAGCAAAAAAGTATACAAAGAAAACTACAGAAGCAAGAGTAATTATCAATCTTGATAAAACGGAAAGACTTTCTTCGCTTTTCAATTTACTTTTGAATAAAACATACCAAGTAGCCACAAAGAGCAAAATTCCAAAAATTATTTCCGAGGCTAATAACATATCTTTCTCATATTTTTCTAAATTTTGAATCTTATTTTCCACGTCAAAATAAATAAATAAAGTACCAATAAATGTTAAGAAGACAACTAATAAAGTAGAAAATAATTTTTCAAATAATGTACCTCCAAAAGAAACACCCATTGTAATTAAAAACAAAGAAATCAAACCAATACCAGCATAAAAATTATTCTTGATTACTTTATCTCTAAAATCTAATTTGTCTTTTGGCAAATTATCTCCTGAAACTTTATCGTTTGTGAAAGAATAGTACATAAGATAAGTGTAATAAATTGTCATAAAGAAACTGGCCATAATAGCTATTTTGATCTTTGTGGATTCGATTAATTTTAATCCAGTGTTTAATGTTTCGGATATAGCTATGTCAACAGATTTGGCAAGAGTTAGTAATAAGCAAAGCAAAGCAATTATTCCTACAAAAAACAAACCGGTGGAAAGAGGAAACAGTAAAGCCAAATTTTCTCTATTTTTATAATTTCCTTCAAATGTAAGGTATGTAATTATTCCACCCATTGCTAAGAAAGAAACAATAGACAAAGCAAAGTATATATATTGTAAAATTTCTCCTGTGCTTGTTGTTTCTTTTGAAAACAAATCATAACAGATGGAAAAAGAAATAAATAAGAAAGTTACAAGAACTGCTATAGAACTAGCTAATTTCTCACCGGGTCCTAAATCTGTAATGTTTCCTTTGTAGAAAAGATAAATAAAAAACAGACCCATATAGAAAGACCCAACAAGGAGACATAAAGAAGCTATTTTCTGCCCAGCTTGTTTTTTCTTTCCAAAACTGACGGAGAGTAAAATAGAGAAGATTACAAAATAACTTATCCCAAATCCTATTAGAGAATCGGATAATTTTTTTATATCTTTTCCGGTAGCTAGATATTCTTTATCGGCTACTGCTAAAAAAGCAGTCATAGTGAAAACAAAAGCAGAAATAGCGCAGAAGAAAACGAAAGCTTTGGAAGTGTCTGAAGTAAAAAGATTTTTCACTCTTTCTCCAAAAGTTCTGTTGTTTTCATCTTCAATAATTTCCTTATTTTCGGCTTCATTTTTTTCTCTTTCTAAGTGTTTGATATGATGGTTAACTCGAGTTAATTTACTTTTTAGATCGGAGAGTGTTACACCCCCCGAGGGGTTTCCACTTGCTATTTTTTCCCTTAAATCTCTTCTAAATTTTTTAGTCTTTTTAATCTTATCTTCAATTTTCACCATTAAATTAATTGACCTATTATCTTTTTGTGATTTTTTTAAATTTTCATAATCTTTTCTATTCATTCCTTCCGTATCTTCATTATCATATTTTTTGTAATTTCTGAGATCATAAGAAGTTTGATCTGCTTTTCTTTTTAAGTATTCTATTTCTCGTTGGTGACGGTCTATATCTTCTTGATCGAAAGACTGAGGAGAGTTGATATTATAATCACCCTCATGAGCATTTTGAGCTCCCTCATTTTCTAAATCAGATATTTTTTTTCCATTTTTAATATGATCTTCGCCATATTTAGCTATAGTTTTCCTATCTGCCTTCAATAACCCAAGAGCATTTGTTTTTGCTCGTGTATTATATTTAGTTAATTGTTTACCTGTGGTATCAGTATAGCCTGGTGTAGGTTCTTCCACCTGTAGAGGTGCAGAAGCCTCTACAGTAGGAGCTACATCTGGAGGTGCAGAAGCTAATTCTATTTTTTTTAGTTCTTCTCCATTACTTATTTTATCATCATACATATTATTATTTTATTTACTAAAATAATAATATTAAATTAACATTCAACTTTGTAAACTAGGAACATAGAAGGTACTCCTTTTATCATCTAACACAACTCTTTCTATTTTGTTTCCTAATTTATCTTCTTTTCTTCCATATACTTCGAATGTAAAATGATATTGTCCTTTTTTATCATCAACATCTACAAAATTCTTGACACTTACACCTCCATCATTATAACTAGAAACTATTTTTAATCTGATAGCTTGATACAAATTATAAAATTGTTGTTCTGACAAATCTTCCACTTTCAAAAAAGGAGAAATTTTAGCGTGATATAAAGATTCTGATTTGAGATAATTTCCAATCCCACTAATAATTTTTTGACACATCAAAGCTTTGACTAAATTCCAATGCTTGTATTTCATCATTCTTTCTTTAAATAATTTATAACTCATCTTAGGATCATTCAACATATCAGGTCCAATCTCTTTTAATTTTTTTTCCAAGTCTTCTTTGCTTGTCAAAAATTTAATGGTTCCAAAGTGTCTTTGATCCACAAAATATATTTTCTCTTTCTTTTCCTCATCTTCATCACCTAAAGAAGAAGAATATTCGAAGAGAAAACAGGTATGCTTTTCTTTTCTCTTTTTCCAGACACCAGACATTCCGAGTGTATTGATCATATAAAATTTATCTTTTTTTGAGGAGAAGGTAAAATAAATTAATTTCCCTTTGTTTTCTACTTTTTCTACCAAAAGAGGTAAAGAGTCTCCAAAAGGAGTAGAATTATCAGGTGATTTGTTTCGATATCTTCCGTTGTCGGTTACTTCAAAACTAGTAATATATTTACCTTGAAGGATTTCATTAAGTCCTTCAGCTACAATAGTTACCTCGGGTCCTTCTGGCATATTTTATTATTATTAATAATGGGATATTAATAATTCAATTATGATCTTTGTTTGGATATAATTTTTCTTTAATTGAATTCATAAAAAGTTCTTTATCTTCTGTTAATTTATAATTCTCTATTTTTTCATATTCTATTTCAAATTTTCTATTAAAATATTTATTTCCTGTTGGGATTTCTTTAAATCTAACCAAAACTATTGGAACATTAGTCTCTTGCAAAACATGATATATACCTTTTCTTTTAAAAGAAGATTCTGTCATAAAAAATAGAACATTTTCTTGTTTTTCTTTTAATTTTTTAATGCATTTATTTACCACATCATTCTTTTTATTTTTATCCACATGAATCAAATCATAAGCAGCAAATAGAGGAAACTCTTTGCATAAACTAGTTATAAAATTAAATTTTAAAGAAATCACATTAAATTTTCTATTATTTTTTAATATTTCTGTTAGCATTATCATCTGGTCATGCATATTTATATGGTGATCTGAAATAAATAATGACGTTTCTTTAAAATCTTCTATTTTTTCTTTTGAAACAATTTCATATTTTGTGTTTAATAAAATACTTGGGTTATAACACCAAATAGCTGGTATTAATAAAAACAAAAACAAATACAAAAATAAAATAGTATAAGATAACAAATTAATCTTTGGGATATTCAAAACTTTATTTTTAAATATTTGAAATACAAATAATGGTAACGATAATATTAAAAAAAATTTGGCGACACCAATTCTTTTCATTTTTTTATAGATATAAAATGAAAAGAATAAATGTTTTAAAAGCTTTATTCGGATTATATATAATTGTTTATTTAATAGTTCATTTTATTAATTATAGAAGAGATGAAAAATTGATAAAATTATCTGATAAAATAGTAAAATCTAATTTACCTAATATAGATAAATTAGAAGAAATAAATATACCAAAAGTAATTCATCAAACAAACGAAACAATAGAAAAATATCTTATTTTCAATAAAGAATTAGAAACAACTAAGAAATCATGCCCTAATTATCAATTTAAATTTTATAATAAAGAAGAAAGAATAGAATATATTAGAAATAATTATGACAAGAGAGTTTTAAATAGTTATTTAAAAATTTCTGATAATTTTGGTCCTTGTAAAGCAGATTTTTTCAGATATTTGGTACTATACAATGAGGGGGGTGTTTATTTAGATAATAAAACGGTTATTGTTAAAAATATAGATAATATAATAGAAGAAAATAAAGGTAAATTAATAACTTTTAAGAACACTAATTTTTTTTTAGACTATAACTTACCCAATATTTCTATCCCGCCAAAATACTATTATTACAAAAACAAATATAATATGAAGAATGGGGAATTTGGACAGTGGTTCATATTATCAAATAAAGGAAACAAAATATTAAAAAATATTATAGAAAAGATAATTGTTAATATAGAAGCAGAGAGTAAAAGAGAAAAGAAAATATTTTTTGACAAATCAGGTGTCTTATTATTAACAGGACCTATAATGTTTACAGATACTATTATTGAGAATAATTATGAAAACTGTAAAATATTAAATCAAGATTTAAATCACCATGTTAAATATAAAATAAGAGATCATAAAAAACTTACAAAAAATCACTATTCAAGAAATATAAAAAACAATGTAATATTATAAAAAATCTTCCCTTTTAGATTTGCCTATTTTTTTCCCTTTTAAATACATATAATGGTTTTCTGGGTTTGAACTGAAATAAAAATAACTATCAGGTTTATGTATTTCTAAAATTTCGTGTTTTATTTTTTTCTTTACTACTTCTTCCATTAAATAGATAATATAATGATAATTTCCTTTTAAATTTTTAGTATCTAATAACATAATTCTTTTTATACATTCTCCTATTATTTTGTTTCCAGGGTTACATACTATCATTGCATTGAAAAGTCTCTTACTAACAAATCCAACAACTGTACTAGGTATGATTAATTCTTCGGAACAGTTTTTAATAATTTCGTCAAAAGGAACCAACATAGAGACATCGGCGTCCAAATAACAACCACCGTATTTGTAGAGAACACATAATCTCCAAAGATCGGCTTTGTGAGCTCCTTTTTCAAAACTATTTAATTTATCAACATAATTACTTCCATAATTTTCTAAAAGAAATTTCTTTCTCTCATCTTTATCATGGAAAATATAATCCCAATCTTTGTTCATATTTTTTAAATTTTTAATATAATAATCGGGTAATAAATCTATACTTTCATGTGTTTGAAATATTTTTTTTGGTATTTCACTAGTTTTTTCAACTTGAGGTAATTTAATTTTTTCTTTATCTCTCTTCATTAATTTTTTGAAATTTATTTTTTTTCTCCTAATTCTGTTTAAAAAGTCTTCTCTTAAAGATACCATAAACCCCAGCGGTAGAAATAAAAATGTTAATATAATACTAATAATTATAAAATAGTGATTCATTTTATAATTAAAAAAATTAACAAATATAATCATCTCTCTTAGATTTAGCTATTTTTGTTTTGTCCTCATAAGTAATAAAACAATCTTTTGGATTAATACCCCAGTTAATATATTTTTTTGGCATATAATTTTCAAATATTTATAATTTAAAGTTTCTTTTAAAATTATATCCATCATTTCTAAATTAAAATGATAAAACTTTATATGTTTATTTTCAACTAACATCATTCTTTTTATGCATTCACCTATCATTTTGTTACCTTTATTACATATTATCAAAGCAATAAATAATCTAGTGGAAGAATCTATATTTAAGGATTGAGGTATTATTAATTTTTCGTTGCATTTATTTATTATATTGTCAAAAGGAACTAACATTTCAATATCTGCATCCAAATAACACCCTCCATATTTATAAAGAATACATAATCTCCATAAATCTGCCTTATGGGGCCCTGTTTTAAAATAGTCAAATTTATCTTCAAATTCTTTCCCAAATTCTTCTCTTAAAAATTTCTTAGCATCTTGATTATCAAAAAATCTATAATCCCAATCTTTGTTAAGATTTTTTAAATTTTTAACATAGTAATTTGGTATTAATTCTTTTTTCTTATGGGTTTGAAATATTATTTTTGGTATTTCTTCAGTTTCTTCTATAATAGGAAGGGATACTATGGTTTTTTGTTTCAATATCTTTTGTATGTTATTTTTCTGCAAACTTTTATTTATATTATATATGATGCTACTGGCATATCCTGTAATCCTTTTATTTTTATATATAGAGAAAAGAAAAAAAGATATAATCACAGATATTAAAAAAATTATTAATTTCTTATACATTTTATATATCATATGATTTTAATATTCGTAAACTTTGATATATTGAATTTTTTCTATTATTTCCTATGATACTATCATTTTCTAGATTATCCAATAGAAATAAATCTTTTTTTAAATCATAAACATTAAAATCGTTAAATAATTTACTATCTATTCCGTTGTTGTTATTATATAAATTTATACAATCGTCTTGTATATATTTGTCAATAAATTTTTTCATACATTTTCTATTTATAAGATAACACACTGCACTAGAACTATTTTTTTTCCTTTTTATTATACATGGGTTTATTGTTTTATTAAAACAATAAACCCATATATCTTTGTAAGATACGAGTCTTAATATTTCCCAATCATCAGGTAACTCATCAATAATTTCTTTTAGTTCCTTATCCCAATAAGGTATCAAAGTAAATTTAATATCGTCTTCCATAATAATAGATAGTTTGTCTCCATTGTCATAAGATTTTTTAATAGCTTTTATATGACTGATAGTACAAGATATGGAAAATTTATTAGAAATTATATCATCAGGAGCTTTAAATTTAAAATCACCAAAATCTCCTTCCTTTGTTGATTTTAAATTTTTACCATCACAAGCAGCAACTCTTTCATAATTGGTAATTCCATATAATCTAAATTCTTTTTCGATAGATTCTTTTCTGCCAATACTTCTATCCAAATTAATATAATATTTTTTAATCGAATTAAATGTTTTGTCTTTTTTCTTAACTTCTCTGAATTTAGAGATCAGTTTTTTCCCTTCTTTGTAATGTTTATTATCAAGGTATGGTAAATATACAAAATAAACCAAAATACCTGCTATAGAAGTTATTAATAAAAACAAAAATATAATTACACTTGTTTTCATTTTTATATTTGTCTTAAATTTTAATTTCTTTTGCAATTCTGTTATATTTTAATAAAACATATCAGAAATTAGAAACACAAAAGAAATATAATAGATTAAAATGATATATAATCTATTATTTGGATTCTATGAAAAGACAACAGATTTTATAAAAGAAAAAATAAATGACTATTTCTCTACTACACCGGAAAAAGGTTTGGTAGAGAAAAATGTCTTTTTTTTCGGAGAGCATCTTTTCTTTTTGTTATTTGGTTTTGGATTGTTTGGTCAAGAAGATTGGTTATACGATATTTCTATGATGTGGGATTCTCAACTTTCTTTTTCAGTTTGTCTTTATTATTACCTTTATATTGCTCGATATGTGGTTCAAACAAAACAGTTAGAAGGTGGACACAAAGAATATTACACTTATTTAGCTCACCATATTTCTACTATTACTTTGCTGTCATTAAGTTTTTTCCGCCAATCTAGAATTGGTGTAATCATAGGTATTTTGCACGAATACGGGGATTTAGTTTTACTTCCAGCTAAAATTTGTCATCGTTTTTATGAAACTCGTGATTTAGAATTTTTGAATACTCTTTCTTATCTTCTCTTTTTACTTTTTGTCTTTGTTTATTTTTACACCAGAATTTATCAAAATGGTTATATTGTCTACTATCTCAGAAGTTCGGAAATTCTTACCAATTTCGGGAAAAATAGTTTAGAAACTTTTCAAAATCACCCAGAGGAAATGATATGTTTTTATTTTCTCCATATTAATATAGTAATCCAGATGGTTTGGCAGGCGATTATTATTAAAAGCTTGTATTGTATAATAATTGGTGTTGATGCTATTGACGAAAAAGATAATACGTATTTCAAAAAGAAGAAATAAAATTCTATCTTTGCAATTTTCCAATATAAGTTACAAAGTAGAACATAACAAATTTGAATAAATAATACGAGT
>Ga0209756_1002606_pt1 | contig 15450 bp, 32 predicted proteins | sample ETNvirenome_6_85_FD_184071 | JGI IMG/M metagenome (GOLD analysis project Ga0209756, IMG submission 184071) | Marine viral communities from the Pacific Ocean - ETNP_6_85 (SPAdes) (version 3) | ecosystem: Environmental > Aquatic > Marine > Oceanic | place: Pacific Ocean | collected 2013-06-19
GTATGACGATGTATTATTGGTACCCCAATATAGTGATATTAAAAGTAGAAGTCAAGTAGATATTCAAAGCGAGCTAGGAAACAATATAAGACTAAAGTTACCAATTATTTCTAGTCCTATGGATACCGTAACAGAAGAGCAGATGGCCGTAGAAATGTATAAGGCTGGAGCGCTAGGAATTATTCATCGATATAATCGCATAGAAGAACAGGCACAGATGGCAGCGCGAGTTTTGGTGTCCAATGAAGAGGCTATCATAGGCGCAGCCATTGGCATGACGGGCGATTTTGAAGAGCGTGCCTTAACTTTACGTGCTATTGGGGTGAAAATTTTATGTATTGATGTAGCCCATGGCCACCATATTATGATGGAAAAATGCCTCAAGACGCTGAAGGACCGCTTAGGAGAAACAGTACATATCATGGCAGGCAACGTCGCGACGGAAGAAGCATTTACTACTCTAGCTCAGTGGGGAGCGGATTCTATTAGAGTAGGTATCGGAGGTGGTTCTATTTGTTCTACGAGATTAGTTAGTGGACATGGGATGCCCACCTTACATAGTATTATGGAATGCGCCAAAAGTCCTACTGATGTAAAATTAATTGCTGATGGAGGCTTAAAGACATCTGGAGATATGGTCAAAGCTTTGGCAGCAGGCGCGGATTTTGTCATGGTAGGTTCTTTATTAGCCGGAACCCAAGAAGCACCGGGCGACCTACTATCTGACGAAACGGACGCTCAATATAAAGTATATCGAGGAATGGCTTCGCGATCTGCCCAAAGTGATTGGAGGGAAAAAACATCCACCCCCGAAGGTATATCTACTTCTGTTCCCTTTAAAGGGAATGTCAATGATGTTTTGAGAGATTTGGCTGGAGGCATCCGAAGCGGCCTGTCTTACTCCGGAGCCAAAAATCTTACAGAGCTTCGTTCTAAATCTTCTTTTGTTCGACAGTCATCGGCGTCACAAGTTGAAAGCTGGACTCATATTTTAGGGAGAAACTAATGCCTAGAGATCCATCCAAACCAGATCCCAATAATCGTAAAAAGTTTATGTTTTGGGATTCAGATAAGAGACAAGCTGATCTACGGATAAGATTACAGCAAGACGGATTCACACAATCTCATTTTTTTCGTGCTATGATTACAGGATATTTAGAAAAGGATGCAAATATAATGAAATTTTTAGATGAGTATAAAGCAAAGTACCTTACCCAAGGACAAAATAAACGTAAACAAATTGAGAGATCTTACAAAGCTGGAGAAGAGACAAAAAAACAATTTGCTTTGGGAGAAAATGAAATAGAAGATATTTTTGATATTATATCGGAGGAGTTTCCTGAGTTATGAAATGTTTAGAGGACGCTAAAAAAAACCACACACCATGCCAGAATAAAGAGTGTCGAAAATGGATTGATTATCCTTGCGAGTTTAACTGTGTATTAGAGACAGTTCAGAAAGCAGGAGGCAAACGTCTTACTCTACGTGAATGTTCCAAACGATTAAACATAAGCTTTGTTAGAGTAAAACAAATTGAAGATAAAGCTCTCAAAAAGTTAAAAGCGCGCGATTTATCACCTTTTCAGGATTAAATATAAGATTTTTAGCATTTTAAATACTATTTACCAATGAATCTTTTTATTCTCAGGAGTTACACAATGAAAAAGAATCTTCTCACCGAATCAGAAATCAGAAAGTTTATGAAGTTTGCCAACATTAATGGCACCGCAACAGATAATTTTGTTGAGACCATTCAAGAGGAGTGGAGCGGCAAAAAGGACGATGACCTTGAACACGACGAACCTGGAGGCCGAGGCCACAGGGAAGGCGACAAGGGATATAAAAATGAAGAAGTTGCATCCGGAGAAGACGTTGTAACCGAAGAGGAAGTAACCGAAGAAGAAGAGATTACTGAAGAAGTACTTACGGAAGATGATGTTGATGTTAAAGAATTGGTTCGCAAACTGATGCAAGTCATTTCTGATGAAACGGGCGTTGAAGCCGAAGTTATTGATGATGAAGAAGTTGTCGATGATGAAGAAGTTGTCGATGATGAAGAAGTCGTTGATGACGAAGAATTTGTCGATGATGAACTTGGAAGCGGCGAAGATGATATGGCTCCTGAACCTGATCCAACAGCTGATATTGAAGACATCGAATCTGAAGAAGAGTTTGAAGTCGCAGAAGGAGAAGATACTTCGACGTCAGTGCTGGCTGAAATGGACGATCTTGTTGATGAAGTAACCAAGCGCGTAGCTGAAAGGCTTCTCAATAGGTAATTTGAACCACATATAAACGAGCACAAAGGCAAGGTTCATCCTTGCCTTTTTTTTTGAGATGGAGGAGAATTGTTATGTTTGGAAAAAAGAAAGAAAAAGATGAAAAAACCAAGACAGAACCTGAAACTCAACCCGAACAGACAGATGAATCTTTGAGTCCGGAGGACGTTACTCTTCTAATGAATCTTGGAAATTCGTTGAACCCAGAGGCACCTAAAGTGAGATTCACTGGTATTTATGGCGACATCAACGAGGAGAAGTGTTCCGAAGTCATTTATTCCATGCTAATACTTGCAGAATCTGGTAAAATCTTCGAACCTACAGATCCTGATGATCCAGAATCTGAACTAATAGAATGTTATGAGCCTTTTGATTTCTTTATCTCTACTTTTGGCGGATCTGCTTTGGATATGTTTAGCGTGTATGATGTGATGAGATATATAAGAGAGAAAGTAGAGATAAAGACTTTTGGCGTAGGCAAGGTGATGTCCGCTGGAACTTTGTTATTGGCCGCAGGCACAAAAGGCGAACGCCGAATTGGAAAATATTGCCGAGTAATGATTCATGGAGTGGTAGCGGGACAGTCGGGCCATCTCTTGGATATAGAGAATGAGTTTGAGGAATCCAAACTGACCCAAAAGATATATGTTGAGGCGTTAGCAGAAGAAACCAATATGACATCTCGATATATCAAAAATTTAATTAAGAAGAAAACTAATGTTTATTTGTCGGCCCAAGAAGCCATTGATTTAGGAATAGCGGACATAATAATATGATGTGGCGCAAAATAAGATTTAATAAGAAGTCCTCTAGGAAATTGGGATGGACACCGGAATGGTTTGGGCTCTCAGACTTTAACGAAGAGCTGATTGATGAGGTACTCATATTTCAAGGTAGTCACGATCTTAAACAAGATGGAATGGTCGGCGTAAACACATTCAGACGATTGCAATTGTATCGCCAATTGAATATCTTTGGTGATGAAAACAAGATTTTGATTAACGGCAAGAAACACCCTCTTGGGTGGCACAAAGTGAAGCTTGATTTAATGCCCGCCAATTGTTATCGAAGTGTGAGGACACCAAGAAAGCCACATGTGATAGTTACTCATTTTGATGTGTGCACAAGTGCAGAATCTTGCAAGCGCGTTTTAGAGAAGCGCGGGATTTCAACTCATTTTGCTATTGATAATGATGGAACCATTGTACAATTAGTTGATACGAATAACATAGCATGGCATGCCAAGAGTGCTAACAAATATGCCATTGGGATTGATATATCTTCAGCGTATTATACCAGATATTTTAATACATATACAAAGAAAGGCCTTCCGCCAAGGCCGATCATAACCGACAGTGTTGTCCATGGTAGGCATCTGGATGCTCATCTAGGTTATTATCCGGAACAAATTCAAGCATATAAGGTACTTGTGCGCTATTTATGTAAGGTATATAATATTCCTTTGGATTACCCAAAAGACGAAAAGGGTAATCTTTCGACGACAGTAGATAAAAATGCAGCAAAAAATAAGTTTCGAGGCATCGTCAATCACTATAATTTAACGAGAAATAAGATTGATACTGTGGGCTTGAAAATCGATGAGATTGTAGAGAGTATTAAAAAATTAGAAAGGGAGCTTTAAACGTGAGATTTAATATGACAGAAAGCCAGATACAAGAAGCGTTAAATGCATCAAGGCAGTCGCAAGTGAAAACATCTTTTGATTTGCTGGCTGAACTTGAAACAAGGATGAGATCTCTTGTAGAGAGAGATACTTCAAAAGAAGCTGTCCTCACAGACGAAGGTCAAATCGATATCAAGCTTCCGGTTGTAAAAATCTCCGAAGCTTGGGGACGTACAGGAAATGCTGATCGTGATATTATTGAGAACTTTGCCAGCAATATTGCTGGGAATAGTCTAGAGCAGAAGCTGGCTAGTTTAAACTCTGTCTTGAGTGGTGAAAATGCTGGCACAAACGTTTCTGAATTATTATCGACAATGATGATTTGCGAAATATTGTCTTCTATTCTGAGGGATTTTACGGAATCCGCTGGAGGATTTATTTTTGAAGGATTTTTAGCAGGATTATTTGGTGGCAAATCGGTTCAAATTACAAAGCCAGAAGATATTGAAGGCATGGCTGCATCTGGAAAGCCCATTACGGACGTTGTTTTGAATGATAAGCATTATTCCCTTAAACTTCTTGGACAAACTACAGGAGTAAAAGGCTCTTTTGCGAATATGATCAAACACTTTGAATCGATTGATCATGTTGTGTATCTAGACGCTCGCCGCGTCGATAAAGACCAGGGCCTAGAATTTGGTGAATTTACGATTACATTGCCGGGTTTTTTGGATGTCTTTGTCACACCGTTTTTAAAAGAAGTATGGAAGAAAGAGAAAGATGCCCCTATCAAAGATGCAACGAAATTTAAAGAAGTTTTGGCTTCTCTTTATAAACAGAATATGGGAATCAAAGAGATTCGTTTTGGTAAACCTGGTATACTTGCTAAACAGGAGAAAGAATATATTTTCAAGTTTTCTCCAAAAGCTGGCGGCGAATGGGACGAATCAGGCGCAATAAACGAAGAGGTGAAATATGGCGGCGCAGCTTTGAAGAAGTTCATTGAATATATACTCGCTATGGACACCGCACAACTGCAAGAATTCGGCGGCGACAAAGGCTTCTCAATTCATTACGCAGAAAGAAAGTTTGAAGGCACGAAAGCTGAAGACTTGTTTGGATCCATGGCAATTGTACAGCAAATAGAGCGAGCCATTACATCTGGCGATAAGGATAAAATTATTAACTCTCTCAAGAAAACTAAAGGCTTTATAAATAATCAACAGTTTGAATTTACGAGGAAACAGGCAGAAGAAATTGGCAATTTCACAGTCGTTGGCGTCTTGATGATTGGTGAGAAACATATGAAATCTGTTTGGACGGCATACGCATCGATGCTCCAAGAGGTTATCAATCCAGTATATGGCAATCTTCAAGAGTTTACCAACAACATTAATGCTTATTTGCTGGGAGCAGGCGATACAGACAGAAAACAAAGAGGCGTACAAGCTATTCGCGATGCGCAACAACTAAAAGAATCGGCAGATAAAGCAGTTAAAACTGTTACTCCCGATAAATAAAAATGCATCCACCCCTTGACAAAATATGTTTTTGTGTTTATAATATAACCGTATACACAAAATCTTTATGTGGGGATTTTAAAAGAGGTAATAATGAGTGAGCAGAAAAACTGCAAAAAATTTCAAGATGGCCTGCGCCTGCAAACACAAATACTTAAAGGTATTAATAACTTAGCAGATGTAGTGGGGTCGACTTTGGGACCGAAGGGACGCAATGTTCTCTTGCATAAAAAGGATATTAATCCGGTCATTACAAAAGACGGAGTAACGGTAGCAAAGTTTATTGACTTTGAGGATCCTTTTGAAAACGCAGGAGCCCAGCTAATTAAACAAGTGGCTTCTCAAACAAATCATGTCGCAGGAGACGGTACTACTACATCAACTATTCTTGCGCGCGCTTTGGTAAATGGAGCACATAAATATATAACTGCTGGAGCAAATCCGATTGATCTTAAACGAGGAATGGATAAAGCAGCTGATGCCATTGTAAGTAATTTAAAATCACTTTCTAGGCCGATTGAATCCCAAGAAGATATTGAGCACATAGCTACTATAGCTGCCAATAATGATAGTACAATAGGAAAGCTTATTTCGACTGCTGTCGAACAAGCGGGTCACGATGGTTCTATAACTGTTGAAGATGGTCGCTCTTTTGAGACAACTTTGGATGTTGTTGAAGGGTTTCGCTTTGATTCCGGATACTTTGCTGGTGCCTTCATTACCAATAAAAGAAGAGGATCAGTAGAATATGATGAACCATATGTAATGGTAACTGATTATAAAATTAGTAGCGTGGAGGACATTCTTCCTGCGTTGGAGTTAGTTTCCAGAGAAGGGAAACCTTTTGTCATTATAGCCGAAGAAGTAGAGGGACAAGCCTTAGCAGCTTTAATTATGAATACGGTACGAGGTACGATGAAAGTAGCAGCTGTCAGGGCCCCTCGTTATGGTCAAGAACGTAGAGAGATACTTGCTGATTTATGTTTATCTCTGGGGGCAACATTCATTAGTAGAGAATCAGGTAAGAAATTATCTGAGGTTAAGTTAACTGATTTTGGTACTTGCAAAAAGGTAGAAGCCTTAAAGGATAACACAACTTTGGTAGGAGGATCAGCCAATTGGGAAAAGGTTGATGAGAAAATAACATCCCTCAAGGAATTGATAAAAGTCACCGATGAGATGCGCGAGTGCGAACGATTACAAGAGAGGATCACTCGATTAGCTAGCGGGGTTGCCATTATTAAAGTGGGTGCACCAACTGAAGTAGAGATGGTGGAAAAGAGATATAGGATCGAAGATGCATTGGAGGCCATCCAATCAGCCCAAGAAGAAGGAGTTCTTCCAGGTGGAGGCACTGCACTTCTACAGGCTTCAAAAGACATAGAAGTGGAGACAGAGAACGAAGACCAGGATTTCGGCATTACAATCGTCAGACAGTCTTGCACTGCACCTTTAAGGCAAATGGCTTTTAATGCTGGCTTGTCCGCTGACCTTCTTATAGATAAGATGGAGAACAGTGAAGACCAGATCGGTTATGATTTTAGGACCGATGATATGGTCGACATGTATGAAGCCGGCATAATAGATCCGGCCAAGGTAACCCGAGTTGCCTTAACTAATGCAGTCTCTGTGGCTTCAACACTAATAACAACAAATCATGCAATAGTGGAGATTTAAACATGAAAGCAACAATTCAATATTCTGTTGAGTTAGGTGAAATACCTTTTAAGATTGAAGAACTTTATGGTGAGTGTTTAACGCAACTTAAGACGCTAAACTCTTTGGCTTCATCATTGGACGTTTCGGTACCTGATATATTTATATCTCGTATTGATTCTTTGCGACTAAAGATGGTGGATATCGATTCCAAGCTAGAGGAGTGCTCAGTACTTATGCGGGGCTATGTTGAAGCTTCACAGAAGCTGGAAGAGTTCGATCTGGCATCCCAAGAAGGTATCCCAAATGATGAAGAGGCTGCCTTAGACCCACCTGATTTTAATTTAAATGAGGCGCTGGCTGATATAAAATCTTTATCGTTACCTGATCCTTCTGAGTGGATGAACAAAGGGGGAGATAAATAGATGGCAAAAACTATTGGAGAATTAGTTTATGTTCCTTCTTTTACAAGTTTAGTTAGCTATAGTTCCCCTGGAATTGCTCACCAAGTTCTTTCTCTAACAGAGCCGAAATATCTTTTAGTAAAGGAAGAGAAAGATGACAAACTTGGGGTCTTTTTGGATGGAGATGTATGGTATGTTGATAAAAGGAAAGTATATGATGTCGAAGCTCGTTAAATTAACTGAAATAAGAGAACATACACACCATTGGAGATCCCAGGAGAAGTTTTATGAGTTAAGGGAAATCCTAGTTAATTCCGGTTCCGTCGTATTACTACACGAGGATGAAGAGTTTAAAGAGAAAATAAAAGATCTTGATAAATGGCCGGCTGGTCTACATGAGAAAAGTATTTTTACAAAGATTCACTTAAATGGAAGCGCCCAAAGCAGTCCTCTCTACGTGCGCGTTGTGGGTAACCTAGAAATAGTTTCTGGAAAGTTAGAAGGTGCTTAAATGAAAACTGAATTTATTCTCTACGTAAAAACCAAATGTCCTTTTTGCCAAAAAGCCAAAGCTTTGTTGGAGAAACATAATTATCCCTTTAGATCATTGGCATTAGATGATCATCAAAATATTTTAGAAGCAATAAAAGATCTTTACGATTGGAGAACCGTTCCTATGATATTTAAGAAGGTAGATAAAAGCTATCACCTAATAGGAGGATATAGCGATTTGATTAGCTATCTTCGTATTGAAGAGGGTTTAAATGTCTGAATCTGGCGATGATCAGGGAGTATATACTTTAGAGGAAGATTATGTTCGCAAGATGTTGAGGAGAACAAATTTGCAACTGGAAATTATTGCTGATTTATTATCAATAGAGACGCGAGAAGACCCTCTTCACGCGAGAGTGGTGACATTATTATGTGATTCCTTTTCAGCAAATTATCATTTATGGAGAACCTTGCAAACCAACTTGGATATTAATTTGATTAAGGGCAAAGAAGCCAAGGCGAACTATATTTTACTACCTCCAAAGGACCTAAGCATGCTGGAGCAAGCCATAATAGCGCGGACTTTTACGGGAATAGAATTGGCTAAATTGAATTATTCTTTGAAAATTCATTAAAAAATGTATTTTTCCCCTTGACTTCCTTAAAAGGGTTATTATAATATGATTAACGCGAAAGTTGCCGCAAGGAACAATCGCTTAAGTAACTTGCTTTTAAAAGGAGAAAATATTATGAGTACTGCAATTACAACTTACCGTCCGAGTCTTTTAGGTCGTGGCGTCTTCGATGAGATTTTTGATTCTATGTTGGATTTCCCTTCGTTGATGAATCGCACGACGCAGGGGTATCCCGTAGCGGATATCTACCGAGACGATGGCGGAAATACTGCAATGGAGTTTGCATTAGCTGGATTTTCCAAGGACGATCTCTCTATTGAGATTAAGCCTGAGAAGAATACTATTACAGTCAGTGCTACTCAAGGAGAAGATGAGAAGAAGAAAGGATTTCATCGCATTGCGCGACGAAACTTTTCTAAGACTTATGTTAATTACGACAATAATCTAGATCTTAGCAATGCTACTGCTGAGTTTGAGAATGGTCTTCTTCGTTTGGTAGTGCCTCTTAAACCAGAGGCAAAACCGCTAACGATTACAATTAAGTAAAAAGTTAGTGTTTTGATCAGCCCTTTAGCCTAGTTATTTGTGAGGGTAAAGAATGGCAAAGGCTAAAGGGCGATTTAACATTGATACTTCAACTCCCAAAAAGACTAGCCAAGGAGACGGCAGATTTACGAAAACCCCAGCAGCAGGCGGCGAATCATTTGGCAACGGCCATCGCAGCGGGTCGCCCCCAAACAAGGCAAGACGACGTAAAAAGCCATACAAAGGTCAGGGAAGATGAATGCGGCAGATACAATTGCTGATTTAAGGCTGGAGAATGAAATGCTTTTGAAAACAGTTCACGAGCTATACGAGAAAGTAAAGGAACTAAGTTCCGAGAACGAGGACTTGAGAAAGGAATTGGGAGCTGCAAAAAATGTCAGAGAATGAACGTCCCTATATCCAGATTCCGGTGCCTCCCCCTGAGTGGGTTGAGTACCAACACCGGCTTAAAGAAGAAGAGAGAAGAAAAAAAGCACAGGAAGAAGAAAAAACTCTTGACATTGACGGAAATGTAGTTATAATTGATATATGAAAGTTGAAGAGTACACTATCAATCACGCTAAAAGAGGGTGTTACGAAGTTCTCCTGGAATCAGGAGAACAATTACTCTATTTGACCAACTTCCGCAACCCTAGAGCAGCAAAGAAGTTTATTGAGGAACACAAGAAAGGCAACGTAAGTATCGATCCTGATACTTGCATCCCCATACCGGACTTTAATTAAGCCTTCGTAGCTCAGCCGGATAGAGCAACGGCCTTCTAAGCCGTAGGTCACAGGTTCGAATCCTGTCGAGGGTGCCAAAGAATGAATAACGATAAGAAAATACAAGATATGATTCTAGAGAATGAAAAGCTTAAAAAGCGCATACAAACATTACAACTTCAAATAAGATCTCTCGAAAGAGGATGTGCGTGCTATAGGAATTCTCTTCAAGGGTTGGCGACTGCACCTCAAAAAAAGGAGAATTAATAGTGAGAAAACTCTTGACAATTACACTATTCGTGTCTATAATAGGGGCATGTTTAGAAATAGACAATAGAGGGGCATTGCCTGCACCCGTTTCTTGGCAGGGGAAAATACCCCCTCCACAATTACAGACACTTGAAGTTATTGACAGGGACGTATTAGGTAGTATATATGATGTAGCACCTAAATCAATTCCGGTTGATTTTGAGTGTGCGCCCTGTGAATAGTATTTATAATAAGGAGTATTAAATATGTATAACAATAGTAGCAAAAAGATTGGGAAGTTTAGTTCCGATGATATTTTTCTTTTTAAGCTTATCGGTGGATGCTTTTTTGTAGCAGCATTGTGTTGGATAGGTTTGTTCTAAATACCACATGGAGAAGCAAATGAAAAAAACATTGTTAATGGCTTTATTTTTATTGTCTTTTCATGGGTGCATTGTTCACGATCATCCGCCTTCTACTGTTGACTATAGTCAAGAGGAAGGCAATTTTTATGATTATCATGATGTTGTCATAATGGACTATTACCTCTGGTGCGAAGATACGACCCCTTATAGTCGTCTTCCCGAGTTTTGTGATGAAGATCCATATGGGGAATGGCTATGTTGCACTTGGGACCTGGGACTCGAATGTTACGAAGAATGGTGTGTTTGGTACGATAATTGTGAATGGTTATATGATGATTTTATATGCTATTAAATATTCAATAAGCTAGATGCGACAGGAGTCGACAAATGACAGAGAAAAAATCCAAAGTACCTTCGTTTTTGTTCAGAATATATCTGTCCCGCCGCGAAGCAAAACTTATTTTGGATCGATTAAATTTAACTGAGGAAGAGATAAAAGAAAAACCGTGGAAGGGAAGGCTTCAACTAAATTTAGTTAACTTGGTGAAGCGTTCTTTAGCGAAAAAAGAAACAGAGGTAACGGAGGATAAAGATGTTAGCTGATGTAGTTTTGGGTTTGCAATATGGAGATGAGGCTAAGGGAAAAGTTACTCATTACTTGACTAAGTTTAAACACTATACCCATGTATTGAGATTCAATGGAGGGTGTAACGCTGGACACACCATTTATCATAATGGCAAGAAGTTTGTCACTCATCACATTCCAGCTGGTGTTTTTTATGGAGTTAAATCGATTATAGGGCCAGGATGTGTAGTCAGCCCCAAACATCTTTTCAAAGAGATAGAGCACCTTAAAGAAGGCGGCATTGATGTAACGGGAAAGTTGTTTATTGCCGAGAATGCTCATATAATAACAGAGGGGCATCTTGTGGAAGAAAACGCAGAGAGCAAAATCGGCACCACAAAACGAGGAAATGGCCCAGCTTACCGTGATAAGTATAATAGAACTGGCGTAAGGGCGTCTGAGATCTCTGCTTTGAAACCTTACCTCATCAACGTATATGAGGAATTTTTTGGTGATACTAGCGTCAAAATATTATGCGAAGGCGCACAAGGCTTTGGATTAGATATTGACTGGGGTGATTATCCCTTTGTAACATCCAGCCATTGTGGTCTAGGAGGAGTATTTTTGAACGGTGTTTCTCCTCATTGGATTAGAGATGTGTGGGGGGTTGCTAAAATATATGAAACATACGTGGGTTCCAAAACCTTTGAACCCGACGAATCTATTTTTCAATCTTTGCGTGATGCAGGTGAAGAATATGGGGCGACTACTGGACGACCCCGACAGTGTAACTGGATGGATCTAGATTTCCTAGAAAGAAATATAACATTCAATTCAGTTAATAAATTGGTTATCAATAAAATGGATGTCCTGCGAAATCTGAAGCAGTGGAAACTTTATCATCGGAACGAGCTAATGGAGTTCAAAAATGAAAGCGAAATGTGCAAATACATTTCCACCAGACTAAATAAAGTAGAAGTATTTTTTTCCGATGACAAAAATAATATTTAAATATCATGCATACCGGGAAGCTCCAAGAACGTTTGCTTCTGATTGCGGAAGCGCAAGAAAAAATTAATCGTCTCAAAGTGGCATGTATTTTTACTACTGACTTGGGGGCACTCAATCTTTTGCAAAAAACAGTTATCGAGTTACAAGAAATGATTTCGGAAAATCTCAAACTTTCAGAAGAATTGCAATTGTGTAAATCATTTAGAAAGAAGAAGAGGTAATGTGAATGAAGATATACGTTCCCAACAAAACTCATGAAATATTAGAAAAAGCAAAAAAGGAACTTTATCTTTTGAAGACTGCCATTAAAACAGAAAACGAAGATAAGCTCAATGCACGCATAGATAGCATTCGGCAGCTTCTCATAGAGATTGGGGAAAATATATAATGGATGAGCACGAAGTCGCACAAAATTTACTTAGAAATATTCTATCTAATGTTAAAATAATCCGAGAGTTTTATTCCTCTCACTTGGAGGACGATGACTTTACACCTCTTGCTGAAGACGAAGACTTCCACTGGTTTTTAGACATTATAGACGAATTCGAAAATTAATACTTGACTTTTTCTTTTGTGTATTTATAATAGATGGTAAGGAGTCATGAAAGATTTTATATTAAGCACTAATATCACGTATGCTAACAAATCTTTGCCAAACGAACAGATTATTATATTAGAAGTTCAAGGAGGTCTTGCACTTTTAAAAAATATAACAATGGATCATGTTTTTACGAAGACCATGAAATGGTGTAGAAAAAATTTGATTATTCATGAGAGTTAATAATATGGGAAAACAATTTGACATAATAATTTTAAGCGGCGGCTTCGATCCGTTGGAGCATCGACACCTTAAGATGATCAATGCAGCAGCCCAGGTTGGATGGAAAGTTTTCATAGGACTCAATTCTGATGGGTGGCTTCTAGAAAAAAAAGGAGAAGCAAAACTACCCTATAGCCAAAGATGCTATGCTTTGGAAAGTTTAGAAAATGTACACGAAGTAGTGGATTTTGATGACAGTGACGGCACAGCCTGCCATTTAATAATGGACATAAATAAGAGATATCCTCTAAAGGATATTGCATTTGGAAATGGTGGAGGCTGGAATGCGTCAAACACTCCTGAAGTAGATATTTGTACGAAGCTGGGTATCTCCCAAGTATGGGGATTAGGAAATGCAAGAGATTAAAGGAGGTCGTTATGTTCTATATGGCTAGCCTTGTTGAAGACATGTACCCCTTCATTGCTTTGTTGGGGTTGAATATATTTATGTTTTACATGATTAAACATATTATTAAAGAGGAAAAAAATGAATGAAGAAGAGCTGGATATTAATTTTGAAGACATCGATTTAACAGACTTAGATTTGCTTATTGATGACGGATGGATTGATAATATTGAAAGTACGGGCAGTATTCAAATTGATTTAGACTATTTAGACTAGGATTATTTTTAAATGAAAAATGGTGATTTAGTAAAAGATGCATATTCTCCTATTTTAGGTTTGATCGTTAGCACCGAAAATGAGCATTTCTTAATAAACTGGATCGATCCCGGCGAAGCCATGATACTCAAAACAAAAAGTAGTTGGAGAACTACAAGAGATTTGGAATTGGTTAATGAAGCGGGGTGATTTGGTAAGGTGTATTTGGTGTCCTTTTACAGACGGAGGAACACCAGCAGATCATCCTCTTTTTGCTAGAAGTGCAGCGTGGCAGAGAACATACAAACTAACACGTCCTATTAAAAATGAGTTAGGAATTATTCTATGCGTCGACTCATATCCTCACAATGATTTTACTACAAACAAAGGTAAAAAGATGCACATTTATTTTTTTAATGGAGCCAGATGGGCTCTATATAAAGAACAACTGACACTGCTTAATGCATCTTAAAGGAATTAAAGACTATTTATATTGTTATGAAACTCTTGCTTGAAAACTGGCGAAAGTATCTCTCAGAATCAAAGGCAGAGATAAATAATGAGCTATCAGAGATAGCGTTTAACACGATGTCTGCGATGTCTGTGTTTCGCGACGACGGCAACCTCTCAGAAGCGGAAGCAGCGAATCTCCAATATCTTGTAAGCAATACTGCGAATCCAGATGCAGAAGTTGTTGATAGATTTTATGACTCATTATATGGTGGTAAACGAGCTGGCTTTCTCTCTACTTATTCACATGACGAGCTAGCTAGAATGGATTTATATCTCTTAGACGGACACAACGCAGGCTTCGCCATTAAGGATGGTGACGATATTGTTAGTGTGCATAATAATTCCGAGCTAAGAGGTTTGGGAAGTGAATTTATGAGAAAGGCCAAAGAGGTTGGAGGCGCAAGACTAGATCATTTTGATGGCTTTTTAAGCGGACTGTATAGAAAATATGGTTTCACCAATGTGTATGAAGTATATCAGTGGGATGAAAAATATAAACCTGCAAAATGGAATTACGATGGGATAGACATTTTGAATCCACAAAATAGTATATATGCAGATGCACTTGACGATATGATGTACGAAGATCCTGGCGCTCTCCCGAATGAAGAAGTAGACATCAAAGCTGAAAGCGGCCTGGACGTTGACATTAACCCGAAATTGAAATATAATAGTTACAAATATGGACGCCCTGATGTAATCATGAGAAAACTATCTTAATTTTAAATTCGGAGAAGTAATGAAGAAAGAAATACTTTATAAGGTACACAAAGGCTGTTATCTTAAAAAAGAAGAACTCACAGCCATATGGTCAGAGAAATATAGTGATCCTAAGTTGGATCAAGAATGTTATTTGGTAAGAGTGATGCTTAAAAACAATTCTACTATATTAACGATTGCACATTCTTCCTCTAAGGAAGAAGCAGACAAAATGATTAAAGAAATAAATAAGACTTGACTCTTTAATAAAAAATATCTATAATAGAAGAATGGAAAAAGGAATTTTAAGAGTAGGAGATTTGGTAAAATCCAAATGGTGTACTGATTACAATGAAAATGATTATGGAATTGTTATATGCATATCAAAATCTCAGTCTCATGGTTATGTAGCAGTAGGGTGGACCGATGATTTTTTTAGTGAGTGGCAATCTGAATCATCTTTGGATTTAATAAGTGATGGAATATCTTGATGAAAAGTGAGACTCTAAAACTAGCTTGGTTTTTTATTGCCTATATTTTTAATTTTGGCGATGCTATTTTTACAATGTATGCTGTGTCGAGAGGAGCCACCGAATTAAATCCTATTATGGCCTGGGCTTTAAATGTTGATCCTGTATTTTTTATGTGTGTAAAAGTTTTGGTTTTCGCAATTGCTCTAGAATACATTGTTAGGAGAGCCCCTAAGTTATTAATTTTTACTGCTGTTCTTTATACTCTTGTAATGGGGTGGCACCTATCTTTATGGCTT
>Ga0209756_1002609_pt1 | contig 15427 bp, 22 predicted proteins | sample ETNvirenome_6_85_FD_184071 | JGI IMG/M metagenome (GOLD analysis project Ga0209756, IMG submission 184071) | Marine viral communities from the Pacific Ocean - ETNP_6_85 (SPAdes) (version 3) | ecosystem: Environmental > Aquatic > Marine > Oceanic | place: Pacific Ocean | collected 2013-06-19
GTCGGCGGAACTTCTGATCTTAAAACCGAAGCTCATATTAGGTTTGATGATGGTAATGAAGTCATGATACCAATTAACCTTTTAATGCCGCTGCATGAGTAAAAATGAATCCAATACAATATTTGATGTCTCAACTATCAATGCTTCACAATGAAACAGCGATTTTAGAAGCATGCGACTGGGATGAAGAAAAAGTAGAGCTTTTGATCGAAAATCTAAACAGTATCCTTATTGATTTAGATTCATCTCTAACTGATAATTTAAAAAGATTTTGTGATTCTCAAGAATATCTTGAAGAATATAATCGAGAACAACTGTTTAGTTTGCTTGAGCAATCTTTGATAATGGGTATTAAAGAACAAGCTAGACTAGAAGAGGAGTATGAAAATTGAAGCATTTAGCAAAAGACGGCATTAACACAGTTACAATTCAAAAATTTGAGAAGCTAGATCCACCATCTTGCGAGAGAACTCCAGAAGATTATATGGTAGTTTTTTTAGATGTAGAGACGACAGGGCTGAACGCTGATGCTGAAAGAGTAATCCAGCTTTGCGTCCGACCGGTTCTAGTTAATAGAAGCTCTTATGAATTTTCAGCTATAGCTAAAAGCAAAGCTTATTATAATGACCCTGGCTTTCCATTGAGCGACGAAATTAAGAATCTCACTAATATATCTGATGCAGATGTTTCTGGAGAGTCTATAGATTGGCAGTGGGTAAGTAAAACCCTTAACAAAGCAGATTTTGTTGTTTGCCATAATGCTAGTTTTGATAGAGCTTTTATTGAAAAAGAGTTGAACAGAGCTTCTTTTAAAAGCACTGAAACAACTTGGGCTTGCTCTATGAACCAAGTGTTTTGGAGAGATTTTTGTCGACCTTCTAGGGCGCTAGAAGTGTTATGCACTTGGACTGGTTTCTTTTATGATTCTCACCAGGCAGCTAATGATGTTGACGCCATGATTCATGTTTTGAGAAAAAACAATAAGATTCAAGAACTTTTAGAATCAGCGCAAAAACCAGATTATAGAGTCTTTGCGATGGGAAGCCCTAGAGATAAAAATGCTGAATTGAAAAAAAGGCGATATCGATGGGATCCCAGTGTTACTTGCTGGTATAAAAGCTTTGGCGATTCTAACTCTGCAGATAACGAGATAGAATGGCTTAAAACTTTAGATAGCTCGGTAGAGCCGCAAGTGTTTGAAATAGATCCAAAACATAGATATTCTCCTGAATAATTAAATCGCAAGGGAGTTTTAAAATGGGATCTAAAATAAAAAACAGCACGTTAGTCGTTATTCTCAAAGAAGAAGTGAAAATCAACAATCAAGCTTTTGGAAACAGAAATGCGATTAACATAAAGGGTGTAGCCGATGTTTCCCAGAGAATAATCTCAGTTCCAGTTGCAGATACAACCACGCTAATGGAGCTTTCTGGATCAGTCGGCGCAGGAACATTTGGCATTGATAGCATCAAATACGCGAGGATTACTAACTTAGATAATTCTAACTGGGTTAGGTTATCTTTTATGTCATCTTCTGATGCTCCTGCAAATTTTAACAAATATGATGTTAGATTAGACGCAGGTCAATCTTATATTTTTACTAATGCAAAAATGTCTGGTTCTGCCGAAGGGGAGATTTTCGATTCTTACGCTGACTTTACTTCTTTGAAAGCGTCAGCAAATTCTAGCGCAGTTGATTTAGAATTATTTATAGCTACTTCTTGAAAAATTAGTTATTTTTTGTTATAATCTCTTATGTACGTAATAAGAGATCAATATGCTAGATCGAGAAGAAATATTATCTCGCTTAGGATGGCTAAAACCGAAGCAACCAGTCATAGTTCTGGTTTCGCTAGTTTTAGCCATTTTTGTTTGGTGGTGGGTGAATACTAAAGAGCTTCCCCAAAAGCCCGTAAAGAGTAATGAAGCTACGTGCGAATGCTCAGATGAATAATTTATGACTCGAAGAAAATCAAAAATAAGGAAAAAATCAAAAAAAGCAGTAAGATTAATCGAGTACATAACATTAGGCATAATACTAAGTTCAGCAATATACTTATCAGTAATTAGAAGATCTATAAGGAGTTCAGAATGCGAATCGGATTAGTACCAGTTTCAGCAAAACCATATCACTCAGGACATCATTCGCTAGTTACAACAGCAGCATTAGAGAATGATAAAGTAGTTCTTTTTGTCTCAACATCAGATAGAAAGAGAAAGGGCGAATTTCCTATTCACGGAAAAGATATGGTGAGGATCTGGAAAGAAGAGCTGGAAAGTATTATGCCTGAAAATACAGTTATCGAGTACGGCGGATCTCCTGTTAGAAAAGTTTATATGGCGATCGAAGACGCTTGTTCTTCTCAAAGTGAAGATACCTATACGGTATACTCTGATCCAGAAGATACAGCACAAAACTATCCAGTTGAATCTAGAAATAGATATATGCAGCCTCTTTGTGATTTAGGGAAAGTTGTTTTTGCTGCAGAAGAAGATCCCGAAAAATTCACTCGTGGCGTAGGCACGCCCAACATTAGTGGTGGAAAATTAAGGTATTATTTAGAGTCTGGTAAACTAGACGCTTTTTCTCAATATATGCCGCCAGGTGTTAACGCAGAAAATATTTACGATATCCTCCGCTCTCATCTTCAAGAAAATTTAATGAGAAATTTTGTTTTCGCGGTGTTAGAATGAAAGACCTTAGAAAATTAATTCGCCAAGTAATAAAAGAAGCTCGAACTAAACAACCCGGAGATTTACCTCAAGCTGAGCTTCTTAGTTTAGCTAACCATATTTTAAGTGGCGGTGATCTTTTTGACTTCAGCGAAAAATTTGCTGGCAGTCACGTAGAGATTATGTTTGATGTAGAAGAGCGAGTCTTTTTATATAAAAGTAAGGCTGGTAGGTCTGCTGGGGCTAATTGGTTTGACCCAAGAGGAAAAGCTAAGAAAATAACAGATCAAATGTCTTCTTTGGAAATTCCAGAAGCTTCAAGAAAGTTTGCTTTTGAATTCATAGACTCAGCTCAGAGGCCAGACTATATTAATTATTTAATTGGAGATACTCCGGCAGCTATAGAGTACACCGGCGAACTTAGCGGTAAAGAAACTCAAAAACTCAACAATACTCAGAGCTTCGTGAAGTTTGTTTCTTTAGATGACATATCACATGATAGTTTTGATTTAACCCCTCAAAATATAAAAGAAATACAAGGCATAAAAGATTCTTTAGAGTCTGGAAATTTGAAAAGAGCTGAACTTAAATTGCTTGGAAAAAAACTTTCAAGTATAGTTGCTAGCTCTGTACCGGGAAGTATGCTAGGCGGACCAATAGAAGGGCTTGTAGTCAGAAGCGGAGAACAACTTTTAAAAATGCCTAATCCTGATTATTCGCACGTTCAAAGGCTCCAGTCTCCTCTATATGCAATGTTTAGCGGTCGTGGCGGAGTATCTAAAAAGGATATTAAGTCGAGATTAGAGTCTGCAGATTCTAGTGACAGATTAGTCCAAGATATGAAAAAATATCTTGATTCTATTGAAGAGTTACCCTCAGGGTTTAGAACGTTTTTCAGTCAAGAAGAATCAGCCGACTTGTTATCTCTAATAAGCTTAGCAGAGACCGGCGATTCTGCCGCAGGATTACAACTTTATTCTAAGTTTAATAAAAGAATCAACGACCAAGAAAAATGGGTCAATACATAGACGTCTAAAAAAGCGGAAGAATCGTGAAAAAACTTCGATAATATGGTATAATATTATTATAAAGAGTTGATTGGGAGTTATTTTGCAGAAAACTCTAATTTTTTTAGAATATCTTGAGACAGGATTAATTCCTGTCAATGGATTTCATAAGGATGATGTAGAGTCTTTCGAACTTATGTTGCTCGATCTTTCTGAGACAGAAAGAAGGAAAGTGAACAGGAAGTTTAGGAAAGTTTTTAGAAGTATCTGTAAAAGAGAGCTAAGCAATCCTAAAAGACCAACTACTGGTTGGGCCCATGTTTATGGAATAGGATCGCCAAAACCAACCCCAAAACAACTTCGTGCTCGTAGGCGTTTGGTCCACGAGGAAATCAGGAAATCTGTTGAATCGAGGTTAAAAAATGCGTAAGCTTCTTATTTCGTATGCTTTTTTGTTTGCTCTTGGCTTTGCCGGAGCGCACAGATTTTATTTAGGGAGATTTTATACTGGCGTTCTTTATTTATGTACAGGGGGATTTCTTGGGCTCGGCCTAATTCTAGATTTTTTTATGATTCCATTCATGGTTGCAGATGATATATCTGACGAAGGTGGAGACGTTCTAGATTTCTTGCTTAAGTTGTTTCTTGGTTCATTTTTATTCACAGTTTTTTGTCTTATGGTAAGCTTAATGCTGTGGGGTTTGCTCAGTGTATTTTAGGAAATATCGTGGCTAGAAGAAAAAAGAAAGTTATAAAAGAGATTGATAGAGGTCCTGCAGAGTTAGGCGAGTGGAAACTTGACGAAGAAGTTTGGTTCCCAAAAACAGACATAGCTACCCCCCATAAAGGAATAGTTAAAAGGTTTTTTCCAGATGATAAAATATGCCAATGCGCATGCATTTGGGATGAGACTGGTGGTGGATATAGGACGGTCCCGTTGTCTTTTATGTTTAGGACTAAAAAAGAAGCAAAAGACTCTCGCCCTAAGCTGCTTGAGTTCTGGGAAAATTACAGGATAGAAAATGAAAAAAAATAAGTTGGGATTTTTAGCAGGAAATTTTGACGTTATTCATCCTGGATATGTGCAGATGTTTAAAGACGCTAAATCTATATGCGACACATTAGTTGTTGGATTACACGTTGATCCTTCAGAAGAAAATCCAGATAAGCTTAAACCAATTTTAAGCGGACAAGAAAGGTATGATCTTCTTTTATCTCTAAGATATGTTGATGAAGTTCACCTCTATTGGACCGAGCTAGACTTAATCGATTTACTAGAAAAGATTAGCCCTGATATACGCATTCTTGGGACAGATTATATAGGCAGAGGGTTCACGGGAGATCATTTGAATATTCCTATTCATTATCATGAGAGGAACCACAGATGGTCAACGACAAGATTTAAGAAAGCAATAGCGAAATCTTTAATTGATAAATTGTAAATTTCTCGTTTTTTATATAGAATAATTTATATGCGCCCGTAGCTCAGCTGGATAGAGCAACGGCCTTCTAAGCCGTGGGTCACAGGTTCGAATCCTGTCGGGCGTGCCATTTATTTTTGAGAAGGAGATGAGGTATTAAATGAGATTTTTAAACAGTCCAGCTTTTAGCCTTGCATGCGCGGTGTTTAACAGCTTTTTCGCTGCAAATTCTTATTATCATGGAAACTTATTGTGGGGAGCATTAGGCTCTTTATTTGCTACAATTTGTTTCTATAATTTTCTTAAGAAGCGATAAATGCTTTATTACACTAATGCGGGTGTAGCTCAATTGGTAGAGTGTCAGCCTTCCAAGCTGAATGTTGTGAGTTCGAGTCTCATCACCCGCTCCATTTTAGTGTTTTATGTCTAAAACCCGTACACACAGGTTTTGCCCTGTCTGTGGTGACAACATAGTTTGGTCTCACAATGCTTCTAAAGTTGGTTCGCGTGGAAATGCTAGGTGTTCTAATAGCCCAGAAAACTCTACTTTTGATTTAATAGCAGACGGGATAGAAAGAGAATTTTGTAAATGGGAGGGAATAACAATCAGGAAATCAGATGGCACAGTTGAAGTGGTAACAAAAACAGAAGAATAGAATTTTTATAAATTGATGATTGAATTTTAACCGAGGTACTTCGGTCTATAAAAGACAGGTGAACAGAATCAGTACCGAATCCAGTAACCTTATTTTTTTTGTATGGGATTATAAAAATCAATCGATCAATTTCGGGGCGTAGCGCAGTCTGGCAGCGCATCTGCTTTGGGAGCAGAGGGTCGCAGGTTCAAATCCTGCCGCCCCGACCACTCAACTCAAACTATTTTTAAAAGAAAGCCTCTACAAATTAAAATGAAAAATACTTAGAGTTAAAGTGATATATTAATGAAAGACCAGTGGTTTACAGGATCTGGAGATCCTATATCTTTTTCAGATCTGATGAGTCAGATTGATAACTACATTGTTGGTGGTGGCAAAGTTTTTGTAGGCACTGATAGTCAAATTAAAAGTGATAGATGCACGTTTGTTACAACCATTTGTTTACATGGACAAGTTGATAAATTTTATGCAATTTATTTTTTTAATAGACGAAAACTTAAAAGAGAAAAATATACGGTTTTAAGAGTGAGGATAATGAAAGAAGTTCAAAGCTCTATAGACATTGCAATGGATTTAATTGAAAAATATCCAGAAGTAGATATTGAAGTTCACGTAGATATTGGAAAAACCCACAGATCAGCTACCAGGATTTTTGTAGACGCAGTAAATGGATGGGTTAAGGGGGCTGGTTTTAAGTGTAGAGTAAAACCATATTCTTGGGCAGCTTTCATCGCTGATTCTCACACAAAATAATATGGATAAATATGGATATATTATTGAACATCTCTTGAAACATCAATATAATAGTAATAATTAAGAAATTAATTCGTTCTTTAAAAACTTAAAAGTAAAAGACCCATGTTCTCGGGTCTATAAATCTAGGTGGAGTTACTGGCTCCTAGACACTACGGCGAAAGCCAGGTGATAGAGAAAACCTCGATGGAGAAGGTAGCGTTCTTACGTTATGCCGCTTCACTAAGAGAGGGGACGAGTTAAGGGGGGTGGAACTTCCGAAGTCGTTCAGTAATCTAAGGTATGAGTCCCTATTCCGCTAGGGAAGTGCTGCCGAGGGTATTCGCGGTCTTGTAGATTCATCGCGAAAACGGGACAAGGGCAAACCTAAGAACGAACCGAGAGGTTCGATCAAAGTCTTGGGAAGGGAGTGTAAGATCTTCTAGAATTTAACTGTCGGTGGCAGAAGGCTCTCTGGTGGAATTGGCAACAAGACCGCCGTCCCGAAAGGGGTTATGTGGACATCCTCCCAAGGGTTGGAAGCATAGCGCGCAAATGCGAGGTGAAGTGTACAGCTTACTCAAGTGAACGCAGAATGTCATGGCGATAGTAGGACGTGCTGTTCCGTTGCCCTTACAGGGTTAAGAACAGGGAGAAAGCTCGTGAACGGTGTTACTTGCCGGTGTGCTTACATCTAACCCCAGGAGGGGGACAGGCTCAAAAGGCTTGATGGTCACGAGGAGAAACCGAGAAGTGCTGGGGGTTTCACTTTTATTTTGTATACTCAAGAGCTCTGCTTAAGTGGAGCTTTTTTTTATAAAATAAAATAGCCGCGAATCAAACGCCTATCTTGGCGAAGGAGAAACAAATTATGTTAGTTCGCACTATAGTTCTTTTTTCTGTTGTTGGTATGCTTTCAGTAGCCTGCGGCGACAAAGAAGACACAAAATCAGATACTATAGAAGTTGTAGACTCTGGTTCTAGCGATGCCTCTTCTGAAGAGTAAATCGCAATTATTGGGTATCATACCCACAACACTTAGGAGAAAATAAATGTTTAATTGGTTTAAAACCGTATGGTCTGAAAAGAAATGGCAACTTGCAATTTTCACAGGGCTCTTGGCAGTAGCTGCTTATGGAACTTATACTTATGTACCTACTTCGGTAAGTGTTGATATCGTTACTACGACATCAGCGCCAACGGGTGGAGAAACAAATCAAGTTAATTCTGTAACTACTACTAACAACGTTGAAGTAAAAGAAGGTCTGAATCAAGACCCTAATACTGAAAATGCGGCTAGTACTGATGCAGACGTTCAGTAAATAACGCTGAGTCGACTGTAAAATAACAAAGTATCGACATCGCGGGGGCTTTATGCCCCCGCGTTTATTTTATTTAAAAGCCATTTTCTTGTTAGAAATATTTTTCCTAAGTTTTCTAATTAAACTTTTTCTCTCTCTCCTAATATCTATTAATATAAGGGACGTTCCCTTACATATCGGGAGGTACACATGTGAAAAAGCTGGCGATCGCTTTACTCGTGGCTTTATCCACGGTAAATTGTGCAGGATGTTCGGATGATAAATTATATCCAATCCCACCTGCTTGCCCAACCGGATCACTAGATGAACTCCCTTGTGTTGTTGATGACGACGGTGTTATATTTGTCGGTGACAGGATTCCATCATCTTTTACGACAAAAGGCCTTTGCAAACATGGCAAGACGTCTTGTATCGATGTATTTTATGAAGATGGCGATCTTAAAGAAAAGAAGTTAGCTTGTTCTGGCCAGGTAGTTCCAACAGAAGAAATCTGTGATGGATTAGATAACAGCTGCGATTGTCCTGGCGACACAAATAATGATGGTATAAAGTGTGGCTGTTCGGCTGATGAGATGAAAGTCGATGCAGACTTGCAACCATATTGGGAGCCTGGTTATGGCTGTGACGAAGGAGTGGATACAGAGTTTGATGAGGACTCTGATGGACATTCTACCTGTGGTTGGGATGGAACAATAAACACTCTTGATGATGACTGTGATGACCACAGTGCTGCAACACACCCTAAGGCCTCTGAGATATGTGATGGCATTGATAATAATTGCAATTGCCGAAACCAAAGAAATGCTGCAGATCGTGATACAAATCTAGATAACCTGGAGTGTTCCTGCTCTCCTGATGAAAATGGAAATTTGTCAGTTTTAGATGAGCTTGGTGTAGTATCACCGACGTGTACAAATACGGTAGGTGCCTCTATTTCTAATCTGTGCTGTGACCAAGGAGTTGATGAGTCGTTACCAGCTTCTTATGCTTGTTTTGAAGATAAGTTTGGAACTCAGTTTATCATAACAGACCATATTGATAACGGCGGCCAGCTTTATCCACCATGCGCTGTCGGCAAAAAGCAATGTATAAATGGCACTTTTGATGCGTGTGATGCTAGCACACCAACCGAAGAAATCTGCGACGGCATTGATAATGACTGTGACGGCCATGCAGATGACGGCCCAAACGGTGGTGGATTAATAGAGCTTGATGCATGCTATGACGGACCCGCCGGCACGGAGAATGTGGGAATATGCCGCCGAGGAAATAAGGTATGTGTCGCACCCGAATTATACTGCTGGGACCAGCAAACACCAGAGTCAGAATTTTGCGATGGTGTTGACAATGATTGTAATGGCACAATTGATAACGGTATCGCAAATCAGGTTTGTGATCTTGGTTGTGGCGCAGGTCCGGATGTTTGTGACATAGGAGGCATCGGTACATGGACATGCTTTGCACCTGCACCGACGCCTGAAATCTGTGATGGCATCGATAATGATTGCGACGGAATAATCGATGAAGAGGTCGCAGACTTCAATAATGACAATATCATTAATGATGAAGACATCTGCCCTTGCCAGATAGGTGATCAGGTACCATGCCAAGAAGATCCAATGTTTCTTCAGGGTGTTAATGGTAATCCGGATACGCAAGTAATTCCACCCTGCGGATTAGGTATGAGAACATGCATTGACGATGGACAGGGTACTCCAGAGTGGGGCCCTTGCTATATTATTGGGGTAACCGCTGAAGTTTGTAATGGGTGGGATGATGATTGTGTATGTGGAATCGATTCAGAGGATGTAAGTCAGGATCCAAATTTAGAGATTTGTGAAGGGATAAATGATCCATGCTATGAAGGCCCACCGGGTACAGAGGGTGTAGGTGTCTGCATAGGTGGTTGGAGAGAATGTGACGGGTATGCATTTTCTGGTCCATGCAATGACCAAGTATTACCGACTGAAGAAGTTTGTGATGGTCTTGATAATGATTGTGATACCGAGATAGATGAAGATCTAAATCCACACGAAAAAGTAGATATGCTGTTTATAATAGATGTTTCAGGCTCAATGGGTAATACAGGAAATCTGCAATCACCAATCGGGGTTTTGTTTCAATCTATAAGCCAATATATCGGAACATTCCAACAAACACTGTGTCCACCTACAAATATGCCAAATGGCCCGGATGAAGAGTGCCACAGGTTTGCCGTAGCCGTAGTCCCCCCAGTCGGGGCCAATGGCGGCAACAATCCAACATACGGATTAATAAATGCAAACAACGGACAGGTATTCAAACCAATCGGTCCATTTTTAGCAGATGTTAATTCAATCCAAAATAATGGGGGATGGGAACCAACTTTCGATGCAGCATATGCCTCAATGTGTATACAACCGATACAAGGAAATGTAAATTTGAACATGCCTTTGGATTGGAGAGCTGATGCGTATCCATACATAGTGTTGTTAACCGATGAACCCCCGCAGACATGGAACCAAATTACTTTACCAGACGTATTAGGTCGAATGAATAATTGTACAGTTGGGTGTTGCGTTGCACACCCAGATTGTGAAGAACAACCCGGCGGAAATTATGAGTTTTATATCGTAACAACCTCATCATGGAAAAACATGTGGGGATTCCCTGGTGGCCAGTTAGATACAGAAGGTCGAATAAAAGATTTTGCTGCGTTTAACATAGGGCTAGGAGGTTCAGTCCCAGCCGGTGTTCAGCTACTGAATGAAGTTTTTGAAGACGTCTGTCTACCGCCAGGAAATTAATTACTCTTTTTATAAAAAACGATGAAAAATCGGCCAATAGTTGTTATTATCTATCTGTAAGGAATTGATAAACTATCGGCTGGTAGCTCAATCAGGTTAGAGCGTCTGTCTCATAAACAGAGGGTTCCGGGTTCGAGTCCCGGCCAGCCGACCATTTTACGCAGACAGATATATCTGTCATCTCAAAGGATGGTCTCATGATCAGAATGTCGACAAAACTACCAGATAAAATCGCTATTGCTGTATCTGGTGGAGGCGATTCAATGGCAGTTTTGGATTTTCTTTCTAAAAAGAAAGACATCGTTGTGTTGCACTATAATCATGGGACAGAATCTTCTAATGAAGCACAAGAGCTAGTGACGAAATACTGCAACGAAAGAAACATTTCATGCATCGTTGATACCTTGGAGAAAGAAGTTCCAAAAGGAGTTTCAACAGAAGAATTTTGGCGAGATCAAAGGTATTCTTTTTTTGATCGTATGTCTGAATTTCCACCACTCTCTTATCGTCCAATTATTACATGCCATCATCTAGATGACCTTGTGGAGACGTGGCTTTTTACTTCTTTTCATGGAGAATCTAAATTGATCCCATCTCAACGTGGCAGATATCTACGTCCGTTTCTAATTACTCGAAAAGCAGTTTTAGAAGACTGGTGTGATCGCAAGAAAGTTCCACATATCAATGATCCAAGCAATATAGATAATTCTTATATGAGAAACTATATTCGTCATGAAGTGGTGCCAAGAGCTCTGCGAGTGAATCCCGGGCTGCCAAAAGTTTTACGCAAAAAAGTTTTGAACAACCCGCTGATTATTGATTAAATTAATATATTCGAAAGGAAAAAAATACGGTGATTCGGATGAAGTCAGTTAGGCGAAAACATAAACAAGTATGAAATGTTTAGGGCCGGTAGCTCAATTGGCAGAGCATCAGACTTTTAATCTGGCGGTTGCGGGTTCGATTCCCGCCCGGCTCACCACTCAATTTTAAAAAGGAAAACAAATGAGTATAACAGTAGAAAACGGAAATAGTATTAAGGTTCACTATGTTGGAACCCTAGACGATGGATCTGAGTTTGATAACTCCAAAGCACGCGAAGCTCCTATTGAGTTTACAGTTGGTTCAGGACAGATGATCAAGGGCTTTGATGATGCTTGCATTGGTATGTCCGCGGGAGAAACTAAGAAGTTTCATATTGATGCTGACAATGCTTATGGTCAAGTTAATCCAGAAGCAGTTCAAGTAATCCCCAAGAATCAGTTTCCTGAAGGGTTTGAGTTTACGATTGGTGCTGCTCTCCAGGGACAGGCTCCAAATGGAATGCCTTTTTTAGCAAAAGTTGCAGATCTAGATGCGCAAACTGTTACTCTAGATTTTAACCATCCTCTTGCTGGGAAGACTCTTCATTTTGAGATTAGTATAGAAGAAATAGCTCCGCCATCGTAGCTCAGCTGGTAGAGCAGCTGATTTGTAATCAGCAGGTCGTAGGTTCGAGTCCTATCGATGGCTCCATTAGTTGGGGTGTGGCGAAACTGGCAGACGCGCCCGGCTGTTTCCCGGGTGTTGTTACAAACTTACTTCACTTAGAGATAAGTGTATACCTTTTGTAACAATGTGGAGGTTCGAATCCTTCCCCTCCAGCCAATGGAGAGCCATCGATAAAAATGAAATTAGCTAGAGTTTATAATTTTTTCTACACAGCTGCTTGAAACGCTGAGCACTTGTCCCTTTTCATTAAGTACAATGTACTCAAATGAAACCCATCCACCATTCTTCGCTAGCCATTCTGATTTGTTGATATCGACAATTAAAACAATATCCCCCACACTCCGGTATTTGTTTTGAAGCTTTACAATATCCCCTATAACAACGTCAACAGCCATGTAATTAAATATTGTACTCTTTGAGTTGTGGTATTATTATTAAAGTATAAGATTAAGAGGAATCTTCTAATGAAAAAGTGCTTGAGTTTTGATGATGTTTTGCTTGTTCCAAAGTATAGTGAAATATGCTCTAGGAAAGAAATCGATATTTCTAGCAAGTTGGGGGATGTTACATTTAGTATTCCAATTATTTCTTCTCCAATGGATACAGTCACTGAGACTGCCATGGTCACCGAAATGCATAATCGAGGCGGCTTAGGCATAATCCACAGATACAACTCAATTAGAGATCAAGCATTTTTAGTACATGAGTGTCATGGAGCCCACGTTGGGGCCGCTGTTGGAGTGTCTGGAGACTATATAGAAAGAGCAACTGCTTTGGTTGAAGCTGGGGCTAATTTTCTTTGTGTAGATATTGCCCATGGTCATCATGCACTAATGAAACATGCTTTAAAAATTCTCAGGAATACTTTTGGATATGATATCCACATTATGGCTGGAAATGTTGCAACAAGAGATGGGTATGAAGATCTTGCTCGTTGGGGCGCTAGTTCTGTCAGGGTTGGCATTGGCGGTGGTTCGATTTGTTCTACAAGAATTCAAACTGGCCACGGCATGCCGACGTTTCAATCGGTCTTAGAATGTTCAAGTTCCGAATTTTCTGGAGAAATTCCAATTATTGCAGATGGTGGCATTAAAACTAGCGGAGATATTGTGAAGGCTCTTGCAGCCGGAGCAGATTTTGTTATGTTGGGCTCCCTGTTAGCTGGAACGTCAGAATCTCCTGGAAGTGTTTATTCAGAAAATGGAGAACAATTTAAGGTTTATCGAGGTATGGCCAGTAAAGATGCTCAAATTAGTTGGAGAGGCCACACAGCATCTGTTGAGGGTGTATCATCATCAATTCCATTCAAGGGTTCTGTTGGAGATTCTTTAGAAGAGCTTTGCACCGGCATCAGGAGCGGACTTTCTTATTCTGGATGCGCTTCTATTCCAGTGTTTCAAGCAACAAACCAGCTGGTTTTGCAAACTCCGGCCGGTGCTTATGAGAGTAGTGCTCATATTTTAAATAGGGATAAATAATGATTATAGAATTAGATAAAGCTAAAGAGAAAATTCGGCATAAAAAAATCGAAGAAAAAATCGAATTTTACGCTTCAGTACTTTCCGAAGCTTTTGATAATGTTAATCATATTGTAGACGATATGGAAGAATCCGGAATAAATTGGCACCATGCGTCTGAAGAGCAAAAAGAAAAACTTGAATCTATATCACTGATTAGTCTTTGGATGGAATCTTATGTTTGGTGGGCTAAAGAATAATATAGCGGTTTGTTTGAAGCTCGGAGACGTAGTTTATGTATCAAACAAAATATTTTTATACAGCAGCTATTCTTATACACAATCTGTAGAAAATATAGAAGAAGTTGGTTATGGAATAATTGTTGAACAATCTCCCTATAATTGCGATTCAGATTATTTATCGTCAGTGTTTGTGCAAAATCAAGATTATACAGAATATTTATCATCGTTGTCTATGTTCGGCGTTTTAATAAATGGTAAAGTAAATTGGTATTCTTCTGATGAAATATTCCGAATTAGCTCCTGGGATTCTAGTTAATACCCCAGATGGTATTGGCATAGTGGTAAAATCTGGGGTAAGAGAAGTAGCTGAAATCTCTGGTATGAAGTGGGAGCACGTAGCCTTAGTGATTGTTGCAAAAGAACCAAAATGGTATGAAATATCTGATTTGAGCTTAGTTAACTTAAGCTAGCTTTGATTCTTTCTGCATGATAGCTATTGCGGTCAAGAAGAATAAGCTACGTCTAAAATACAAAAAGAAAGGCTGTCGCACGCGTAAAAACGTAGTTTAACCAGGTATCCCTAAGATAATTTTCGTGTGTTTTCCGCCCGGACCAAAATCTTTAGTATACCAGCCTTTTACTTGCTTGAATAAATCTGGTGCACTAGGGCTTGGATGTTCTCCATGCCATATGTAGTTATCTCCAGCTAGTAGTTTAGCAACTTGAGCTTCATCTTCTACAGCTGGCGCTCCTCTTCTGATTAGGCCGTAAGCTGCTTTACCGCTAACTTCTCCCCACCAGTTTCCGATTCCGCCGGCGGTACCGCCTTTTCGAAGTTCTGCACTTTTGTTTTTATATAAACCTACAGAATCAGCAGTTCCATCATGGCCAACTCCTCCAGATTTAGTTCCAAACTCTGGTTTTCCAAAAATTGCAATATCAATTTCTGGATCATCATCATGATCGTTGACAACCCAATAACGGTATCGGCTTAAGCTTTCTGGTCCTTTACCCGTTATTTTGATATGCCCACCTTCCATACCTCCGTATGCGGTATTCACTAAGCCGTAAATGTGGTTCTGGACAGCTTCAAATTCTGGGGTGCCCGGGACTATAGCTTGCCAAGTTCCTTTTGGGAATTGCGGCATAGGAAGATTAAGGTCTTTTTTAGATAACTCTTCTTCTTCTATGATCTCTCTTATTAGTTTTCTTAGTGACACAATAAACCTTACCTTTTAAACTATATATTCTATAACCGATACAATTTGTATTTCTAAATATAATCTATCTAGATAGAAATTAAAGAGGATTCATGAAAGAAAGATATCAGCACACAGACCAAAAAAATCGATTACGCATTCATTATATGAATGATTATCTTTTTGAGCGAAATGATGCTGCTTATTATGGATCAGCATCTCCTGTCTTACATCTTCTTCAGCAAAAGAAAGATTTAGTGATGGCCGAGATCGGTGTCTACCGGGGTAGAAGCACTTTAGCAATGCTAGAATATTCTGACGTAAGTAAAATATATCTTATTGATCCATTTTCTAGAGAAGCAGCTGATTCTGGAAATTTACATGATTTTTCAAACCAGTTTTTAGATGAAGAGCTATATAAAGAAACTAAGTCTAAAATAG
>Ga0209756_1002610_pt1 | contig 15427 bp, 5 predicted proteins | sample ETNvirenome_6_85_FD_184071 | JGI IMG/M metagenome (GOLD analysis project Ga0209756, IMG submission 184071) | Marine viral communities from the Pacific Ocean - ETNP_6_85 (SPAdes) (version 3) | ecosystem: Environmental > Aquatic > Marine > Oceanic | place: Pacific Ocean | collected 2013-06-19
CTGTAACAGCTCCAGATACGTGATCTGCTACCGCTTTAGAAGTTGGTAGAGCTGTATTACTGTTAGTGGTAAGAGTAGTCTCTCCAATAGTCTTACCATCAATCTGGTTAAGCTCAGTTAAGGTTGAGGTAAGAGCTGTACCACCTGCAAGGATTGAAGCAGTAGCACCTTGCATTCCAGCAAGAGTGGTTAAGTCTGCATCAAGCGGTTGTTTAGCATCTAACTGGGTTTGAATTGAAGAGGTAACACCATCTACATAGCCTAATTCTGTAGGCGTTAAAGTTCCTGGTATGTTATCTAGAACATTAAGTTCTGCAGTAGTAACAGTAGCGCCATCTAGTATTTGCACTTCAGCTTGAGTTAAATCTGCTAAAGCAGAAGCTGTAGTGGAACCCATTGTGGCAAGTTCCGTTAATTCAGCGTCTAATGGCTGTTTAGCATCTAATTGTGTCTGTATAGATGAAGTTGCATCTACATAGTTGAGTTGAGCTGTAGTTCTAGTACAACCGTCTAATATATCAAGTTCTGTTGATGTAAGAGAAGCTAATTCAGTAGCAGCTCCACTCTGCATACTTGATAACGTTGTTAAGTCAGTAGCGGTAGCTTGAGCACCCAATGAAGTTCTAGCGGTAGCACCATTTTCAGCTACCCAAGTAGAACCATTTCCAACAATAATATTTCCATCTGTTTTAGCTAATCCCCCTATAGCAGTTAAATCAGCATCTAGTGGTTGTTTTGCATCTAACTGGGTTTGAATACTAGAAGTAGCATCTACATAATTTAGTTGAGCTGTAGAACGAGTACATCCATCTAATATTTGTACTTCTGTTCCTGTTAAATCTGCTAGAGCCTGAGAAGTACCAGTGCTCATGGTGGCTAGCTCTGTTAACTCAGCATCAACAGAAATAGTAATCTTTCCAGCACTAGGACTGTCATCTGCTATGGCTACTGGAGCTGTAGCAATTATGTCGTCTTTTACTTTTGCTGCTGTTTTAACGTCTATTTGACCGTCAATAGCTCCTGTAGTAGCAGCTTTAGCGTCGTTACTAACCCAAGTATCTGAACCACCAAGGAAAGCTCCAAGACCTGTTAAGTCACCTGTACCAGTAAATAGTGATGCGTAGTCATCAGAGAACTCTTGTAGACCGAACCTAATCTGGTTATCTGCGTTGTTAAGGTCATCGGCTGTAAGGGTAGAACCTGCTGTATAAGTAACCGTGGCACTTTGTATTGTTGTTGTTCTAGCTAGTATTACTGTTCCTTGAACAGCAGCGTTTAGGACTACGTTACCGCCGTTAGGCTGTTCAACAGTACTTGTACCTGATATTTGATATGTGTTGGTACCGCTAGCTGCGTTGGTATAAGTAGTTCCGTTTACTTTTACACTTATGTCTGACTCTTGGATATAACCAATAGGGTCACCACCAGAGGTAGTTAAAGCAAATGTGGCTGTACCAGGTGATCCTGGTTCATAAGTTCTGGTTGCATATGCCATTAATTAGAACCTCCTTGAGTTGGTGAGTACGCTTCAAGGACTAGTTGTTTAAGTTCATCAGAAGCTTTGAACCTCTGTCCTTCTATATTTCCCATGAGGAATTGAACCTTTGCCCTGTTTTTTTGTTCGTCAATTTGACTCTTTATTATCATACGTCTTTTATTATCTCTTGTTTGTCCTGCAATCCAATCAGCATCTGTAGATGCACCTGGAGCAAGTACAGCTTCTATTGGGTTTGATCCTCCTCCTATCTTATACGGACTGTCAGGATTAGTCTCTTTAGTGAAACCTTGTTGTTTAACTAACCATTGTAAATAGGAATTGATTCCTACATATGTTTTACCTTCAACTTCAAATGTATACTCAGTATTAAAGAAATGATTGAAGTTATTTAACTCTCTATCGTTAATTGCTATACCAACAGTTCTACCGTTAAAGGATCTATATAAGTTATTATCTACAGGCATAATATTTAATCTAAGTATAGCGCTATTAACTGGGTCAGTTAGGTTATTATTCCCCCAAACATAACGTCCAAATATAGTATGAAGTGGGTTATACCAAGGGCCTGTAGCAGCTCTTACTACTTCCTCTGGTTTACCATAAGGAACAGCTTTACGGGTTGATAATCTGAAGTCTGGATCATCTTTAAACGCTCCCCATATGTAGTCTGTAATAGGAGCCAAGGTATATTCATGACTCTTACCTGTTAAAGACCAACCCCAATCCCAGAGACTTTCAGCAGTATTAGCTACAATATTTCCTCTTTCTTGACCTTTATGTAAGCTTCCTTTTTTATAAGCTCTTGGTCCTTTGAACCTTTCACTTGGGTCAATAGGTTTACTACTGTCTATAGTTTCCCAGAGAGTCTTTCTACCTCCGTAGTATGGATCTCCTAATCTTGTCCAAGCTTCTTGAGCAAGTTTTGGTATTGCATCTGGGTCTCCATCTGCGCTTCTTTTAATGGTTTCAAATACACGAGAAAGACCTGCAACTCCAGGCATATCCATGATTTGAGTAGATAAAGCTGCTTGAAATACTTGGAAGTATGTTAAAGCGTCGTAATCAGGGTTGAATTGAATAATATCTCTCATAGTTGTTTGGAAAGCTAGAGCTTCTCCAAGTAGAGGTATATATCTATAAGGTATTGATTTAGTACCCCAAAGTGCTTGGAATCTTTCAGCTCTACCTGCTGCTGGTTTGTAAGTATCATCTAAACCACTAGTAAATTCTATGTCAGGGTTCCAGATAATAGAAGCAGCTAAAGCTTGAATACCTGCAGCTAGAGCAAAGGAGTTCCAAGCCTTATCTCTAACTTTTGGATCTTTACTAAAGTAATAGCTTTCAAAATCAACAATATTCTTTTTAAGATAAGGGTTAGCTTCTAACATCCTTCTTAAAACGCTATCTGGCTCTAATTTTCTAGTTAAATAACCACCACCCTCTCTAAACACGCTTATAGGCATTCTTGCTAATTCACCACCGTAAGCAAAGGCTGCTGCCTGTTTAACAGCTACTAGAGGGGAATTAATAATTGGGAAGATGAATCTAGCAGTGAAAGATACAGCAGGATTCTTATCATTTCTAAGCGTTTCTACTGCGTTCTTCACAGAAGCTAAAGGCCCTGTAAGTTCCTCTGTTTGATTAACCTTTCGTACCAGTTCCAAAGCTCTTTCATCAAGTATGGAGAAACCAATCACCTCTTGATCCATACCAGCTTTAACAGGCTTATACATCTCTGCCATTCTTTTGCTAATTTCTTGACTTATTGCTTCGCTTTTCCTAGCTAAAGGTATAACTCCGTCAGAGATTAAATCTTCAACTCTTAAAACAGCATCAGCGTGGACAGCTCCGTTAAGGAACATAGCAGTTACAGCTTCGTCTCCTGCAGATGCAAACTGACTCCAAAGAGTCATGTTGACCCTTTCTCCACCAGGGAAGGTACTCTCTGCACCTATATTTCTAATTGTTTTAGATCCTGGGAACTTTTCTGGATAATTCCGCAAACCTTGAGTAACAGGAGCTCCTACGTTTGCCCAGAAACCTCTATGTCTCCAACCTTCTCCAGGTATTGTGTAATCTCTAAATACTCTTCCTAATGTTGCTGCAGCGTCAATCTTTTTAAGTAGATCTGGATTACCTTCAGCTCTACTCTTTAACCATTTAACCCAAGTACCATCATCATGTCCTCCTGCTAAGGACTTAAGGATCTGATCTTCACGACTCATTCCTGTATTAGTCATACCTAAATCAGCTCTTCTTGCTTGAAGAGGATCAGTAATACCTCTGTTAAAGAGGAAAGAGTTATGAGCAGCTTCTAAACCTTTACCCCAGTACAGATGAGAAAGTCTTAACCAAGCAGCACTAAGTCTAGCTTCTGCAAATAAACGAGCCATTTCATCAGCATCACCTAGACCTCTACTTACTAGAAGCTGCTGCCACTTACCACTAAACCAGTATTGACCTGTGTTAGCAGCTAATCTGGCACTCATACCTAAGTAGCCTTGAGTAGGTATAGATATAGGTAATGCCCAGTTACTTAAGACGTGACCTGTATGAAGGTTTGCCATAACGTCTTTCTGAGTCATGACTACATCCTTCAACCTGCTCATATCTCCTTTTGCTAGAGCAAAGTTCTCCATTAACAGCTCCATACCATCTATCTGATTTTTAGTTAAAGTTCCTTCATCAAAATCCCTCATAAAGCTTTCTACTACTTCATCAGCTTCTACTCTTGCTTTTCTTACTTCATCTTTTAAAGCAGCAGAATAAGTTTCGTTATCACCTAGTTTCTTTAATTCATCTTTAACGTTGTTAATAGCAACTCTTACGTTCTTAGGATCAGTCCAGCTAACACTAGGATCAATGCCTAAAGCTTTTTGAATATTAGTTGCTCCAGGTATAGATGCTCCAATTTCATCTAAAATACGAACCTGTCCAGCCGGACCAAAGGCCCTCATAGTATTACCTACACCCTGGAATAAATGATTTATAGCTGTTAAGTGAGCTCTAAAGCTGTTATAAGATTCTATGAACCTCCTTCTTGCCATCCCTTTACCCATTACAGATACACCAGCGTTTGCTTGACGTACATCTCTAAGAGATCTCAGAACCCTTTGAAGGGACTGATCTAGAGTTGACATTGTTACAACTACTTTCGGTAACTCTGCGTATAGTTCTTTACCTAAATCACCAGACTCTTTAACTATTTCTGCGATCTTTCTAGCCATTACATCTGCAGAACCACCTTGAAGTTCTCCTAACTGTCTAATTGCAGTAGACCATAAAGCAGGATTAAGATCTGGATTCTCCTTATTAATCTCATCCATTGTGACTTTAAGGAGTGCCTGACCTTCTGTGGTATCAGTCAGTTTTGCTGCGTTAGCACCAGTACTTAAGCCTTGACGATTTAAAGAGCTAGCTTTTCTAAAACGATTACCACTGTCTATGTCATCTAATTTCTGAGCTTCTTCAAGTTCTATAGTTCTTTCAACAATAGCTTTTTTAAGATCATCAGGCTTAGGAACATCAGTACCGTCAAGATCTCTATTAACAGCCTCTAATTCCTCAAGCTCATCTAAGGGCCTAACAGGAGTCTCAGGCTTAACACCTTCACGGGCTCCTATTGCATCAGTATCAATACCAAGATCACCAGTCCTAGGGTCTTGATCTATAGGAGCTTCTATTTTTGTAGCTTTAGGGGTTGTAGGAGATGCTTCTGTAGGTTGTGGTTCCTTAGTTTTAGGAGCCTCAGCTTCAGCCAAAAGCTCTTCAGCAGTCCTACCTGCAGTAGCTACTTCTTCAGAAACAACCTGAGCCAAACCACCGTTATCAACGATTCTTTGGTTAACTTCATCTGCCTGTTTAATAAGTTGTCTAATAAGATCCTCATCAACATTTCCACTGGCTTGAGCAGCTTCAGCAGTATTAAGAATATGCTGTAGTTCTCTATAAGCTTTACCTAATTCTCCAGGGAACTCACGATACTTACCAGTACCTGTTATATCTGGATACCTTGGATCTCTAACTAGCTGACTCTCTTGTAGATCTATTAAACGAGACCTAGTAGCTAAAGCCTCTTCTATAGAGTTAACTAAGATCCTTGCATCGTTAAGAGAGTTACTAAAACCTATTCCTGCGTTACTTAGCTGTTCTGTTACTTTTTCAATTTCTGCACCTTTAGCTCCTCTAATTTCTACAGCTTGTTTAGCTTCATTCAGTTGACCTTGAAAATCTTTTAGCCTGATTAAATCAGCAATCTCATCAATTACGTTATTAAGCTTGACTGGCTTCTCTAAAGCTTCAAATTTATCGTAGTCCTGTCCTAATTCTTCTAACCTTTTAGTTATACCAGCATCATCTTTAACGTTTAAACTCTTCTGTAAATCTACAATCTCACCTTCTAAAAGTGATACATCTTCAAATCTATCTGGTAGCTCATCAAACTCTTTAGTAAGACGTTCTATTTCTGGTACTGTTCTACTCTGTACTTCAGCAAAGTTTCTAGCTCCTGCTCTTATACCTTGAGATATCTGCCTACCTGCTGTATCTATATTTCTTTCAATTTTTCTAGTAATAACAGCTTCTTCATCTACAGCTTTAGCTCTAACAACTTGATCAATAGCTTCATCCATCTGTGGACCTTGCTCTTCTACAACCTCTTTAGAAGCTTTTTCAATCGCTTCTTCAGGTTTTAACCCTTTTCTGTAGTATCTAAGACTTCTATTACCAGCCATTAAAGTGGTACGAAGTAGAATTATTCCTGCAAAACCAAAGCCAATCTCTTTTAACTGTTCTTCAGCCCAATTAAAATCACTGTCAGTTTCAGCAGTTATAGCGGCCCAAGCATATTCCTGCATCTCTTGTGTAGGAAGCTTATGAACCCAGAAACGTTTCTCATCTAAAAGGGGGTCAGCTCCAGGTCTAAAGAACGTGACACTTTCAAAAGCATCAGGAACTAATTCGTAAAGAGTGAACTTACCTAAATCTTTTACTGACTTTTTAAATTCTTTTGAAGCAGTTTTTGTGAAATATTGAGATGTACCTTTCCCCATGTTGTATTTAAGGGAAGCTAAACGAGAAGCTTTTACAGCCTTAGAGCCGTGCAGATATGCACCCTTTAAATGACTGACATTGCTAAGGCTTCTTATTAAGCCAGCTCCAGCCATAAGTTTATTTACACCAACATCAAAAGCAAAAGAACTTAGTATATCTGCTCCAAAATCCTGCCAGGCGTTGTGATGGCCAAACATTTCTTTAAATTTAGCCCCATCTTCACTTAACCATTCACCACCTACCCAGTTAGGTTTCCATCCAGGTAATCTACCAAATTCATCTGTACCTTCCTTTGTTAAATTTTCTAAATAAGGATCTATTGCTTTATCACGTTCTGCAGCTAACTCTGGATTAACCAGTGTTGTCATTGCACGGGAATAAGGATCACCATATTTAAAGTTGTAAGCACCAGCAACCTCTAAAGCACCTAGGAGTTTTGTAGGTATTTGTTGAAAACCTTTATGCGCAGAACTTGCAGTGCCTTTTAAAAATTTCTTAACTTCTTCTTTTTCTCTTGCAGTCTCTTCTGCCCATGAAGGTCTATCTATATCAGGCATTGGGCCTAATATACTGCTATGAGCTCTTTCTCCAGGTTTTCTTTCTACCTTTTTAGTTTTAGGTGGAGGAGTAGGTGTAAAACCTTTTAAATACTTATCTGCAAACTCTTGATTACCACCTGCAGCAGTGTCTTGCTCATCTTCTTTCTCAATATTCTGTTCTACATTATTCTCCCCACCTCCTCCTACTGAAGGTTCCTCGTCTTTTTCTGCTACCGCAGTAGAACCGCCTGTTGATGAATCCTTTTGATCCTCATCTACCCAATCAACAGAACCATCGGCATTATAAACGTAAGGCATTTACAACAATAAATACAGAGCTTCCTTCAGCTACTTAGCCGAATATAACTTAGTATAAGCCTTTCTAAAGAAGAACTTTTGTTTGTGCTGGTTATATTGATTAGTTGGGTCTCTCCAGTCTCCCTTAGAAATAGTTGTAACCACTTGTCCAGGTTTTACTTCATAGCCTGTAGTGGACTGACCTTCTGTAGAGTTTGGATCACTACGATCTCCACTCATACCAATAGATTGTCCTGCTCCTACTGAGTCTCCTACGTTGACTGCTAGTTTAGAAAGGTGACTAACAACAATCTGATCACCCTTTTTAATGTGGTAAAGAGGGTAGTCTTGTTGAGCTTCGATAACAACAGTGTTGCCGTAATTAGGATCATTAGCAGCGTAGATTACTTTTCCTGGTACAGCGTTAGGAATACTAACTCTTGATTGAGCTTGATTAACCTTTCTACCTTCCCAAACAATACCCCTATCTCCGTTGTTAAGTCTGTTGTTATCACTAAAGATATAGAGAGCTTCATCTCCAGGTTCAACACCTGTAGAAGCTTGAGGAGGTCTAAGGCGTTCAAGAAGTTTAAGATTTTCTCTCCACGTAGGCAACCTTTTATCTAAATCAGCAACATCTCCACTATTGAATAACGTAATCTGTCTTTCTAAGAGTTCAGGAACAGTTATGTTCAAAGCAGAAGCACGGTTTTGAATTAACGTGCTTAAGTTAGGTGATAACAGTTTAGGGTCTTTTAAAGCTGGAATAGTATTTATCTCTTTAAATTGATCATTATTAAATAAGAAAGTATTCGCTGCATATTTCAAACCATCACCAGGGTTATCTTGGAAAGAACCTCTGTTACGGATTCTCCAAGCTTGACCGTTATCAGTTTCATCAGTTGTTAAATCAAACTGCTGACGACCCTTACTATCGGTACTAATAACTTTACTTTTAATAGGAGAAGGTGTTCTACCAGCATCTAAAGGTTCACCCCATCCATTCTCTCCAACCTTTTTAGAAGTATCAAAGTGATAACCTATTTGACTATATTCAGGTCTATCAAGAAGAGCCTGCATTCTAGGGTCATTTATTACTAGATCTTGTAGGTCTTTTTCAGATGAGTTTTCACGACCTGGTGTTGCTTTGTACTCTTGATATAAAGTTCTTGCTAAATCTGCAGCTTCAGCTTTAAAACTTGGACTTACTTTGTTATAAGCCTGACCTGCAAGATCTAATTTCATATCTCTTCCAACAGCGCTAGTTGCTCCTGTAATCTCTTTACTCTGTTTGAAGCTATCTTTAAGTAACTTATCAGCAGCACTGACAACAGCATTTACAGAACCACCTTCTCCTGATGTACCTTTAGCATTCTGCTGTTTAGACCACTGTTTAACAGCAGTGTAGTAAAACTCAGTATTTCTAATTTTATCTAAGAACGCTTCAGGTAAAGGACCACCAGCAGCTATAAGCTGGTCTAACTCAATCTGATACTGACCTTTTAATTCGTTAGAGATTTTATCAGCTCTAACTGGTAGGAGTTTATCAAGTTCTTTAAGAGCAGCGTTAAGAGAGTAAGGAAGCCATCCATCACCTTTAGCAGCTAAAGCTATTAATGCTTCTCTTTCTGTTTTTCTTATATCCTCAATTTCTTTCCAATCAACAACACCGTCATCACTTATAGCTTCAGCTATTTTGTTGTTAATACGGCTAGTTGTGTCCTGTCTCCATTTAGATTTTCTAGCTGCAATATTTTTCTGTTGTGCTATATCTATTTTGTTCTTTGTTTGTTGTTGTTCTAAGAGTTCATTAGTTATCCTTTCTCTCATTGTTAACTTATTACCTTTACCATCATCAAATTTTGTATCAAGTAGTTGGATACCATCTCCAACATCAATACCTTTTAAACCATTTAGAACCGTATCTATACCAACTTCAGCTAGATCATTGTAGTTATTTTCATTATTATCAGCAAAGATAGAACCAAAGTTCTCAAAGAACCACTTGTTATACTCACGGATACCACCAGGCTGTCCTAATTTAACCCACTGATCAAAACCAGCTTTATAAGCAAGTTTGAAAGATCCTTCATGATATCTAGTACCTGTAGGACCAACACTATCTACAGTGAAAAACTCATTACCAAGCACTAAAGGCCCTTGAACAGCTTCACGTACAGTTCTATTAATCTTTTCTTGTGCTACGTCTAACTCTGCTGTAGCTATAAGACCTTTAATCTCTGACTGTGACTGAGCAATAGTAGGATCTATTCGTGCTTCTACCCAGTTTTGAGGGAGGTTAGAATAAGGCTTTTTTAACTCATCACTCTCAGCTTGAATAAGAGCAGCTCTTTGAGAAGGATCTTCTATTCTTGCTAATCTATCTGCGTTATCTTTACCCCACTTATTTAATTTTGTACTAATAATTTTACTAGCATCAGTAGCTTTTTGACCGTAGTAGAAGAAATTTATATAAGGATTCTTAAGCTGTGCATACCTAGCTGCAGCAAATTCTTTCTTAGCTCTAAGCTGCTCTACTTCACTTGCATTTTGTAGAGATTGTTGTAAAGCATACGTCTCCTGTTGGATCAGTTTCTCTGCATCTTGCTGAGCTTTTTTAAGTCTCTCTTCTCCTAACTGTTTATTTAACTTTGTACTTACTCCACTCCAAGTAGATAAAGCTGTTAAAGCTTGGTTAATTTTAGGATCTGGTAAATACTCTCTTCTATCTATAAGCTGTCCACCTACCTGTTGAGGTATTTCTAAAGGTGCAGCAGGTCTAGGTAGCTCTTTAGGAGCAGCAGGTAGCGCTACTTGATCACGTACCTGTCGTTGTGGTTTTACTTTATAACTGTTTGTCATTTGTCAGTAGTAGACGCTTGAGGAGTAAGAGAGGCTTTGTAATCAAGAGCAGCGTTAGCAACCTGACCTGCTACATCTAAAGCAAATAGGCTAGTACTACGTTTCGGTGCGTCAGGTGGGGCATAACCTTCAATCTTAATTGGAGCCAAAGGCTTAACAGGATCTGCCACAGGTTGAGGTGTATAGAACTGAACCTGATTAATAGTATTTTGACGAGCAACCTCCAAACTTTGAGCAGCTCTAACCTTATCTGCCATACGCCATTCACGAGTGATTTGACGATTACTGAGGTTAGCTATGTACTGTTGATTATACTGCTCTCTCATTGCAGTAATTGTTCTACCAACTTGTCCACCAGCAGCTTTTTTAGCTGAGCTTGCCACATTTTTTAATCTGATTTCATCTAGTTCTAAATCATCAGCCGCTTCTTGTTCATAAAACTGACCATCTAAATCAGCTATCTTCTTAGCAAAATTCTCTGTAGCTAGTGTTGTTACGTCACCTTTATATGTAGCTTGTTGAGCTTCTCTCTTTGATTCATATTGTTTCATCTCCTCTGTATAAGTAGCAGCTCTGTAATAAGACCTTAATTGATTATCGTAAGCTCTATAATTAGCTCTATTTGTATGAGCTAGCTGAGTCCAGTACTGAGTCTGTTTTGCCGCTTGCTCAGCTTGAGCTTGATAACCAGCTACTTTCCCTTTGAAGTACTGACCAATAGCACTTATACCTACTTGAGCTAACTGAGTAGAACTACCAAAATGTTGCCAGAAATCAGGCTTAACTGCTGCTCCTGCTGCAGATGTAGCACCTCCACTGAAATCTGCCATTGTTGGCAAAGTACTTGCTGGAGCATATGTTGGAGTGCTGTAAGCAGCTACACCTGCAAGATCTAATTCTCGTGCCATTTACTGATACTTCCTCGCTATGTCAAAGTACAAGCCAGTCCATTCTAAAGCGACGAACTTAGCTTGATCAATGCTGTCGTTTACTACTTCTATCGTAACTTGGTCGTTCTTACTTTGGATATAAGCTCTAAATTTAGCTTCTTCAAAATCAGATATTGTACTGACAACAATACCAGCGTTTAAAGGTGCTCTTCGGTCAAATTCATAAGTAACCTTATCTCGATAATCAGGGGTAACATCTACTTGGAAGTACCTTGCATCATTGTAGTAAACATCCACATATCGTAGCTGGAGGCGGCCAGTACGATTACCGATAAAAGTATTGTCAGTCGCAGTTCTTGAATAGGGCATGAGCTGAGGTGGCTGAAACTTGAACGTATACTTTTCACCAAAGACCCAAGAAACGTTCGCTCCACTAAAATCTCCCAAGCTATCGCAAACAAAAGAGTTAACCCCAGCAGGAACAGTTGCACCCACGATCCAACGTTTCGCAGGCTCTGTAGAATCTGTTGTATCCTTTTTGAGAATGACAAACTGACTAGGGTTTACCGTGTAATAAGGGAGACTAACTGTAGTTTTATTTGTTAAACCGCTATAAGAGAAGGTGACTGCACCTAAATCTGTAGTAATAGTACTAGATAGCTGCCTATCTAATAGAAACAGATCCTTTTCATCTTGAGGCGGTCTAGAAGCATTAAGACCTTCTAGGTAATACTTAACAGTTCCGTTCTCTGTGTACTTGTTTACTGTAAGCAACGTACCTTCAATAAAGTCACACCAATGTAGGCTCTTGTTAGGGAATGTCCATTTAGACCAAGCGTTTTGTTTGTTACTTAAAGACCCTCCAGATGCTTCCCAAAAGAATTGGTAGATATATAAAGCGTCTGGATCATCTTTACTTAGAGCTACTAAATATTGATCTGTTCTGCTAACAGCTAAAGAATCAACGTTCTTAGGTATCAGCTTAGGAACCGTTTCAGTAATAACAGCAGTTTGTCCGAGGTTAATACCAACAGTACGGTCAGTAGTAATGAAAGTATGTAACCCTGTGTAGTCACCCTCCTTAACAGGGAATATAACTTGGGGTCCAACTTGTTGAGGCTTAACATTAGATTCCATACTAATGGAACTTATACGACCTACAGAAGCTGTTTCTGGAGAGAACGTTACGTTGTCACCTGAATACAGTCTGAACTGGTTCTCATTTGAGAAAAGTACAAGTTCGTCTTGCTGCTGTAAAGCATAGTTCAGTACTGCTACGTCGTTACTAACTGCTGTTAAATCTATAGGATCTGTATCTGTTACTTGTAAAGCGGACTGAATCCAGAAATTGTAATAGGCTCCAGCCTCACTCATTATTATGTTCTCTCCGCTGATAAACCCTAAGCGGTTTTTAAAGAACACAATATCCGTTATCTTTTTAGTAACGAAGGTCGGTCCTTCCAACTCATCTGCATCACCAGCTAACCTTTCAGTCCAGCCTGCTATATCGATAGAGGTTGATCCGTCTGTATAAGTAGTACCACTAAAAGGTTGTACTGTGAATCTAGTTACACCGTCATCGTTTCTGTAGTAAACAAAAGCGTGAGGCATTGTGTTGTCATCTATCTTCCCAGCAGTACCCCAACCTCCTACCTCTTCCCAAGAACCTCTACCATAAGTACCAGCAGCAGTTACGTTTTCTGCGTTAAATTTTAAATAATAAGAACTAAGATCTGATGAACCATCAGGAGCAACTATAACGGTATAACCTTCCCAACCTGTAGATGGTAGCTCAAGGATGCTAGTTACTTGATTAGAGAAACCATCCATTAAAGTATTACCTCTAGCATCAGAAGCTACAAAACTTTTAATAGATCTAGCAGTATCAGTAAGATTTATAAGAAGTTGAGAATCTTTAAGGGTAACAGTTATTTCACTTGCATTAGCATCAGCAAGTAAGTTCGTTCTTAAATCTGTAGCAATAGTCTGTGTACTAACTGCTGTTCCTGACGCAAGGGTTGGTGTTGTAACAGTGCCATCAATAGTAGTTCCATCATCTAATTCAATATCTATGTTATAAACTGTGGCGTAGTCAACAAGCTTGACATTAACTTGAGCTTTTATCGGTACATAAGAGGTGCTTATATAACCTATGTTGTATCTAGTTAAAGTTTCAGAGCTGTCATAGCTAACTTCTTTTTGAATATTTGTGATGAACACATAGTCTTGGAAGGACGTAGCTCTGAATCTATCTCTAGCTCTTCCAGATCCTCTAAAATATTCAAGATTAGTTGTAGTTATATTTGCAAAAATCTGTTGAATAGGAACAACGGTTGGAAGTATTCCACTAATAGGTTCTACGTTTGATATACCAGTTACAAAAGTCTTACTTGAATTAGCAGTTAAAGTTATACTTGAACCTGAGGCTGTAGCATCTTTATCAAGGGTTATTTTATTAGTACCTATCTCAGATATTACAGATCCAGTAGGAATATTTGTACCACTAACAGGTGCTCCTACAAACAGGTCAGTAACACCTCCTGAGGTTATTGTAACTACAGGGCTGTTATTAACAGTAGTAACTGTTTTAGTTACAGTACTGCTATCGTCACAAACAACTATTACAAAACGTTCTTCAGTACTTCTGTTATAAACAAAATACCAAGCTTCATCCCATTTAATAGTTCCAGTTAAATTATTACCAGGAGTACCGTGACCATCATAAGTAGTTAAACCTAAAGCACCTGAAAGAAGTTTAAGAGGTACAGTACCTAGTCTTTTCTTTAAACCTTCTACAAGATCACAGTTAGCATTCTCTAAGTTTTTAGCAAAACCTGGAAGTACAAAACTATTAGCTTGTTGGTTAATCCCTTTATTAAGAGGACCAATGATTTGACTATAAAGTTCTCTTGCCATTAGCGATCTAGAATATCAGGACCAAAGGTTGTTAATACACGTCCACCATACATATCATCAGGACCACTGATGTAATTATAGTTTTGTGCCATATCTTCTGTACGCCTCAATATTCTAAGAGCGTTCTCTTCATCCTCTGATGTATAAGCTTCAATGCTGTTAGAAGTTACAGCTCTATTTGAAAATATCCTACCAGCGCGGATCATTATATACCTTTTACCTGTTTCAGGTATGTCATCCCAATCTAATTCTTCTACAACTTCAGCTATAAGATCTGATGTACTACCTGTTAGAGCTACACCTAAGCTTCCTCTTAGATCATAAGTAGCATCTACACGGTCATATAATTTAGTACCTCTTAATATAAAACGCTGAGAAGGATAAGAGATTGGATTGAAACGTACAGCAAGAGTACTACTAGCAAGAGTAGAATATCCGTTTGCATCTAAAGGGATGCTCTTATAAATACGGGTATTCCATGACCAGCCTGCGCCTTGAACTTCAGTACTTATTTCATCTATTACTGCTTCTGCAAGACTTGTATCACCAGTTAACGGAGGAGTTAACGAGTTAACAGGTGCTTCTCCAATAATCGATAAAAGAGTGTTAACTGCTTTTAATTTTGTGGTTGCCATTATATAAACAAAAAGGGGAAACTTACGCCTCCCCCTATTGTATGTGTTTTTACTTGGTATTTACCAAGGGTTGCCATCATGGAGTAGCGATACTGCACAATCGGGACGGAGGATACCGTGTCCAACTGCGTAGCTTGCGACCATCATGGTGCTCTGAGTCATTGCTTTGTACTCAGAACCAGTCATCTGCATATTCAGATCCTTAAGAGCAACTGTACCGACTGCTTCTTTGGTGAAGCAAAGTCCGAACAAGTTGGTAAGAGTTGAGGTGTTACCCTGCTCATCTTGCCAATAGTCGTTAGTACCTGCTGCTGCAGTACCGTCAGAACCGTCGTTACCATTGATGTAGTTAGGACGTTCTCCTCTAGTAGTAGCTGATTGAGCTGCTGTACCTGAGTAGCTGTTTCCGTAAGAAGCAGAACCAAGGTTGTTAGAAGTCTTGACTGTAAAGCCAGCAACACTAAGAACTCTATTGCTCTTGAATGATCCGTTCTCACCACCGCCGGAGTTCCAGTCAGTGTTGATTGCACGGTCAGAATTGATGACGTCGTAGTAAGCGCCTGGAGATAGGACAACTATGCGTCCATCCTTAGGTGCATCCTTCTCGTCAAGTGCTTGGCAAGCTTTGTAGAGGTTCTCAACAATTAGGTCGCCTCTAGCGTTGCGGTTAGCAGCACCGTTAAGGTCAATACCTGTGTATGAAGTTCCACCAGGAAGCTTACTTAGAACGAATAGACG
>Ga0209756_1002614_pt1 | contig 15404 bp, 21 predicted proteins | sample ETNvirenome_6_85_FD_184071 | JGI IMG/M metagenome (GOLD analysis project Ga0209756, IMG submission 184071) | Marine viral communities from the Pacific Ocean - ETNP_6_85 (SPAdes) (version 3) | ecosystem: Environmental > Aquatic > Marine > Oceanic | place: Pacific Ocean | collected 2013-06-19
GTTAATATTTTGATTGGGGCATTTGTGGGTGGTCTTAATTCCAGTTTGAGCTACTTTTTTAAAACATCCGATTTAGACAAAGATAATAAAAGGTAAATAAGATGGCTAATAGGAATGGTAATAACGCCATGCAAAATATGGCGGAGCATACGCTTGTAAAAACATTTACTCCTCTTGTTGTTGCTGGACTAATGGGAATTGTAGGGTGGCTCTTTGCTACTGTTATGGATGTAGAGAAACTAGCCAGGGATAATAAACTTCATATAGAGCACCTACATATGGCAGAGGAAAACTTTGAAAGTCAAATGAGGAATGTAGAATCAACTCTCACTGATTTAAGGATTAACGTAGGTAGGAGAGATCCGCGGGATAGATTTAATAACCAATGAATACTAATTCACTTATATTATCTGTAGGAGGCATTTTAATTGGAGCTATCACATGGTTATTAATTACTGTGTCTGATTTGTCAGGTGATGTTAAGCTCATTAAATTCCAGGTAGATCAAAACAGGAATCATCTGGAAACACTGATGGCAAAGGAGTAGCAATGGCAAAAGAACAGAAGGATCATCTTGATCGATTAAGAAAACTGCATGAACAGTACAGGAAAAGGAGAATAAAATGCCGTTTATAATTGCTGGAGTCGTAAAATCTATGGCACTTTCATTTTTAGGTAATTCTGGAGTTATTGAAAAGGTAATTATCTTATTATTAGAATCACTAGCCAAGAAAACGGATTCAGAGGTTGATGATAAATTGGTGGCTTTGCTGAAGAAGTCCCTGGAGAAAAAAGCGTAGTCTTGGATTTTAAAGCTGCTGCTTTAGTCTTAATAATCGTGGCACTTTTGGTTGCCATTATTTGGTTCTCGCGCTGAGTGATCCGATGTGGATTTCTAGGCGAAAATTTATTAAAGATTCAACAATTTTAATAGTAGGAACTATTATGGCAACAGATCATTTTTCTGATAACGAATTGGCATGTAGATGTTGTAAAGTTGCTACTATGCAACCGCAATTTATGGAATCCCTGGAACGCATTAGGGTGGAGATGAACCGGCCCTTAAAATTGTCCAGTGCTTTCCGCTGCTCAAAGCATAATTGTGAGGTAAGTTCAACTGGTCCTAATGGTCCTCATACGGATCATGGTGAAGGTGGACAAGCAGTGGATGTACGAATTAGTGGGGCAGATGCTTTAAGGCTTGTGGAGGTAGCTAAGAAGTTCGGTATGACAGGTATAGGGGTGAAACAGAATGGTCCTGCAGGCAAGCGTTTTATCCACCTGGACAATCTGGGAATTTCTTACACCAAATTGACAGGTGGACCACGGCCCTGGTTGTGGAGTTATGCTTAACAGCCTCCTGAGACCCCCTCACAGACAACTTTATACTCCCATGAGTACTCTTGGGCAGACAGAATAAACGGTGCGGTACAGAGCGATATGAGAACGATTAGTTGTTTCATACCTCCCCCTTCTCTTCTTTTTTGATTAAATCCAGGCAGGCTTTCTCCACCCACGATTTCAGTAATACCCGCAACTCCTTTTTCTCCAGGTGTGCCATTATTTTGGCATGAACTGATGGGGATATTCTGATTTGTTTTCGCATACGTTCTCCTTTTATAAGTTAATTGATTTCGCCAACTCAAGTGCTGAGTTGTCGGTTACGCCCATTGAAAATAAAGGTTTAGTTCTTCCAATACTTGATCTAGTGCTTCTTCACTTTCAAATTCCATATCCAAAAGATTAGAAATACAGTCAGCATCATAAGCACCATTCTCACTGGTTGGGGCACATACATAATAATCATCAAATTCTGGTCCCTCAATCCAATAAGTTGTACCATCTTCTTTTCTCACATAATGGTTTCGTTCATATTCATTAGTTGCTGAGTCTCGTAGTCTAGCTACATCATATTGATTCATATTTACCTTTATAGATTAATTGATTTCGCTAATTCTAAAGCAGAATTATCGGTTACGCCAAGATAGGCAGAAGTTGCTGTGACACTACTCTGTCCTAACAATCTCCTCACTGCATCAACATCATGTGTCTGCTCATAGATGACAGATGCTTTACTCTTCCTCATAGAATGAGTGGAAAAATCACTCACATCCTCCACACCTAACTTCTTCATCCACCCCTTTACTATCCTGGAATATTGCTGAGTGCAGATGGGTCTTTTAGTGTAATTAGATTTGTTGCCAGAAAATACAAACTCATCCTGGGACTTATCGCTCAGGTGTTCTGATATGGCAGTTCTGGAATGTTCTAGGATAGGCATTGCTAAGGTTCTCTTGCCAGTTTTTTGCTGCTTGACTGAAACTGACTCCTTAACAGTGCCTGAAGGATTTATCACATCAGAGACTTTTAAACCTCTGAGGTCTGAGGACCGGAGCATCAGATCGATGCCCAGGTTGAGGAGCAGTTCATGAAGTGGGTTACCTTTTACGATTCCCCTTAACTGCTGTATTTGGTTTCGGCTTAGTGGTTTTTTACCCATTGTGTCTCCTTTCGTATCCTTTAGTTATGCCCCCCGAAGGGGGCGGGTTAATTATATTTTTAAGCAACACCGATGTGAAATCTATATTTCGGATGGATCGGGGGAACTCTCATAAGTTCTGCCACCAAATCGTCTAATTCTGCTTCGGCCTCTTCATATTCATCTAAATCGCACATGTTTAAATTAATCGATTTAATTTTTTCTTCCAGTGCTTGCTTCTTTTGATCTCTTTCCTTTTTCTCTTCCTGGAACTCAAGTCTTTTTTCCAGGGTTTCTGCAACTTCTGGGAATTTTTCTGCCAGACCGATTACAAGTCCTTTCAGATATCCACATTCCCAAGTGTGTTTATCTCTGCCCTTAATTAGCTCATCATTATTAAGTGCATTTTCAAGTATTTTGTTTAGTGTCTTTTCCATCTTGTCTCCTTTAGTTGATTGCCACCCGAATTTGGATGGTGACTAATTGTCGTATTTTGTCACCCCCATTGTCAAGCTATATTTTCAATTAAATTAAAATAAATGCAATTAAATGAAAGATTTCTTGGAGGGAGTTGATTTTATTGAGGAATTATTTTTAATTTATTTTTAATTAATTTTAACTTTTTTGATAAAATTTAGAAAAACATCTAATTTTCTTAAAAAGATTAAATGGACTAATGGTTGCATATCCAGTATTAAATAATTATTTTCCCAGTATTAAATAATAGTATTAAATAATTATTTTCAATTAAATGAAAATAAAACTTGCAATACTATCAAAGTTGGTTTAATTTAGTGTATGATATATCGAAATATCAAAACGTGCAGTTTATGAGAAAGTGAACATTATTTAATATAAGGGAATATGAATTTACGTCAAAGACTAAAAAGGTCAGGTATAACTCTGAAGGATTTGTCCAAACAAACGGCAATATCTGAAAGTACGGTTTGTCACGTACTCAATGAAAACCTTGTAAGAAAAGTGAAATTTGCTGCTGAATTATTGATAGCAGAAAGAATCGCAGAAGCAACTGCAGAGTCAGGTGTTTCCATTGAAACAAATTAAGTATGAAACTACCGAAACGCAAAGGCCGAAACTGGAAGTGCAGACACAAGTGCAAACAGCATGAACTATGTGACAGGTATGATGGCAGAGGTGGAAATCACCAGGCATACTGCTTGCCCGACTTCCTAAAGTATGGATTTGTGGAGAAGGGGAAGTGAAGACGCACCTTGATCTGTTCAGTGGTATTGGTGGCTTTGCATTAGCTGCAAGATGGGCTGGATTTGAAACCATACAATTTGTTGAATATGAACCATATGCCCAGAAAGTATTAGCTAAAAACTTTCCAGGTGTACCAATAGCAGGAGACATTTTTGAATTCGATGCAACAGAATTTTTGGGGGTTGGACTCCTCACTGGAGGATTTCCATGCCAACCATTTAGCGTCGCCGGGAAACAGCTCGGCAATAAAGATGACAGAGCAATCTGGCCTCAGATGCTTAGAGTTATACGAGAAGCGCGGCCCGCTTGGGTCATTGGTGAAAATGTTAGTGGGATCATCACGATGGAACTCGACAACGTGCTTTCTGACTTGGAAGGAGAAGGTTACACCACGCAAACGCTTGTTATTCCAGCTGCGGGCGTTGACGCCAAACATAGACGAGAGCGAGTCTGGATTCTTGCCCACACCACTGGCACAAGAGGGTCCGGGGGGGAAGGATGTATGGAAACTGACGGATGTAATTTGCGGGAAGAAGTACAAACACGACTCAGAACCTCAGAAGATCTGGCCAACTCCAACTCAGGATTCAGTAAACGAGAGAACAAAGGAATATTCGCAGGGGGGAACGCCGTTGACAATGGCAGTGAAAATGTGGCCGACTCCGACAGCAAACGAGGATGCAGCAGGGAAACCAACAGGGAAGATGCAGAGGATGTTAGGGAATCATCCAGATGTGAGAAACACGGGTACTGGCTCACTGAACCCTCAGTGGGTAGAGTGGTTAATGGGTTACCCAATAGGGTGGACAGACTTAAAGGATTAGGCAATGCGATTGTACCACAAGTGGCATACGAAATTATGAGGTGCTTGAAATGAAACAAACTGAAGCACAGATACAGAAAGCAATCCTGCAGTGGGGTGGATACAAACACATCCTAATGCACCGCATTAATGTGATAGGTACTCCGCTGCACAAGGCAGGCAAAACCATTTACCGGCCCTCAACTAATAAGGGTATGGCAGACATACACGCAACTGTCCTGGTTGGTGATATTCCTGTATCAGTGTGGCTGGAAGTGAAAACAAAGAAGGGCAGGATCTCAGCAAACCAGAAAGCATTCCAGGAATCAGTTGAAGCAGCTGGCGGATTTTACTATGTGGTCAGATCCATTGAAGATGTTGAGTTTGCCCTGTCGGTAGTCAGGCAGAAAACTCGCAAGAACATTAAACATTACGTACCGTTTTAATTGGACAGTCTCAGGCTAGGGTGGGGGGAGGTTTGAGTAAGGTGACAAGTACCGATGACCGTGTAGGACTGTCCATCAATTTAAGGAGACAATGATAAACGATAATATAAGCCTGGAAGATTACCACAAGCTGCCAGCATTAAGCGCACACAATCTAATGGATGTAGAAAACAGCTGCGCCATTGCACAATACAACAAAAACCATCCCACCAAACCAACAGCTGCCATGATAAACGGCACTTTAATTCACACTGCAATTGAAACCAGGGACATTAGTAAATACTATGCGTGTGAACCACCGGACATAAATAAGCGGACCAAAGCAGGGAAGCAACAACTGGCAGATTTCCATGAAGCAATTGGTGACAAAATAGCGATCACCGAGAAGCAATGGGACATGGCAGTTGGCTGCATGGATGCAGCGTGGTCCCATCCTTATGCAGAGAAGTACCTGGAATGTGCTTTGTTTGAACGCAGCGTGTTCACCACTATAAACGGTGTGGATGTTAAGGCAAGACCTGATATGGATTGTTGGGAACAATCAATTTCGGATCGGACCCAAACTCTTGTTGATATTAAGTCAAGGCAGAAGGGTGCAGCAAATGTTGAGAAGTGGCAAAAGGATTGGTGGAACTATGGGATATATCTCCAGGCAGGCTTGCAGCTGTTGGTGTATGAGGATTCAAATATGCCCTGTGAACATTACTATTATCTGCTGGTGGAAAATGCAGAACCATACCAGGTTCATTTTGTTTACCTGGACCAAGAGCTAATGGAGATCAGCAAGGAAAAAACATTGGATGCTATAGAGAAATGGAAATCATGGCTTGGCGCAGGATCGCCCAGTGGTTATGGAAAACCGCAAGAAATGGTAGCAAAACCGTGGTACAGAAATCAAGACCAGGTAATCTAATTAACGATTGCAAGTGGTGTGGTGAGACTGTTGTTGCGCGTGCAGAGAGGCCAAAAATGTTTTGCGGTCCCCGTTGTTATCAACGGTGGAAACGCTCAAGGGTTCCGAAACGCCCGCCTGTTAAGTGCCTGGAATGTGGCGAAGAGTTTGTACCCATCCGTGGCAATCACGTGCGCTGTTCTGAGCACTGCAGATATATTAATCAGCTCAGATACCAGGTAAAACTACACAATGAAATAAAAGTCACCGAACGCAAACCCTGCGTACATTGCGGTCAGTTATTTACTCCAGCTAAGTACACAGTTATATACTGCTCTTCTTCCTGCAAACAATCTGCTGAATACAGACCGCCCAGGAAAAAGTTTGAATTAACTAAACGAGACATTAATGAGTGTGATCTGAAAACCAGTGAGTATGCAGATGAGATTGCTGAATTTAAAGCAAAAGGTGGACAGATCCAAGTTGTACCAAAATTGCCAGATCCTAAAGTTGCGAATATCAATTTGGGTGTGAAGACAGGCAAGGCTGGTGCAGAGTGGGATGCTAAATCGTTAGCTGACCTGGACCAGTACGAAGATGTAATTAATCTAACCAATAATTTTATAGGAGAGAAAAATGTTTGAGCCAATCCCAGAACCAAGTGTGTCCTCAGATTACCTGAGAATCAAAGAAAATGAAAAACACCGTATCCGTATAATGGGTACTTCTAAAGACCCCGCAAGTTTTATCCAGGGATGGGAGGCATGGGGTAATGACAATAAGCCTGTGCGTGCGCAGTATGAGTTAGGCAAGCCATGTCCTCAGTCACTCAAAGAAATAGACAGAGAAGGCAAACCAAAGCTGTTCTGGATGTTCACAGTATGGCACGTTGACCTGGAAAAACCCATGGTTTTTGAGGTGACACAAAGCACAATTAAAACTCCCATCCTAGCGTATGCAAAGAATCCAGCCTGGGGTGATCCTTCTAATTATGTCCTGGAAATAGGCAGGACCGGTTCAGGATTAGAAACAGAATATACTGTTATTGCAGAACCACCGTCCAAACCACCACCTAAAGCAATTACTGATGCAATGAAGGATGCAATGATTGATTTGCGTGTGATACTGGATGGCGAACATGATGGCAACCCATTTGGTGCATTAGGTTTCATGCCTGCAACTGCACCAGCTAATGACCAGGCAAACATCCAACAGCTGCGTGAGCAGAGCAAGCCAATTCCTATGGGAGAAGATGAAGAGTCGCTGAACAGTGTAGGTAGTGTTGCCCTGGATGCAATCACTAACCTGAAAGCTGCACAGGCAAAGTCAACAGGTGCTGTTCAGGATGATATACCGTATTAACTGCACTCATCCAGTGCAAATTGAGTGGCTAATAACTAAACTATAATTAGGAGAATAATATGCGTAAACATACTAAATTAAATACAGATGGTACACCAAGAAAGAAGTATACCACTAAGAAAATGATTATGGCAAAGAACCGGAAGAGTGGTCAGAAGAAAGCCTGGGATACACGGAGAGCGTTATATCCTGAGACTAATGGCTACAAACCTAAGATGGTAGAGGATAAGCCTAAGATGGAGCTTCATAAAACTACTTTAGATGAGGTAACAGAAAGTTTATCTAACCTTAATAAATTCCTTAACTCTATACCTGGAGTTGAATTTGATAAGGAAAAATTTATTTATGAAGTCTTAGCAACAGCAATTAAAGTTGTCCGAATAAATGCCACCAAGGAAAACATGGATGAACCAAAAGAAATGCATGAAGCAACAAATGGAGTGTAAATTAAGGATAAGCTATGGAAGGCTATATAAAGTTACACAGAAAGATACTGGACAATGGAATATTCAGGAAACCTAAAGTATCCCACCTGTTTAATTATTGTCTGCTGAGAGCAAATTGGAGTGATAAAACTATTGTCTGGAATGGGAAACCGTTAGTAGTTGAACGCGGTAGTTTTATCACTGGAAGGAGGCAAATTGCGCTGGAAACCGGCCTCAGTGAACAGAATGTTAGGTACGCACTACGCACGCTCCATACATTCGGCATGGTCAAACCATTAAGCGAAAAATCAACCAGCAAATTTACCTACTTAACTGTTTGTAATTATAATGATTATCAGTATTTAGAAGACGATGCCAACCAGCAAAGTAACCAGCAAGTAACCAGCAACCAACCAACAAGTAACCAACAAGTAACCACAGATAAGAATAATAATAATAATAATACTAAAAAAACTAATAAGAACAAAAAGGCGGATTTTGAAAAATGGTGGGAGTATTGGAAAACTTTAATCTGGAAAGGCGTTGGAAGAAAACAGAAAGCCTGGGAATATTATCTGCAGCTGAAATTTACTCCAGAGCAAATTACTGAAGCAACCAGGAAATATATCGATGATAGGAAGAAAACAAATACTGCACATCATTCAGCTGAAGGTTTCCTGAACCCTGCAGGTAAATTGGTTCAGCAATGGTTAGAAGAAGATGTTACGGTTAAACCAAAACCTTCCATTAAACAAGACAGGTCTGTTCCCATAGAGAAAAATTGGACAAATACGTACAGGGAAGCAAGCAGGATGATAGCAGGTGCAAGCAACAGAACTGAACTGGAGGGAGTTTGGAATGCTATTGCTGAAAGCTGGAAAAAGAACGAAGTTATCCAGCAGAAGTTTAAAGACGCACAACTCAAGTTGGGTTAGTAGAAAAATCTGTGCTACAATGAAAAACACCCAAAACTCTTTAATGCGAGGACACAATGAATCCAGTGCAATTCAGAAATTCCAGTGACTACATAAGTGCTGGAGACGCTTCCGGTGATGTGACCGGTGATACAATTGATGCAGGACAATTCCGCCAAGTCTGTTTTGTCGCAGTCAATACCTCAACTGGAACACCGGTTGCTGAAATATATATTCAACATTCAAATGATGATAGCACCTGGGTCAATGGTGCAACTGCAAGTATTTCTGGTGGTGAAACAAATTTGCTGGAAGATGATCTGTACGCCAGGTACACCAGGTTCTTTTATGACTTTACCTCAGATGGGACAGGTGCAACCATTTCTGTAACCTACACGCTCAAGAGCTAAAACCTATGCCAAAACGTAACTACCGCAAAGAGTACGACACGTACCACAAAAAGCCAAAGCAGCGTAAGAACAACAACGCAAGACACCGCGCCAGGTATTCGCTGAAGCTCAAGCCTGGTGATAAGCGTGAGGTGGATCACAAGAAACCACTGAGCAAAGGTGGAAGCAATAAGCGCAAGAACCTGCGTCTGGTATCAAGACGCACCAACAGAAAGAAGGCAGCCAAGTGAAAGCGTTTGAGGTGACACCAGAAGTATTAGCTGAAGCTGAAGAGTGCGGTGCGTTGGGCATGACACTGGACCAGACCGCATGGAACCTAGGGATTAACCCAAGCACGTTGTATCGCAATAAGGTTAAATCGGGGGCTTTGCAATCTGCTCTCACACGCGGGCAGGCGCGAGGAATTAAGAACATGACCGGCTGCCTCAAAAGCCAGGCAGAGTCTGGTAACACTCACGCTACAATGTTTTACCTGAAGAACCGCGCACCGGATCAATGGGCTAATGATCTCCAGAATGTGGCTAAAATACAGGTAAATTTGTCTAGAATTAGTGATTCAGAGCTATTGAGTGAACTTAGAGATGATCCAGCACTACTCAAAGTTGTAAATCCACCTGCGATTGAAGATAAAAACTCTAATGATATTAATTCATTATAGGATAATGTTCAAAATGGGAATAACTGAACATTGATCTAGTTTGACTCATGGATGAGAAAAAGCCAATGATTACAGAGAGTTCGCAGACAGGCAGTCAAATTGTGTATCCAACGCATCGAAACTCAGAGCAAATTGCTGTGCTGATGCGTAACATTGAACCGGATGAGCGTGCGCTAGGGCTGGTGCTGGATTCCTGGACCAAAACCGTTGCAGCAGAACCACCCTGGGATTTTGCCACCCCCCACCACACTCCACCCCTACCCCCCACCCTATTGATTTATGAACACGACACACTCCTCAAAAAAATAATCCGCACCTCCACCCTGACACTTGCGTGCGATCCAGATGATGAGGACACGGTGTGGGGTTATGTGTGCAGCGCAGGTGATCTGTTGCACTTCATCTATGTGAAGAGTGCCTTCCGCGGATTTGGCATTGGCGGGTGTTTGTATCGTGCAGCAGGATTACCGGATGGCAACGTCACTATTTCACACCGCACTGAGAGTTTGTTTGTTGCATTCCCTGGTGTGCGGTTTTTATGGAACCCTTATCGGATGATAAATCATGGAACTTGAGAAAGTACATTTAATGCGCATATTGCAGATGCCAGGAGGCACTTCTGAGATTTTGTTGCGCGGAGAGAAGAACGGAACAGACACGCGTTTATTTTACACTGAGGGGTTGGTTTGTGTGAATCGCAATGTTCAGGGTGTGAAGCATACGCGTTTAGTACCACTTAACAACATTCAGAGCATGGAAGAGTATCATGGCGGGAAGCAAGCTCAAAAGGGCACGCAGGGAAGCAGCAAACGATCTGCAGTGGAGCAGGGAAAAAAGGCTTCTGGTAGAGGAAGCAATAAGGCGAAAAAGGGCTAGGGACGGAGTCAGGAACAAGCTGAAGGATTTATGTGCAGGCTTGGAGAATTCGCTGCATCCGTTTCAGAAAGTATTTTTAGATTCCCCCAAAAAAAAGAAATTAGCCAGGTGCAGCAGGCGTGCAGGTAAGACACATTTAGCAGCAGTGGGTTTAATATCAGCTGCAGTGCATAATGACAATTTACTGGTTCCGTATATTACTTTGAGCATTAAGAATGCAAGGCGTATTGTCTGGACCACGTTACGTGAGATTGAACGCCAGTTTGCATTTGGTATGGAGTTCCTGGAGAACAGTTTGACGGTGCGTTTTCCTAATGGTTCTCAGATTATTATGGGTGGTTGCCAGGACGCAAATGAGATTGAGAAGTTCCGCGGACCTAAGTATGCGCTTGCAGTAATTGATGAGGCACAGAGTATCAAGAGTAGCACACTTGCTACGTTAATTGATGATATTTTAGAACCTGCGTCATTGGACCTGGACGGTGCAATTTGGATGTTTGGAACCCCAGCTGCGTCAGCTGCAGGATTTTACTATGATTGCGACAGTTTGAATACCTCACCGTGGCAGCAGCACGCCTGGACCTTGCTGGACAATCCGCATCTTCCAGGTGCGCAGGCCTGGTTAGACAGGAAGATGGTGGAAAACCACTGGTCAGAGAGTGATGCAACTTTTAGGCGGGAGTATAAGGGTGAGTGGGTACGTGATGAAAACAGCCTGGTATACCAGTTTAACAAGCTGCGCAACCTATGTGATGAGCTGCCTGAAGAGGAGTTTCATTATGCTCTGGGTGTGGATCTGGGGTTCATTGATTCTACTGCATTTGTTGTTGTTGGGTGGAGTGACATTTCTCCAGAGACAATTGTTTTTGAAGTATCGAAGTTTCAGCACCTCACATCTGACGATATTGGCAAGAAGATTAAGTGGCTGGATGGAGAATATGAGTTTGAGCGAATTGTGGCAGACACAGGTGGCCTGGGTAAGATGGTGGTGGAGGAAATGTCAAAGCGTTTTTCGCTCAATATACTACCGGCTCAGAAACGTGCGAAGCATGACCACATTGAACTGCTTAACAGTGACTTTAAGAAGGGTAAGCTGCAGATTCTGGACACAGAAGAGAACCAGCAGCTGATAGATGAGCTGGAATTGCTGGAATGGGATCTAAATGAGCGTACAAAGGGGAGATTTATTGAGCGTTCAGACTGCGAAAATCATGCGTGTGACGCGTTGCTCTATGTGTGGCGTGAGTCTCTGGCCTTCCTGCACCAGGCAGAGACATTCCAGCCACTGATGGGGTCAGATGAGTGGTTTAAGAGGGAAGAGCAGCGTATGGAAGAGGCAGCAGAGGCAAAAATAGTAGGTGATGTGGACAATTGGTGGGAAATACACGGTCCAGATCCTGTTTATGACGAAATATTGAATTGATATGAGAAAAAGACCAGAAATACCAAAACATCTGCAAAAAAAGGTTGCACGCCAACTTTTGGAGCGTCAGAAACGCGCTGGTGTGTATGAAAAGGGGTTAGTTGATGCAGCAAAACTCTTTGCAGCAGGTAGTGCATACCCTGTTGATGTTGCAGAAGGGTTTACCCAGGGTGTATTAACACCTCCAGCAAGTTATAAAGCAGCAATGATGCGCCCGCCAGTACCTTCAGACTACAAAATTGATCCTAAAACCGGAAAACCAGCGTTTAAAGGCAAACCACCTGCAGTGAATCCAGAATACAAGGGTACTTCTGAGTATGTAGGTAAAAAATTAGGTGTGGACGTTACTGGTCCTGGTGGATTTGCACCCCAAATGCTTTCTTTAGATCCTATGGCAAAAATTCATGCACTTGCAGCCCTGGGTAAACTTGGAGCAGGTAAGCTGGCAGGTTTAGGTTTAGGTGCATCCGTGTTTGGTGGTCTGAAGAAAGTAGGAAAAGCAGAAGATGCTGCCAAACCCATTTTCACTTCACCAGGTGCAAAAGCAACAGCAGATATATCGAAAGAAACAATACCTGCCAACAAGGTGCGCAGCCAGCTGGAGGGTAGAGGTGTTAATAAAGATGAAATGGAGTGGACCGGATTCAACGAATGGATCAAGACAAAGAAGGGTGAAGTATCAAAAGCAGAGATAGAGGAGTTTTTCCAGCAGAACCAGATCCAGGTAAGGGAGGTTGTGAGGGGTGATCCAAAAAGCCCAATTAATTATGACAGCAAATATGCAGTTCCTGAAGTCATGGAAGCAAGACGGAATTCAAATGGGACTAACCATGATACAGGATTATGGTTGACCAATGATGAAGGTACTTATAATTCAATAATGGATCAGTTTCCAGAAATCAGGGCAAAAGAGGCAAGGGGTGAAGATTGGGAAGGGTATCTAGTTGAGCAAGTGTTTGGGAAAGAACCAGCACCAACCAAATTCTCAGATCCAAACTGGCAACTTCCTGGTGGAGAAAATTATCGTGAGCTCTTGTTAATTGTGCCACCAAAAAAAGTACCCTGGACCAAAGAGAATGTTATTCCTATTGCTGCAGATGAAGCAGAGGGAGGAATGCACGTTGAATCTTTCTTTCCAGGTGATAAAGATAAAGTTGATAAGTTTTGGTGGTTCAAAACTCCAGATGGTAAAGCTAGGACACCTAAACAAATAAGAGATGAAGATGGCATTATTAATGTTTCTAAAGAAGCAGCATTACAGAAAGTCTTAAACAAACAACCAGATCCAAAACCCAGGTACACCGGAGGACACTTTGAGGAAGACGATGTAGTTGCACACATACGCTTCAATGAGCGTGTAGATCCAGATGGTAACAAGGTGCTGTTCATTGAAGAGATCCAGGGTGATTGGGCGCATAAGGGGCAGGAGATAGGGTTTAAGGGTCCAAAAGACACTGCAGCCAAAGAAAGGTATGATTGGATTCAAAACAGAAAAGGAGAGATCAAAACGGAATTAATAGAATTAGGAGAAGTGCCAGAAGGTAATTATGGTCTTGGAGTAGAAGGACAAAAAGAACTGGATGAGGTTACAGCTCAAATGGAGGAATGGACTAGAAGAAATAGTCATATTTCAAGGCTCCGTAGAGAAAGTGGGGAATATCAGACACCTTCTGGACAAGGGATTTCAGCTGCAGATTTAGAACTAATAGAACAATTAAAAAAGAAACCGGAAGAAATAAAGGCAAAGTATGATCCTAATTATGCTAAAAAGCAGGAATTAATAGAAGAAAGTGCTTTATTACAGAAAGAAGCACAGGATTTAACGGCAGATTCACGCTGGAGAAGTAGCAGGCCAGAACGTGGCCCATTTGTCACAGACACCCACCAGTGGACAAACCTAGCACTGAAGCGCATGATCCGGTGGGGATCTGACAATGGATTTGACAGCATTGCCTGGGTAACAGGGAAGCAGAGTGCAGATAGGTATAAAGCAAGTACGATGGTTGATTCTATTTATTGGAATCCAGATTCAACCAGGTTGGTTGCAACCGAAAAAGGTGGTAATCGATTGGTTATAAATGAACACGTTCCAGAAGATAGACTTGTTGATTATATTGGAAAAGAACCAGCAAATAGACTTTTATCGTCTAAAAGATCACCAGCTAATAAGGAAAAGGTCTTACAGCAGTATGATGATGGGTTAATAGCCGATTATGAAAGAGATTTTATGCTTAATTCTCACTCCTTACAAGGTGAAGACCTGGATATAGGTGGAGAATACCACAAGTTGATTTATGACCAGGTACTGACTGCACAAGCCAAGAAGATTGGCAAGAAACATGGCGCGAAGGTTGAGGAAGGTGGAGTGATGACTTGGGTTGATGATCCAGAGAGTGCAGGAGAAGCATTTGGAGAAACAGAAAAAGTCTGGACTATGCGCCTTACAGACAAGCTGCAAAATGCTTCCAGGGAAGGATTACCGTACTATGTGGCACTACCACCCCTGGTAATTGGTGGAGCAGCTGCGCAGCAACGTACCGAAGCACAAAGACAACAATCTAAATCAGACGCACAAGCAATCCTAGCAAACTAATGTTCAAATTACCGGACCACGAAAAACTAATTACCTTCCTGGAGAAAAAGCGGGTGGCAAAATTTAAAGGATTAGGAATTGATATTGAATTTTTTCCAGAGATGCCTGACATAACATTTCCAGATCCACAACAACAACCAAGTGACCAGGACTTAACTAAACAATATCTTGAGGGCGTAAGATGAAATTTTGGTGGAATGAAACAGATGAAACAGAAATGGGTAACTTGCTCACTGAGTTGATTGAGCAGCTGCGTGAGGATCACATGAACCGGCACACCCTGAACCTGGATATGCTGAGAATGTACACTCAGCGTGATTACAATTCATTTGGGCGTGACGATAATACTAACCGCATGAACATGGAAGATTACCGGATGCGGATGAACGTGGTTGGCAACATTACAGACACGCTTGTCTCGCGGATCGGGAAGAGCAAGCCGAAGCCTATGTATCTAACAAGGCGCGGTGATTATAAGCTCAGACAGAATGCCAGGCGTTTAACTGATGTAATGGAAGGGATATTTTACCAGACCGGAATTTATGATGTTATGCCTAAGATATTTCAAGACAGCTGCATATTTGACATTGCAGTTATGAAGATTGGCAGAGAAGATGATGAATTATTTGTAGAACGCATTTTCCCTAATGAAATTCTATGGGACATGAACGCTGCGATGTATGCAGATCAACCACCAAGTCTGCACCAGGTAAAAAGCATTCCCCTGGAAACACTGATAATGCAGTTTCCTGAACGCGAAGAAGAATTGCGTTATGCCGCGGCAACAAAAGATGATGACATGATGAGTTCTGAAGAAGGACATGAAGCAGAAATGGTGGAATGCGTGGAATCCTGGCACTTGCCAAGTATGAATGGAGCAGATGATGGCAGGCACGTTAT
>Ga0209756_1002624_pt1 | contig 15360 bp, 29 predicted proteins | sample ETNvirenome_6_85_FD_184071 | JGI IMG/M metagenome (GOLD analysis project Ga0209756, IMG submission 184071) | Marine viral communities from the Pacific Ocean - ETNP_6_85 (SPAdes) (version 3) | ecosystem: Environmental > Aquatic > Marine > Oceanic | place: Pacific Ocean | collected 2013-06-19
CTTTATTTCTTCCCAAACCTCAACCGCTTCATCTATTAGTGACTGATGTAGCTTGTCAGGTGTTTCTATCTCTGTTGTTTTTTCCCATCTCTTAGGATTGTCTGCACACTCTGAGGTGGCAATTCTTGCCTTCAGCTTCATAAAGCATTTACAAATTCCACAGTTCCCTAGTAAGCTTTTATAGTGAGGACACTCTCTACATATAGCTATCCTGTCATCATAGACATTATCGGGTACAAAAAACTTATTCATTCTTTTTCTTTTTTACTTTTCTAACCACCATTGTTTGGGAAAATCCAAACATCATATAGAATGATGAACACTTATCAGGATCATACATTCTTTTATTTCTTTTTTTCTTTTTACTCAACTTCTTCTTTTATTTTGTTTCTTACTTTATCTATTGTGGTGAACAAACTGTTTCTGCTTATCCCTGTTTTCTTTGCGAGTGAATCAAGTGTGTTCCCCTCATAATAGTAAAGTTGGAATATTTTTTTATCGTACCAATATTCTAACGAATCTAATATCTCATCTATCTGTTCTAGTTTCTCAAACTTACAAAAGCCTAAAACTTCATTGGGTATATTATAAAGACTTTTGCTATTTCTAATATTACTATATACATAAGTTGCATTACTTGTAAGTTCGTCAATATGAGAATAGTATTTATTGTATGTATAATAGAACTTAGATCTAGGACTTGTAAAACCTCTCCTTAAAGCAACTGCGCCATATCTTGTTAATCCATCTTCTCCGTCTTTTTCGTATATATCTTTTAAAGTCTTAGGGTTCATCTGAAGAAAATATAACATCAATTCCTGAACAGCGTTATCAATTTCGTTCTCATCAGTAGTAAAAGCAAAAGACATTTCTTTAAATTTACTTCTCAACTCTGCAACGGCTTGATAAATCTTATTCATTGAGTGGCTCTAGGTTATCTATTTTATCTGCAACGTCTTGTACCATTTCATTCAGCACAACTTTATAGGCTCTGATAGTTGCTGCATTAGTTTTTGTTTCTAGTCCTGCAAAGAAACCACTTGTTGCAACCGATAAGTTAGTAGGTATTATCATCAACCAAGAATACCAATTATCCTCTTTAACTCCTGTCCCATATCCGTTATGGTAATCAATTATAATATCTAATACGTCTAAGTAGTTATTATATCTACTCTTTGTACTTACATCTTTTGCAAACTCTTTACACATTATAATATAAGTTTCTATGATGTTTCTGTGTTCTTCACTTGCATATATCGGTTTTCTCATACGACAAATTTAAAAAAAAGGTTTACTCAATTCCTTTTTCTTTTTTTAACTTTTCAACAAGTGATTTGTAGTAACTTATTTTTTCTTCATATTCCACTCTTGAAATCTTTAGAATAGACCTAGATGTATGTTCTAGTTCTTCAGCAGTTCCTTCACCATACTTTCCATCTAATGCTAATCCGAACTTATACTGCTCTCCACTTCTGAACATATTACAAGCTACACATTGCACCTGACAATTTTCTTCATCAAATCTTGTAGCCATAAAACGCCTAGACTGAAAATGACCATTCTGTAATGTTTTATAATGTGCTACCTTCCCACAAGTAAAGCAAACGGCTGCACCTGTATCTGAAGCTTCTCTAAGTCTAATGTAAAGACTGAACCATTTGTCTAGCTCTTTTTTTAATTTACTTATTGATTTTTTCATATACTCTTAATCAAATCAGCAACCATTTTCCAATCTTCATCTGTGCTAGTGTTTTTATTTTTATATAATTCACGCAAAGAATTTAAAGTGTCACTTACTCTTTGCTTCTTTGTTTTATTAGACTTTTTTACATTTACAGGAAGTCTGTCTGTTAAATCCCATTCTATAACATTTCTGCCTGTTACCTTACAAGGTCTTACAGATTTCTCATATATAACCCCTAATCTCCTTAGCTCTGTAAATCTTGCCGCACTTAATGATAAAGGATTTAAAGGATTAGTATGTTCTAATGCTTCCTGTCTTGTGCAGGGTGCAGATTTAAAGATAGCTTCAAAAGTTTCTAATCTTCTTTTAGGTAATAAACCATTTGCTCTTATCTCGTTATAGCAATCTATTGATGTTTGTCTTGTTTTCATAATTTATACATAAATTTTAATTGACTTCCTTTTGATTTTTTTATATTAGGATATTCTTTTTGTAAAAACTCCCAAGCTCTTGTTTTATGCTTATGCCACATTGTAACAGGGTGTATTCTTTTTCCATCTTCTGTTATATAAAAATCTGATTTTAATTCATCAATTAATTTATAGTTTGCTGCTCTATAAATAATACCTCTATTATTAATCCCTTCACTATTGTCGCTGTAAGAAATTATTGCTTTTAAGTCTTTATATCTTTTTTTTAAAAATTTATGCAAAAGAGAAAGAGTAATAGTTTCAGAATATTTTGGCATTTCATCTGATAACCACATTCTATCAAATTCAACTACTTCATTTTTTTTATATTTTCCATTTTTATTAGGTCTTATTCCATATCCAATTTGTAAAGCACCTGAAATTTTATTATTATAATATACTAACAAATTTAAAAAACTATTCTTTGTTGCTTTTTTAGAATAATGATTGTTTATTATAATTATATCAGCTTGTGATTTTTCACAAATTCTAATTTGAATATTTTTCTTTTTACACTCATAACCAATTACATACATATTAAAAATATCATAAATTGGATTTTTTTTTAAAGCCATTTTTATAATTCTTCTTCAAATTTAGTACAAAAATATGCTTCTAATATACAAGCTATAATTATTATTCCCCATACGATTGTTAATATCTTCATTTCAATTTTCTTATTAGCCACATTACAACGGCTGTTACTATCACCCAGCCTATCATTATATATGTTCTAAACATACAGGACATAAATTATTATCCCTAATTTCATCTGTTATTTCTATACCACAACAAGTATATTCTATTTCTTCTTCTTCTAATATTTCTAATATTACTTTATCTACTTCTTCAATATTAGATAATTCATTTTGTTCTTTCATTGTATTTGTTTTAATGGTTCTTGATACCATAAGGTCTTTCCTTTTGGCTGTCCTAATTCGTGAACTTGATAGTAAGCGTTATCTACTAACTTCTTTTGAGCATAAACCCATTTGTAAAAGGTTCTGATATTTAAAAAAGGCTCATCTTTTCCAAATCTTACTCCCTGATGAAAAGCGTCCTGAACTTGATTAAAGGTCATATTTCCAAATCTTTTCTCTTGGATTAAGTCTGCTGCAAATATCTTACTTAGACTAGCTAAGGTTTGAGGATCTGTTTTATGTCCTATTTCAACTGATGTCTTTGCTACTAAGTCTAAGACTTTAGCAGTAAGCTCTTGTAGATTTTCTTGCTTTAATGGTTTCATCATCTATTTATTAGTTCTTGAATTTGTTCTTCTTCTAAAAAAGTATCATCTTCTCCATAATATTCTATATGTGTTATGTGATTTGATACACTTATCAGTAAATGATATTCTACATTTTCAGCATAACCTTCTTCTCCCATACTTGCTCTTTCTACTAATTTTCCTTCAGGAGTTAAATCTATTAAGTTTGGTAAATTCATAATTTCTTTTTTAAATTAATTTTTTTGCTTCTTGCCAAGCATTTATTTGTGCGTCTAATTTAGACATTGTTGGTTTTTTATATTCTCTTTTCTCCCAAGTAACAATTGCTTGTTTCCAATTTTTCATTTTATTTTTTCCTATCATCCAATCTTTAGATTCATAAAAACTAATAAATCCTTCTGCATCTATATTATTATTACGCAAGATACAATAATTTTTAACTTCATCTAAAGTAGGTTTTTTAAAGCGCTTACTATTATTATCTGTAAGATTATTATTAGTTATATTTATATTAGTATTATCTGTAAACTTTTCTTTACTAGGTATATTAACCAAAGTTATCACCCTCGCTTCTATTTGTTTACTATGTGGCTTATATATATTAACACGCCTAATATAATTGTTATCTTCTAAATTCTTTAACCATTTCTGAATAGATACTCTACTAACTTCATAAAGCCTACAAAAGTATTGAGTGGATGCTGTACATTTACCATTCATATTACACAAAGCTGTTATTTCTGCATAAAGTAATTTAGCATTTGGTGTTAATTTTTTACTGTATCTTACTTCAGCAGGAATAACTGCATAATAGTTTGGTTTTTCTTTCATACTATTTCTATTTCAAATTGATAATCTTGGAGTGCTAACTTACATAATTCTAATTGATTATAGAAATTTCTGTAAGAAACTTTTATATCAGTTCCAAAACCCCCTGAAGTAACACGAATAGTAGTCTGATGATTTGAGCTATGTCTAACATCATTCTTTCTTAGATGTTCCTGTAAATTATACAAATCAATGAAAGTCTTTTTAGCTTCTTTAACTCCCATATAAGCATTATAGATCTTATTGAATATATCTCTATATAACACCCAAGAAGAATAATTAGCTGAGTGACATCTTTCATAATGGTTTACGCTTGTTCTATCTCTTTTTAATACTTTAGCAATAATATCTCTGTGAGTGTTATCTTCCATTCTAGCTATTACACTAACAACAGCTCTTGGCACTTGTATTTCTGTCTTACGACTTCTTAAAGCCAAAGAACCCTTACGCATACCTAACAAAGATGTTGCTAGGTTGCATAAGTTTTTAAAGTTATCTTCTCCTTTCATATTAAAATGGCATATCTTCTTCATCAGAAGTAACAAACTCTGTATTGTTGCTCTGGTTTGTGAAATGATAACCGTCTATGTTGTGATAGTATTTACCATTATATTCTCTTGAATAAACATTACAAAGAATTGATACTGTCATTCCAACTTCTAACATATTCATTTTCTGTACCTTATCTCCGAAAGCACTTACTGCAATTAAGTTGTTAAACTCTCCACCTGTATCAATTACGATAGATTGCTTTTGCCATTCCTTTCCTGCTTTGCTAGTTCCTGTTTCAAGATCAAGCTTCATTTTTACTTTACCTTTTACTTCCATAATTTATTTATTTATTTTAGTTATTACTATTTTTAAAACTCTCGCTTTCATCTTCAGAAAAACAGCCTAACTCATAAAATCCTGTGAGCTTTAAGACTGCTCTTGACATTGCTCTTTTCTCTGCCATTTCCATTACATACCAACTTAAAGTTGTACCATTTTTAAAATCTCCCTTTAAAGCTGAACCAAAGGTTTGTATAAAAGCTTCATTATCTTCTTTCTTTGCGTGAGCTTTAACAACACAAAAGTCTTTCTCACATTTGATGACTTCATAGTCAATTTCTATTCCTTCTAAAGCTTGGATCTTATCAATACCACTTCTTGTGATAATGATATAGTGTTGATGTTTAAAGACATCATCTTTTGTAAGATTATACTTAATGTATTTCTCTTTTAAAATTTCTGTTTTCATATTAAATTTATTATTGTAGGTTGATTATTATTTGTTTTATAGTGTTTTTTCCAAGTAGGCTTTAGATCTAAAACCCAACTGTCTTGCTGTTGCCAACCATAAGTCTTAAGCATTTCACAAAACTTATTATAACATTGTAGTTCTGTTCCTATAACTACAACTGATCGTCTGTTGTATTTTAGGTCATTGTTAGGATAACCATCTATACTTGTTACTCTTGCAGGTATAAATTGAGGTTTCAATAGCCATTCTTCAGCTATTACTTTAGTGTCATCTATCAGTTTCCCTGTTATCCAAGAAACTTTAGGTTTGCTGTAATCTACATAATCATAAGTAGAATATTCTAGGTACTCTGCGTCTTGTATTGTCATCTTAGCAGTATGTTTGAATGTAGATTAATACAGCTAAAACTGACACTCCTATTAAACAAAAGTTAGCCAATACATTTAAAATCTTATCGTTTCTTTTGTCTTTCTCCTGACTTAGATTATAAACATCATATCTATAATCACCATCTTTGTAAAGATAGTTTATCTTAAAGAATGTTTCTTTTTCTTTTTCATTTAGGAAGTATGTAGCTTTTGTATTCCTATTCACAATTTTAAAGTTTTCCATTTTCTTATATACCTATATTAGTCGTAAAGGATTTTATACTATAAAAAAAGGTAGATAATTTAATATCTACCTTTGTTGTTTTTAATATTTTAAAAAGTGTGCCTTTTCAATTTTGTTGTAATCTTCCTTACTTAAACTTTCAATAAATTCTTCTGAACATTCAGATATTTTCATTCCCATTTGTAAGTCAGGAGTTCCGTCTATAATAATTGGGTAAACATATCCTGTTTGATTGTTGTAAAAATTACCTACACTTTCTAATTTCATTAAGTTTTCCATTTGTTTTTTTTAAATTAATTTCGTTTTAATTATGGTACAAACATATAACAAATATTTGAATTAACAACCTTTTTAACACAATTATTACCAAAGTTATTAACAATTTAAGTGTTAATAGTGTTTTGACTAGATAAGCAACTTTAAGTGCTGTCTAGTATATTACCATTAAAAAGTTGTGAAAGTGCCTTAGAGCGTAAAGGGGTGTACCTATAAAGGCATTAAAAGGTTGATAGGAAGTGTGCCATTGTTTAGCACTACTGCACAGCCAACAGCAGGACGTTTACCATATTTAGCGTAAGCCATAGCATAAGCCTTATGATTTATTCCTGAACCACATTGAGTTCCAAATACCCTGAAGTTCTTTCCTACATAATGTTCGGTGTAGCATTGCGTGTGTAAATGTCCTTGTACGGTGTTCATCATATCAGCACGACACTTAGTCCTTGCCGTTCCACCTTCTCCGTGAATATACTGAACATCATCTAATTCGTATCGTTCTACAAAATTCCAATCAGGAGTTTCTAATACTTCTTTATAAGACTTGATCCATTTAGAAGGAATTGCTGATGTTTGAGCTTTACGCATTATGATCCTGTCGTGGTTTCCTATAATTACAGTTGCCATAGGGAAGGCATTACGCCATCTTGCTATTCTCTTAATAGCTAATTCTAACTCATCTAAGCCACCCATTCCGTCTGCTGAGGTTTCGTGGTAACTTGAATAGTGGTTATCAATTACGTCACCTATAAAGACTACTTCAGTACAATTATAAGTATAGTATTGCTCTATACACCAATCAAGATAACCGTCTAAACAAAAAGGTTCGTGCAAATCTCCAATAACTAAGACATTCCTAGTTTCTTGTTCTCGCAATTTTTGTAAAGCGATTATCTCGTGAGGTTTAAGTCTGTACCTATTACTTACTTTCTTTTCCAAGATCTGCTAGTGATTGCCCACCTAACATTGCAAGTAAACTGAACCAAATTTTTGAAACAGCATCTTCATCAGCTCCTAAAAGAGTTGCGATTATAGGAACAACAATAGATGAAATTCCTAACCATACCTTCTTAGAAGTAAGAAGTTTTGTGATAATGTAATTTTGCATTTTATTTGTTTTTGATTATTAAATTAATGTTTTCTCCGCCTAAATTAAGTATTTCTTTGATTATTAAGTCCATAGCCAAGCGAGAGTTTTCAACAATGTCTTGTTTACGACCATTTCCTACTAGAATACAACCCCTAGTATCTTTAGCTGAATTACCTCTGTGAAATAAGACATAATCCCTATCAGGAACATCTTGTACTAATAAATGTAAATAATCTCTTGTTGCACTTTCTCTTGCAGTTCTTAATCTCACTTTATACCTCCCCGCAGGAATACAAGATATACTTCTTTCATTATTGATATAAGGTAATTCTAATGTATCACAAAATTTTTCTCCATTAATAAAGAGTTTACCGATTGTACTTTTCTCAGTAAATGTATCTCTTATGATTAAAAGATTAACGCCCTTGACCTCTGTATGTTTGCTTGTAAGCATTTTGTCCTTTTGAAGCGTTTTTAGAATGAACTCCTTTACGTTTCTTCCTATTACTTTTAATATGAGTAATACTAATTTTTCTTGCCATCTCTTTGCTTTTTGTGATACCACCATTTATCTGCTGTATATATAATTGAAATTACTAATAAAAGTATTTTCAGTAATGTTTCTAAATTTGTAAATGTTGTTACGCTAAGAATCGTTACGTTTACCCCCACTACTTCTCCTACGTCTTGTGCTAGTTTTCTTATCGGCATTATTTAAGTATGATTTAAGTTTAGTTATGTTTGTTTCTTTTGGCTTGTAATGTTTTTTCATATGTTTATTCCAGAGTAATAAGCGTCTTTATTCGGTGATATATCTGCACCTGTGTTTGTAGAATATTCAGGGAAGCTAGTTAAATTGTTTGTGATATAAAGTATCATTCTTTCTGTAAAATATTCAGCCGTATTTCTAACTTCTTCACGCAAACTAGAAGCTTCAGTTTCACTTAAAGCATTTCCATTTTCAGAGGTTTTAGAATAGATGTTGCCATTCTGAATTTTAAAGCGCAAAAAAGGTATGCACTCATAAAAAGCCCATTGCACCAACATACTCCCGATAAAATCATCTACTAAAGTTCTGTAATCTCCTGTCAAAGTTCCTGCTGTTATTTCTGATTGAAGTTTGTCGTAAAGGTCTGTGCCAAGCTTATCTTCACAATGAATTTTCTGTGCGACTTTTACATATGGGAGTATGAAATTGACATCTACATTCCCATTTATTGCGGTGCTATCTTTAAGCTTATCTTCTGATATAAATAATACGTATGCCATAATTATCTCTTTTTAATAAATCCTTTGTTCTTCATTCTTTTAGGTGCTATTGCAACCCTCTTATCGTTCTTCTTAGCAGTAAAGCCTTCTGACCTAGCTTTAGTGTAACCTATAATCTCTGCATCATCTATTTTAGTGGTCTTGCTTTCACCTATTACAGTTCTATAGATTTGTCTTAGCCAAAAATGATGGCAGTTACCCCCTCCTTTAAAGAGAAAAATATCGTAAGTATTAGCTCCACCTCTACCCCAACCTTTGTTTACTTCCATACTTGACATCCTTTCAATATCCTCCTTACGATAAAGTTTTTTAGCGCCCATCATTTGTTTGCAAAATTGTCTTTTACTTCCTGACTTTCTAGTCAAGAAATTATCTTCTGCATATACATATCTTACTCTGTAATAGTCGTAAGTCTTTTTACTAATACCATCTTGCTCTGACTTTCTATTTGGTAAAGCCCTTCCTGTACTAGCTAATTCAATCTTTTCGTCTGCTATATTATTAAGTTCTTCTTCAAAATTAAAATCAGCGTGTTCTCCATCAACTACTTCTTCATCTACTAATTCCCAATCTTCAGGAATATCCTCTACAGTTTCTAAGAAATTGTCTAATTCAGTCATTTTAGACATCTTAGTAAAATCTTGTTCTTCTTCTTTTAACTCAGGCAATCCCATTTCCTTTCTGATTTCTGAAACGCTCATCACCTCCTTCATATCTTCAACAGTAAACATAGTCGTTATCGGTTTACTCTGAACAAACTCTAAAGGCAAATTAATACCATTTACTGTTAAGATTTTATTTAAAGTCTTTAAGATATTATTTTGAAACGGCTTTACCACCGTATTTAAGTATATTTCAAAAGCACTATTAAGTTCTTCTGCATTTGATCCGAATCCATTTTCAGAGTTAATTCCAACAAGCATAGGACTTGTACATCTATGCCCTGTCAGGATGTTCTGCATTAAGAGTTCTTGGAGTGCGATATATTGCTTGTCAGCATTAGATACTGCAATAGGAGTTATCTCAGGAGTGTTTTCTTTACTATCTGAGAATGTCAATACAAACTTCCCACTAGCTGAAGCCCCTGTAAATTTCTTTTCTATACTTCTTTCTACTTGCTGACGCTCTTCTCTTGTAGGTATTCCGTTTGCGAAATTTATGAAATATGAACCACTAAATCCGTTCTGTATATTGTTTAAATGAAACTCAGCAACTCTCTGATCTACTAAAGCCCAATTCATACAGTTGTAGTCAGGAGTATGATATACGTCCATATTAGGACTGTAAGATCCTGTGTATAGTATTTGACTTGGAGTGCTTCTATCATTCACATTAAAAGCAGGAACAGGTTGTGGTTTGTTAGTTCTTGTGTTTGACCAATCAGCACTTACAAAATAAGTATCTACTTTTCCTAGTTCATTTGGTTTCCCTGCTCTAACTCGTTCAACAGGAATGTGGTAGATCTCACTTATACTCTGTCTGTCTTGACTCCATATTATATTAAGTGCATACCCACCCTGAAGTTTAAAGTCAAAAGCAACCTTTTTTATTACCTCGTGCAAAGTTTCATTTCCATTAGCATTAGCTAAGAACTTTTTAAGACCTACTAAAGCTTCTAAATTGTCATCTTCTAAAGCTATAATGTCCGTTCCTGCGATCATATCACTTGTGGCATTAATAATGGCAGCGTGTGTACTAGAATTATAGTAAAGGTCAATTAAGAACTGAGGGTATAAATTGCGCCACTCATCTGTACCGTATTCTATATAGTCTTTTCCACGAACCTCTTGTATTATAGGTGATGTTGATGATTCTAAATTGATTGATAAAATGTTTTCCATATTATAAGTTTGATAAATAAGTATTTACATTAGCTGTTAATGCGGAGCTTTCTGTATCATATATTTGTATTTCGCTAATTGTTCCGTCATAAGGATTGTTATCAGAATTTCTTACACCGATTGCATTTATCTCAGCTGTTCCTGCTAAAGTTTCAGTATCAGCTTGTGCCACACCATCTACCCAAAGAGTAATTAAGTCAGATGAGTTTCTTGTAACAACTAAATTGAAGTCACCAATAAAAGTACCACTATCTAAAGACAAATCAACCTCGTTATTATCAGTTTTAAATCTTAAATTATTTGTTGAAGTAATTTTAAAGAATTCATTTGGTGCAGTATTATCACCTACAACAACCACATTATTTGCATCAGGACTTAATTTTATTCCAAAAGTAAACTCCCCACTTAAAACAATATCACTAGCGGACTGTAAACTTTGAGTATCAGAAGAATCAAAATCAATATCTCCTGAATTGTATGCAGGTTGTTCAGTAGCAGTTGCTTGAACCATATCATAACTATTAGCACTATCAGCCCAAGCAGAAACATCAGCACCGTTTAAAGTTATTCCTGTTTGATTTTTATACCAAGCTTCTAACCCTGTTTCATCAGAAGGTTGCCAACTCCCCATAGGTCTGTTAGAACCCCCAATACTCATTCCTAATTTAAGTGCTAACATATCTTATGTAGTTGCTCCTTCACTATAACCGATACCAACCCCACTCGTTAAAGTAATGGCTGTCACATTCATAAAAATAACAGTCCCCGCAGGTAGTGTCGTTTGTAAGGCTGCTTCTCCTGTTGCGTCTGCTACTGTTATTGAAGCTATAACGCTCTCAACAGGGAAGTGTACGCAATACCAATCTTTACTCGTTTGCGCTGCTGTAGTAAATATTTCTGTGCCACCATTTTTCCCTAATTGCTCTGTTAATAGTTGTTGTACGTTTTCTATCATTTTTTATTTTTTTATTGTCCGTAATATATATAATTCGTTCCTGACGGTTCAGGGTATTGTGTATATTGTACTTGTTCTGATCCTGATCGTTCTTCTACAAATAACTTTCCTACTTCTACACATCCTTTTACCGTGCCATAAACACCTGTTTGATTGCTAGCAACCCCATCTTCTTTCTCAGGGACTTTTCCGTCCTCTATTTCAGGAGTTCCATTAAAACTTACTTCCCAAGCTGAATACTTCCAATACCCACAAGGTAAAAAGTTTATAGAACCTGTAAGCAGATTCTCAAGTGTATTATGTAGTAATGTCATATTTGTATATCTAGGATGTATAGTTTCAGTCCTACCATAAACATACTTTACCTCCTTATCCATATCATTAGTAAACTTCAATAAGTGTTTAATCTGACTTGAAGGAACAGAGGTGTCTATCCTAACATCTTCAGTTGTTATGTTGAAGTTATATAATCCTGAGTAAGCTAATTGTATCATCCTAATATATAATAGAAATTAGTTGCATTTATTTGTTTATGAAGTAATAATTGAGCCATAAGTAAAATTAGTATTGTCTAAAGGAGTTGTAGTGTAGTCAGCACAGACAGCCATAGGTTCTTTTTCTTCTCCTGTTAGAATCCATTCATAACCGTTAGCTGCCGACCAATTATCACCTGATGTATTATTACCTGAATTTAGTCTAAGTCCGTTTACAATTCCTAAACATAGTATAACATTATGACCTGCTGCATTTCTTTGGTTTAATTCTACAAAAGCTATAAGCTTAGACTGTCCTAGTCTGCTTAATTCGTCCTGATCTTCTTTGCTTAGTTTATCTAAATAAATTGTCAATCCTTGTGTGTAATATAATGCAGTCAAAGTTCCTGCATCAGCATTTAATACTTCAGCTACACTCCCACCTCTTTTTGGTAAGGCATATTTATACAACTTACTGTGTCCTAAGACAAAGGCTGTCACCTCACTCGAAGTTACTGTAATACTTAACATCTCCTCAAAATTAGCGAGATACACATTCTTGACTCCTCCTGCGCTTCTACTGCAATCAATTCCACGCCCTTTAATTAAATTTGTGCAACTTCCCATAGTTTAGTTTTAGTTCTACTATATAATAGAAAAAAGTATTGTTTATTTTTATTAAGTTAAAAAGAAAAAGGTGAGCATAAGCCCACCCTAATCAAGAAAATATGAAAAATACTACTTATGAAGTAACGATTGACCCATATGTAAATCCATTATCAAATGGTGCAGTAGTATAATCTTCAAGCATACTCATTGGCTCTTGCTCCATTCCGTCAAGTGTCCATTCGTAACCGTTTCTATCACCCCAAGCTGCACCTGAAGCGTTAGTACCTGCATTAAGAAGCATACCATTCTTAACTCCTAGACAAAGAATAACATTATTACCTGAAGCTAGTCTTTGATTTAATTCAGCAAATACAACCAATTTAGATTGAGCCAATGCTTTCAACTCATTCTGATCTTCCTTAGTCAGTTTATTTAATTGAATAGTTATTGAAGGAGTGTAGTAAATCGTTCCTGCTTCAGTAGATCCGTTAATTGTTTCTGTAACACTTGCTGTCCCCTTTGGTAAAGCATATTTATAAAGATCATTAGTCCCCATTTGAATATCTGTAACTTGGTTTGAAGCTATTACTATCCCTGTTCCATCTGTTGGTGTGTCAAATTCATCATATACACCGAAATAGACGTTTTTCACGCCACCTAAACTACGTGAGCAATCTAAACCTCTACCTTTTGTTATTACTGTGCAACCCATTGTTTAAGTTTTAAAAAGTTAAGGAAGTAGCTTTTACACTACTTCCGTTTATTTGTTTTATGATTGGTAAGTGAAATCTGCTGCTACACCTACTTGTACACCTGCCGTCCATCTAGCAACCAATCTTATGTTTTGGCTTCCATCTAAAGGTTTCATATCTAAAACAGATACTTCATTGAAGTCCATATCTAATTTAGTTGAAGTTCCAAAGAATAAGTTTGACTTACAACCTGCATACATAACATTATCTGCAAGACCTGGTACTATTGCAATATTTACTCCTTCAAATTGAGCAGTATATTCACCCATATTGTTGAAAGGGAACGCACTTAAAGCAGAAATTGCAGAAATATAAAATCTGTAAGTCTTTTTGTTCATATAGATATATAAGTCGTCTTTTCCATAAACTGCACTAGGAATAGCAGCAGTTAAAGATCCTAAGTTTGCTATAATGTTTGAAGCATCATAAGCACCTGAAGCAGAGTCAGTAGTCATAGAACCTGAATAAGAAGTAGTAATACCATTAAACTGTCCTGGTGTAGATGTATCTCCTGCCCAAAAAGAACCCTCAATAGCATCAGCGATAACTGAAGCAGAGTAGCCCATTACAAAAGCCACAAAATCATCTTCTTGTGCAAATGACCAGTCACTTAATAATTCTTTACGACAAATATCTTGGTTAATTTGAAACTGCTCTACTTCTAAAACTCTTTCAGTCATAGTAAGTGTAGAACTTTGCTCATTAAATTCACAAGTAGCGTCTTTAACTAAATTTGAATTTGTAAGGTTATTTAGAACTTCTTTATAGTTCACAGCGTTCCTAACTGTTGCATACTCTAAACTGTCTGCACCATTTAATGCAGCGTGTAGATACTCTCCTGCCTGTGTTCCAGCATACGAGCTTGATGTGATTGATAATCCCATAGTTTTTTATTTTTTATTTATTAATTATTTTTTATATTATACCAATATCTTTCTTTTCTGCTAAGTTTTCTGTATTCAGCAGTAGAAAGTTTTGTACTTGAAGCTTCAGTAAATTTATTCACTCCAACAGGTTGTGTTGCAGGTTGTTTAGCTAATTCTTCTTTTAGTCTTTCATTCTCAGCTTTTAATTCTTCTACTGAAAATTCAACTACTTCTGTAGTTTTAGTTGTTACTGTTCTAGGGTTCTCTGAAGGTTCAGTAATTTCTTCTTCAGTAGTTTCTTCAGTAGTTTCCTCTGCTAATTCTTCTTCTTCTACCTCAGTATCACCTTTTAATTCAGCAATAACAACTTCTAAGTTTGCTATTCTTTTTTCTAATGAATCAAATTCAGATAATTCTGCTGCTTCAACTTCTTCTTCTTCAGGAGCTTCTTCTTCAACTACTTCAGCTTCACCGATTGTAGCAATAATACCTGCTTCTTCAACTACAAAAGTAATACCATCTTCAGTTTCATACTCTCCGATTGGTAATTCAATAGTAGTTCCGTCCTCAGTTAAAACTGCAATATCCACTCCTTCTGCTAATTCATCAGCAGTTGAAACAATAATAGTTCCGTCTACTAATTTAGCTTGAAATTCTAAGTTCACTTCCTCTTTATCAAGTCCAAGTGCAACTAATATTTGTTTCTTTAAATCCATAGGTTCTTTTTTAAGTTCTGTTATATAATAGAATAGTTATTTATTTATTTGATTTTTACTTTATTGAAGGCATATTTTTAATATAACTTTCTAAAGTTTTATTAGTAGTTCTTAAATTCTTTAATTCTTTAGGTTCTTGTTTTATTCCTAATTCTGAAAGTGCCTTTGTAGTTTCTGCTATCAAATTCTTTTGTATTTTTATTTGTGTTTCTGCCATTTCAACAGCATTCTTAGACGCTTTCTTTGCATCTTCTATTTGGGTTTGTACCTTACCCATCTTCATCATTATTTTATCAGAACTACTTATCCTGTCTTTTATTTCATCTATTAGTCCCAACTCAACCTTTTCTGCTTTTAGTTCAGTTTTGTTTTCTCTTATTAGCTTGTTTAAAGCACTTAGTATTTGTTCTTGTGTTGGTTTCATATTATTTTATGCTTTTATTACTGC
>Ga0209756_1002625_pt1 | contig 15358 bp, 16 predicted proteins | sample ETNvirenome_6_85_FD_184071 | JGI IMG/M metagenome (GOLD analysis project Ga0209756, IMG submission 184071) | Marine viral communities from the Pacific Ocean - ETNP_6_85 (SPAdes) (version 3) | ecosystem: Environmental > Aquatic > Marine > Oceanic | place: Pacific Ocean | collected 2013-06-19
CATTTTTGTGATAATCATAAGGGTGACGTTGGCTTCCCCAAAATGTAGAATGGAGTGCCCTCAAGTCTCTATGATAAAAATAGTGAGCAAAATGAGCTTCCATATCTGGAACGGCCAGTCTTAATACGCCGCCCTTCTTCAATACTTGATGCCAGCGTTTGAGAGCTTTTTCCGATTCGGCATAATCAGCGTGTTCTAATACATGGCAAGCATATATTAAGTCAACTGAGTTGTCTTTGATCTTTTCGAGAGCAAACACATCGTCAACCAAATCAGGGTTTATGTCTTCTCTAATATCTATATTTATAAAGTCTGGAATTTTGCGCTTAAAGCAGCCAAGATTCAATCTCACTTGTTTCATTTAATTCCTCTATAATGATTCAAAAGAAAGTCTACACTGTCTTCCAAAGAATAGCGTGGCTTCCACCCTGTTGCCTTGATGAACTTGCTAACATCGGGGACTTGGAGCGTTACATCTACAGGTCGCAAGAGCTTTTTATCAACCATTGAACGAATTGGTACGTCGGCTTGCTTCTTTAATTGCTCTAGAAAGTCTCCAACAGAAATTACACTTTCCCCACCAATATTGTACGGCACACCATACTCACATTTTTGACATGCTATCCAATAAGTTTCCATTGCGTCTCGCACATCAATCAAAGTTCTGACTGATTCAAGATTTCCGTGGGTTAAAACGTCTCTTTCTCCGCGTTCAATCTCTACAATCTTTCTTGCAAAGGCGCTGGAAAAGATATCTCCTCGTCGTGGGTTAATATATGCAAACATTCTTGTGAGAATTACTTTCATTCCATAAGAATGATAATACGAACTGGCGATTTTTTCTTGCGTGAGCTTGGAAACAGCATAAATATTCACTGGTTGCAGCGGATGCTCTTCTGTGATCGGTGTGTTTTTCTTATCTACCTGCCCATAGACCTCGGAAGTTCCACAAAATTGAATGTTCGGGTCAATCCCTACAAGACGAATTGCTTCAAAAAGGTTAATTGTGTTGTTAATATTGTTCTGTAGCACTGCAATTGGGTTAGAAAAGCAGACATGCACGTTTGCATGCGCAGCTAAGTGGAAGATATAGTCTGGTTTTGCGGCCTCAATCGTTCGAATTGTCGCGCTAAGGTCATTTAAATCGCACTCATGCAAGATAATGTCATCTTTTATGCGCTTTAGATTAGCATTTGACGTGGTACTATGCCATCTAGAAACGCCATGCACCTCTATATCTTCATTATCCACTAAATATTCGGCCAAATGGCTTCCGCCGGAGCCGGCAATTCCTGTTATAAGTGCTCTTTTCATCGTTTTGTGTCCTCTTTAAATGTCATTCTTTACAATATTGCAGATATGATTGATCTCATCTACTGTTAATTCTGGGTAATTGGGCAAAAAGAAGCCACAAGAATGGATTTTATTGCTCATTTCGTCGTCAAACTTGCCATATAGTTCTGTCCAAAATGGGTGTAAACCAAGGTTTCCAGCGCTGAAAATACGTGTTTCGACGCCATTTTCGACCAATCTAGACACAATTTCGCGTCTATGTTCGTTATCGCGGGCCAAAGCGCCGAATGAGATAGATACCGGTACATTGTCGTCCCATTGTTGGAATTCCACCACGCCGTCCAGAATCGAGCCGTACAGGACGTGATTTTCGTTTCGGCGTCTAGCTGCCCATTCAGCTTTTTCTACCTGTCTGATGCCAAGGAAGGCCTGTAAATCGGTAGATCTAAGGTTATACCCGGGTACAAAGAAGGTGAATGGCTTATGAAAGCCGTCAACGTTGTGTTCGTTCATTAATTTCTTATAAGATTCTTCTGACAAGTCTTTTGCCCATCCGTGAGAGCGGAGCATTAAGAGCATTTCATATAGCTCTTTATCGTCTGTGTTAACCATACCGCCTTCGATTGTTGAAAGCTGATGACCAAAATAGAAAGAGAAGGAAGACATGTCGCCAATAGTGCCGACCATCGCACCATCGCCGTAAGACGCGCCTAGGGCTGCGCAGGCATCTTCAAGTAATGTAAAGCCGTATTTTTCCTTAAGAGCTAAAAGTCGCTCTTTGTAGTGAGGGACGCCCAACACCTGCACAAAAATAACAGCATCCGGACGTTCGCGTTCGCAGACTTCTTCCAACTGATCTAAATCAATACCAAATGTGTTCTTATCTGCGCCAACCATTATCGGCTTTAAACCTAATTGAATTGCTGGCGAAATTGTTGTAACCCACCCCACCGAGGGGACCACAATCTTTTTGTTGGGTATGCGGCCTGCTTGAACTGCTGTGGCTACCATCAAAAGATTGGCTGAGGATCCTGAATTATTAAAGACTGCATATTTTGTTCCAATATATTGAGCCCAAGCTTCTTCTGCTTGCCATGTTAATTTTCCCTTTGTTAAGCGCGGGTAGCTTTTTAGCCAGTTGCAAAGTGCATCAATATCCTCATCATTAATGGTCTCTTTTGCTAATGGATATCTGATCTCGGTCATTGTTCTATTTTCCTTTAAAAAATTTAAATTCTATCTTGTCATAATCTAACACATCGGGTGTCAGAAAGAAATTGTTTTTGATATAATCTCTCAATCTATTATCGATGCTAAATCCATTTTCATCAAATTGATTTGGATCGTGCATCAAATGTGGCTTTGAGGCTTCCACTTTTCCTTGTGCTATAAACGGGGGAGCCCATTCTTCATATCCCAATCCGCACGCAACAGCTTCTGGATCTGAAATGATTTCTGCGATTGTGCGAGGGGCACCGTCAAATAGTCTGTCCCAGGCGGGACCGAAAGCTAGCGACTGGCCGTCTAGGCCCTGGTGCGTTCCGGTGTTCTCGCCGTGATAATATAAAACATCGTTTGCGATTACAAATCTTTGTTTGATTGCTGCAACTAAGAATGAAAAAATCGTTTCGGTGCAATATGATACAAAAATATCTGGGAGTGGGCGCCCGTATTCTTTGTAAATCTTATTGGAAAAAATCTTGCAGTGCAGGTTGGCGGTGGCTCCCAGAGGTACTACAAAATCTTTATCGCGATCAAAGATGTCCCACAAGCTTTTGCCTTCATCAAAATTAAACCACCAATAATAGCCATTATCTTTATCAATTTCAGGCGATACTATTCCATTATCAGTATTCATGATCCTTTCGTTTAATTTACCGAGAGAATCTAAATCATCTGAGAATGAGACATCCGAGGCTACATACACATATCCATCAAACTCACCGAAGGCTTCTACGCCCTTCAAGACTGAGTGATTGAAGGATTGGTTTACAGCTAGTTTCTGGTTTGTAAGACAATAGCTTATATCGTTTTTAAATTCATCAAACACTTTTTTAAATGTGTCGGGAGCGATGTAGTTTCCGGAGAATACAATCTTTTTGTCTTCGAAATTTTGATTTAAAATAGTTTTGATATTCTTGATATAAAAATCCGAGTTATCAGACTTTGACAATCCGCACGTATTATAAACGACTAAGAGAGACATTATTCTACATCCTCAAATCTTTTCTTCCAAATGGCTTCGGCGTCTTGCCAATTGTCGAAATCGATCTTTCTCTTTAAACACCTAGAACTTCGCCAAATAGCTGCGTACAGCGGTTGGTCGTGTTCAATTTGTGCATAGTGAACCGGCGCGTGATCTTCAATCGGGCCTACGAACTGTGTGCACTCAAAAAGCACTTCTTGTAAAAAGTGAAGAGGGGCACCGTCAAGCTGCGCTCTCGCGCCCCAGTCGGCGTGGGCCATGGCGGTGACTTCAAATTTGCAGTCGAGGCCGCCGGTTTCCTTGTAATATTCTAAGCTTGCAATTCCTACGTTAATGATCAAAAATTCGTTGGGATAAAATGGAGAGCGAAGGGGCTCATGATAATTCATCGTATAATTTCTAAGCGCTAATTCGTTTCCTTCGATATAATGGCTAACCAGGATCGCCTTTCTGTCGTCCATTGCGTTTAAGATATTAATGCTCTTTTCAAGCATCCCAGAATAATACCACCCATCATCGGCACCCCACGTAACATAGTGGCCTGTTGCTTTTGAAACTGCGATCTGTTGCGCGCGAGTGGGTGAGCCATAATCCTTTATAAGAATAACGTTATCCTTCGTTTTAAGATAGTCATCTAGTTCGTCATAGGGACCACATAAAATTAATTCAAATGTGTATTCTCCTACCGAGTCAACGATGCTGTCATATAACCTCTGCCAGTGTTGCGCCCTAATTGTTGGCACGCATATTGATATATCGTACATTATTTGTTTTTCCTAAATCTTCTCGACCAGACTGCCGGCGATTTCTTCCAATTTTGTAAATCAATCTCTGCCCTTTCAACGCAGCTAGGATGACTGTAAATTGCTTTGTAAAGCGGCTCATCGTGTTCTAAGTGTGCATAGTGGATTGGGGCATGATCGCCTGTTGTTCCTGGCATGTGTGTGCAATCTAATATAACTTCGTTTACGAGCAGAATATTTGCGCCGGCTCGTTGGGCTCTCACTGAAATATCGGCATAAGCCAGTGGGCACGCTTCAAACGAACAATCATATCCTCCAATCTGGTGAAAGAATTCGGTATACATAGTTGCAACGTTAAATTGATACCATTCGTCGGGGATGTATTGGGTCCGTGGGTATGCGACGGTTAATCTTAAAACGTCCTCGGGCTGTTCAGTGCCACCTTCGCGGTAATTGCTGATTACCACATCCTTAATGCTTTTGTTTTCGTTGTTCTCCAAACAGTCAATCGCTTTGTCTAAAGCGCCGGGTTGGAACGTTCCATCGTCAGAAGCCCAAAAAATATACTTTCCCTCGGCCATCAGTGAGCCGATTTGAGAAGCTCGAACTGGGTTACCATAATCTTTAACATATTTAACGTTTACTTTCTTTTGTAATTCTCCCGGAAGAGGGAAGGGACCTACAATTATTAATTCAAAACTGCGAGAAGTCGATTCTTTGATTGAATTGTATAAATTAACCCAGCGTTCTGTGCGGATTGCTGGCACTAAAATTGTAATGTCAACTTGCACGTTGTTCTCCCATATACTTAATATCATATTTTAAGCCATCGCGCAAGGGAATTTTTGAAATTTCTAGAAATTGGTGTGATGGTTTTAAGTTTATATTCTTTGGTAGCTCTGAATTATTCGCTCTTTCAATGGGCACTAAAAGTTCAGAATTTAAATGATTTACTTGACAAAACAAGCTTCCTAATTCAAATCTGCTTACAAAATCATCTGCGCAAGCGTGAAATGTTCCAAGCTTTTTACTTTTAATGACTTCAATAATAAAATTAGATAAGTCGTCAACATGAGTTGGGTGACTAAAAATATCTGTGAATAGCTCTACGTGTTTGTTGTCTGCGAGTTGCTTAAGCAGAAATTGTATGAAATTGTTTCTTTTCTCGTTGTAATATCCATACAACATAGATGTTCTTATTATTGTCAAATTCTTTAACGTTTCTTTTAAATGTTCTTCTGCCAACGATTTTGAAACTCCATATTCTGTTTCGGGTTCTTTTGTAGAATTCTCGTTGTATTCTTTTGTATTGTCTTCTTTAAAAACATAATCAGTCGACAAGAAGATGAAATGCGTATCTTTTGAACAAAGGCCTGCGAGATTTTTAGTTGCTTCGTAATTCACTTTTAATATATCGCCGGGATTTGATGGATGCTTTGCTGCCAAATGAATTAAAACATCTGGGGATTCAAATTGTAATTCTGGATTTGTGATGTCTTCTATCAAGAGATTGATGTTAAACTCTTTTAACTCTATCAGTTTGGTTAAGAGCGATCTTCCTAGGAACCCGTTTGCTCCCGTGACCATTATTGTTTTCATTCTTCTTCTTCGTCTCTGACTTGCCAGTTGGTGAGCTTAACAGTGGCAACTCCGCGCTTTTGGACAGCAGCGGTAGCACATTGGTTGGCAAAGTCTATAGCATCATCGATATTGTCATCGTCGACATATTTGGTGGTAAATGCCGCTAAAAATGTGTCGCCGGCGCCGGAAGAGTCCTTGATTTCTACTTTCTTAACATCATAGGTTTTATCTTTATACGTGCAGCCATCAGCGCCTTTGGTGATAATCAATTTATCTTTCATATTTTCAACAACCATGTGTTTCGTTTTCTTGTATTCATGATTGTTAATTTTGATAAATTTAATATTCTTGCACCAAGACTCTTCTAGGATCTTTTTGGTATCCAAAAGAACAAGGTCATGTTGTCCAGCAATGTAATCTATATCTTCTGGATCTAAAAAGCCTTTATTATAATCAGAAATTATAACTGCATCATATTTTGCATAATTAATATCTCTTAAATTTCTCACTCTCGTAATCTTATCGTTTGCGTCGACTCTCAAAAACATATGATTAAAATTATGATCTATAAATCTAGTTTTTGTTACCTCTTCCCAATTTGGGTTTGTGCACAAATCACATTCCACACCAAACGACATTAAGTTTTCTAATACATTTCGGGCCATCCCTCCGTTTGCGGTAGAAAAAAGCGGATTAAAAACAGGTGCCGGCGCTTCCGGACACAACCGGTTGCAGCTTCCATACATAAACGTATCTACACAACTTTCACCAATTACTAAAATGTTCACAATGATTCCTCTTTAAGTGCGTTCTGTAATTTTAATTTCATTTCTTCAATGTCTTGTAAGTTATATCCTTGCTGTTCACATAATTCTTCATAAGATTTAGGCCTTTTTCCAGGAAATCGGCGCTTCCAGATTGGTGCCGACTTCTTCCAACTATCAAAATCAAGCTTTATGCGGTCTTGATATGCTGATGGTATTGAATAGATCGCATTAAAATAAGGTATATCGTCATTATATGCATGATGGACCGGTCCATGATCACCCGATAAAAAGGGCAAATGAGAAGCTATGCATACATGCGTCGGAGAAAAGTGAATCTCGCCGCCATCTCTCTGTAATCTAAACATAAAATCGTGGATGGGCTTGTCTAAATATTCGAAATTTAAGACATCTAGGCCTCCAAGCTCTATAAAGCGCTCCTTGCTCATTAAGCATTGATTTGCAATTTTCCAAGATTTGTCTATTCCTGGCAATTGGAGTGGAGCAGCAATGTCGGGGCGCCCTGGTGGGCCCTGAACGGTCCAATATTCTTGCGGTAGAGCGTTGCCACCTTCGCTATAAAGCATTGCAATTGCATCTTTGGGGGTACAGGCTTCCTTGTATTTTTCCATTGCCTTATCGATTGAATCTTTGGCAAAAATACAGTCATCGACTGTCAAAAAGAATAGTTCTCCCTTCGCCGCCAAAACGCCAAGCTGGACGCATCTTACAACGTTTCCATAATCTTTTAGTAATGAGATATTTTCTTTGTCTGCTAGTTCTGCCGGTAAATCAAATGGAGAAACCAGTAGGAGTTCCCACTTATAATTTTTGCAAGCTTGAGAAATGCTATTATATAAAGTCTCCCACAAAGGGGTTCTAAAGGCGGGTATCAAAATTGTTAAATCGTATTCTTGTTCCATGGCTTATTTCACAAACCTGTGTGTTACTGCATCATAATCAAATTGAGATTTGTTTAAAAACATTCGCGTGCGTATAAATTCTTTTAATCTATCTGGCTCTTGTACCATTCCGCTTTCATCATACTTTTCTGGATCGTGAGGAAAGACTCCTTGCATTTCTTCGTACCCAAAGCCACTATCCCATGCTTCCGGATCCTTGCAGATTTCATAAATATCTAAATCGGCAAAAAGGTTATTCTTATTATCTCCTTTTTGACCTGTGTGGTCAAAGCCGCAAGTTGCGCCGTCAATACTTTTTAGATGTTCAAGTATTAAGTCCTTCATAATAACCCAACGTTGACTTGTGGCTGCGGATAAAAATGAAAATATAGACTCTGTGCAATATGCTACAAAAATATCGGGCATGATCTTGTCATCAAAAGCTTTAAATATTTCATTTGAAAAAATTTGAGTGTGCAAATTACAAGCACGACCAACAGGAATTATAAAATCCTCGTTCTCTATAAAGCCGTCAACTCCAATCCATTGCGGAAATCCATTATCATTGCTAGCTTGGATGGTTACCATTCCAAAATTATCGGACTTAAAAAGCTCATAGGCTTCTTTCAGGACGTTTCTGTTATCTCGGAAATTAATTCCAGAATCAATATACAAATATCCTTCAAATTCTCCAAATTCTTCAACGCATTTTTGAACACTATGGTTGAAGCTCATATTAACGGTTATTTTATCATTGATAAAATTATAGGAAACTTGATTGCCAAACGTTTGTATCAGCTTTTTAATAACTGGCAGCGTGTTGCCACAACTAGACACTACAACTCTGTAATCTTCAAAATCTTGGTTTAAGATATTTTGAATACAGTCAATATACCAATCGATGTGCTCTCTGCCTGAGAAGCCGCAAGTATTGTAAACTACTAGGAGTTTATTTCTCGCCATAATAGTCACCATATTCTACAATCAGTGTGCTTTTACCGTCTGCGCGGGTATAAGCTTTTTGATAAGCTGGGAAGATGTCTCCGGGCTCTTCTAATCTAATAATTTCAATATTCTTAAGGATCTTTCGAAACCCATCTGTGAAATCTCCCACATGCTGTGCTTGCGGGTGTAGTGGGCGTTCTGAACCAATTCCAGTTCTGATGATGACTTTTGGTATATATTCGCCGTGGGTAAATTCCGGCATTCTGTCTAAATGATTAACCAATTGATTTGCCGCCAACAATAAGAAATTCCAGCGAGGATAAATGCTAATAGGCACAGTTCCTCCGATTGCTAATCCATTGGTGATTCCCATTTGCATTTCCTCATCAACTGGCATTTCTAGTAGTTTTTCTCTCGGCACATTAACCAAAGTATTAGCCATGGCTGTTCCTTTATATTCAACTGCCTGTCCTAAAAACATGGTATCGGGCTGTTGCCCGAGCCATTGCATTGTTCTCTCTAATTCATCAAAATATTTGCCCATTAGAATTGCACCCTCTTTCCTGCTCCTGCATGTGGATATTTGTCAAGCTTGTATTTGTAATATGTGACGTACTCGTCATTAACATCTTCATAAGTAAGCTTTTCTTGATTCCAGGTTGCACGCGTATCCGTGCATACAGATTTTCCATTATCTTCAACAATGAAGTGAATGGGCAGTTTATGATTCCGAGCATATTTGATGCACTCGTGAGCTACACCCGTTTCCGAAGTCATCTCACCCATAAAGCAGTAGACTTTGTTGGTGTCTCCTTTTCGTTTAATATCTAAAGCGATTCCTGTCGCTATTGGGAGCACACCAGTTACAATTCCGGAGGAGAATACTCTGTACTCCTTAAAACACAGGGAGATAGATCTTCCCTGCAAAATGGCCTCTTTAAGTTCTTCGGGAGGAACCCCTTTCAACAAACATTGATAGTGGCTCCTCCAGGAGCACAAGACCCAATCTTCGGGCCCGATATTATGCTTTTTAAATACCTCAATAATTTGTTCTTCGTTGTCATTGTATAGATGCACCGGGGCTTTGATTTGGGCATCGTCAAAACATGCAGCTATTTCTATTTCAAATTCGATAAGCTCTTCTTTCGTGAGCATTAAACCTCCAATAATTTTCTTTTTAATTTGTATTGTGTCATGCGAATGATATCATCATAAGTTTCTTGTCCAAATTTTTCTCTAATAAAATCTAGATATCTGTCGTTAGTATAATACGCATCGAATGCAGTATCTCTAAATCCTAAAACCTCAGCAGCGGAAATATGCTTAGTTGGTAATGGCTTTGTTTCGTAAGCGTGTTGTGAATATCCAACATAGCTATCTGGGAGTTCCCAGTTTTCGCGAATCGCATCCAGATATAGTCTTGAGCCAGGATAGGCCATGGCAGAATAAAAGTTTGCGAATTCGCAATTAAGATCTGTTGCTAAATCTAGTGTGTCCTGCATTGTATCAAGATTATCTTCTGGCAGCCCGAAAATATAATTTCCGATTACATTAATGCCGGCGTCTTGAATTTGTCTTACTAAGTCTCGAATATTGACTTCGGTGAATTTACCCTTTACAACATCTTTTCTAACGACAGTGTTTCCTGATTCAATTCCTAAAGCCAGCCAATTGATACCGGCACTCTTAAGAGGCTCTAAAAATTCTGGTTTTACTGTATCAATTCTAGCATACGCCCAAATATTGAAATCGTATTCTCTTTCTACTATCTTATTGCAGATTTCTAAGAAATGGCTCTTGTTTAAAACAAACATTTCGTCTGCTATTTTAACGTTGCGAATTCCCATTTCTTGAATCTTGGCAAACTCTGTAATCATAAACTCAGGATTCCAGAATCTAAACTTGTTTTGGCCATAATCCCAATTTTCAACATTGTTGTTTCCGAATGGTGCGTTAATACAACAGAAGCTGCACCTAAAGGGGCAGCCTAGACTTGTATATAAAGACGCAAAAGGCTGTCTCAAGTTATCGTTACTCATTGCATGCCAATTGGATGTTCTATATTTATCCATTGGGAGTAGATCCCAGGCCATTCCAGGCATTTCGCTGGCTAATAATTCTTGCGGCACAATAAGCGCCGGGGATGTAAATCTCGTTTCTCCATTTTCACGATACCATAACCCTGGAATATTCCGGAGTTGGGAGGTGTCGTTCATATTGTCAATTTCTAAAAGTCCAGAAAGCGTATATAGGCCCTCTCCTTGACACACAAAATCAACCTTTTCATCGTTTAAGGTTTGACGTGAAACTGCCGATGGGTGTAAGCCGATTAATAGCGTTTTTATGTTTCCATATGAATCGTGTAATATATCGCACAGAGCGTGGACACCCGACATATTTTGAGTTGATGCCGAGGGTTGCTGTCCATAAACGACAACCGCCGCCAAACGCGGATTATAATCGTTTATAATTTTGGCGCTTTGTTCGGGTGTTAATTGTTCTGCTTCGCAATCTAAAATTTTAACACTATAGCCAGCTACTAAGCGGGCATAATTTGCCAGGAGGGCCACCCAAATAGGAGGCTCGATGGCAGAATAGTTTTTGCTAAGATCTTGATAAATCTCTTTTGAAGCATTTGGATGAATAAGAAGTAAATCTAATTGTTTCATAATTAATAATTTGCGTACCAGGGCGATTCAATAATACTGTAAGCATTAATTAATTGCTTAATACCGATATCTAAGTCGTACTGGCACTCGTAACCTTTGTTGTATATTTTTTCGCTGCTTACAATATAATCACGCGTATCAGGATCGCTAGTGAATTCTGCTTTAATTATTTCTAATGGCAGGTGTTCTTGAATTTTCTCGGCCAATTGAAGCTTGTTCATATTTAATGCGTCGTTTCCAAGATTATATGTTTCGTTTTTACAATCTTCCCAATTATCTAAAATAAATTTAAATCCTCGGCATACATCGTGAAGGTGTACATAGTTTCTCATAAACTCACATTCATATAAAACCAAGATTCGTTCGCGAAGAGTTTTTAATACAAAGCTGTTAACCAATAAATCTGTTCGCATTCTTGACGCTGGTCCAAATACAGTGGCGAGCCTGAAGGTAACGTGGTTCTCTACGTTTTTGTATTCATTTTCTGCTGCGACCTTTGTGCGCCCGTAAAGCGAGATTGGGTTTAGTGGGGATTCTTCCGTACAAACGGAGCCATCGACGCTGACGCCATAGCCTGAATTTGTACAAGGGTAAATGACCTTTTGGTCGGGTCGCTTTGTTGTAGCAATCCAAGTATTTACATCATGATTAATTTCTTGAGCGCCGCGGGGATCCTCTTCGCACACCGGAAATCCGACAAGAGCCGCTAAGGGAATGATAATATCTGCGTCCTTCATTAATTTAGTCATTAACGCGACGTTTCGCACATCGCCCTTTATAAATGTAAAATCCGGATCGTTTGTATATCGCAACAAAGAAGTGGGATCATACATAAGATTGTCAATTGCTACAACCTTGTGGCCATCATTCAAAAGATAACCAATTAATTCGCTGCCGATATAGCCGGCTCCGCCGGTGACTAATGCTTTCATTTGATAATTTCCTTTACATATTTGGCAATAGACAAACAACAGGTGAGTCCCGGTGATTCTATGCCGATTAGATTAATAAAATTCTTGTGTTCTGGTTCGTTTTTAATAACAAAGTCTTTGAACAAGTCCCCCTTTGCTTGTAATTTGGGACGGATTCCTGTGGTTGCGGGACGAAGATCGCACCAATTTATATCTAGATAACGATTTATTGCTTTATAAAATTGTACTTTATTATCTTCTTTCATTTTGTAGTCGATTTCATCGACATAATAAGCATTTGGGCCAAAAGAAAGATTACCGTCTAAATCTAAAACCGTATGAATCCCCAAATACTTACCTTCGGGATCTGGTGTGGGATATACTAAATGGTTCATTTTCTTGTGTTTGCTTGTTTTGTAATACTCGCCTTTGCACCAGTGGAGCTTGTAATCATCTATTCCTGCCAATTTGGCAACTTGGTCACTCCACAAGCCGGCGGAGTTTATTACAATATTTGTTTGTATAATAACATCACTATCTTTAGTTGTCAACTCATAAATATTATTTTTTTTATTGATCTCGCTTATTTTTGTATTATAGAGGATTATGGCGCCATTTTCTTGCGACAGTTGCTCTAGTTTTGCCATTGTTGAGTGGCTGTCGATTATCCCTGTACTTGGTACATAAAGTGCTTTTGTGGCCTTAATATGTGGTTCGTATGTGTTAGCGTCTACAACGCTTAACTCGGAAATGCCATTTTCTATTCCCCGTTCGTATAATTGTTCTAATGTCTGCTCCTCTCTCTCATTAGTTGCGACTATCAATTTCCCACATTTTTTGTGTGGGATGTTATATTTTTCTAAAAATTTGTATAGTAACTTATTTCCCTCAACGCAAAGCTTTGTTTTTAGTGTCTCTTTTGGATAGTAAATACCTGAGTGTATTATTTCGCTATTTCTGCTGGAAACATGTTGTCCGAAAGAGCGCTCTTTATCTACTACGAGAAGGTTTTCGTAAGTCTTGGATAACTCATGTGCAATCGCGAGGCCAACAATGCCAGCACCTATTACAACCGCATCAAATTCAAATACGTCACTCATTCATCCCAACTAATCTCCCAATCTTTAAAATCTGCAGCAAGACAGTCAATTTTATAATCTTTGCGACCACCTGCTAATTCTTGAATTTTGTTCTTTGCGGTATTTCTAATCCCATTTAAACCATGAGTTAGTTCAAGGTTATTTCCGTCCTTAATACCTTTTCGATAATTTGATTCATTGTGCCAAATATGCAGATTCATCTGCGAGAGTACTACGATGGCTCGAATAGTTTCGGCATCTATGTCTTCACACCGATCAAGAATTAATTGAATATCATGACAGATATCAGCTATTTCTTGTGCATATTCTTCTTTGTGTTCCGAAATGAACACTTCTTTTAATTGTGCGATTGAAAGTCTATCTACAAGTTCTGATAGTGTTGGTAAATACTTTCTATTTTCCATTGATGCTAACTCCTTAAAAATTGATCAAAGTATGGTTTATATTTATGAAAATTGGCTCCAAAGAGTGGAGCATATTGATAAAATATTTTGGCTTCTTCTTGTTTTTGTTTTAAATTCTCTTCTTGGTTCGAACGACCGCCGGCATAATATAGTCCTACTGTTTGGTCGATTTTCTTAAAGACATATCCGTGCTGTACTGCTCGTAGCCACATTTCCCAATCGTCTGCGAAATCACAATTTTCGGCATCAAGAAAGCCACAATTATCATGAATGCTTTTTTTCCATAATGGCATTGGGCCTGGAAGGCATTTTATCATGTTCTCTTGGCTGAATGGATATGTCGAGTGTTCGAATAAGGCTCCGTTTGCTGAATTGCTCTCGAAAGTTTCGTTTGCAATTGTTGTTTGTAGGACATCTCCATATATTAGGTCGATGTTTTTGTCATTAAGTATATTATTTAATAAAATTTCTATGCAATCTTTTCTCTTTATATCATCTATAAATGCAAATGTCAAGAACTTTCCTTTTGCAAGCTTGACTGCCATGTTAAGAGAATTTGTAATGTTCTCTCTTTTGTCTAATCTCTCATAAACAATGTTTGTGTGCTTCTCGGCATATTCAGCGACAATCTGTTGCTCAGTGCCGGGCGAATTTGCATCAATAAGGATTAATTCGCATTTATCAAAAACAGTTTGGCTTGTAATATTTTCAAGAAAGTTGTTTAAATATTTTTCACCTTCATAAAAAGTAGAAATTATAGAAATTAAAGGTTTATCTTTACTGCTTGTTTCTTTATTAAACAAGGTTTCTATCTTATTTGTTATTTCTTCTCTCTTTTCAATCATCAGGTCAATTAGCTCTTCGCCTTTCAGCTTAAACCACTCCTCGCTTGTTGCGCCAACTAAGTTATTAGTAGTAACAGCAAGCCCCATCATTCTAGCTTCTACAATTACTCTCGATAAGGTTTCCGGAGTTTGAGGAAAAAATACAAACTTGCTATTGGTTCCCAATTCTTCTAAAAATTCAAAATAGTCTGGATTGGATATTAGCCGGTAAGGTAGCCCTTTGGCTGAACAGTACTTTAAAGCGCCTGCCGTATTTTTGTGTTCAATGGCGGAATTTAATATAGAACATTGTTCTTTCTTTTCTCTTTGTGAAATCTCTCTAATCTTTTTCAAGCTTTTAAGAGACCACAAGTTTCCTCCAAGATTAATCACATTTGGCAATTGTAAGTTTTTTTCTATTATTTGCTTATGAAAAGCAGACTGTCCTAAAACTGCAATTGCGTTTTTATAAAAATAATAATTTAAAAGATCTCTTTGGGGGGCCTTAAAGTCACCGTATGTTGCGGGATTTCGGCTTCTTAAATATTTGTGATCATGCTCGTATATTGCATAATCTAAATTCTTTAACGATTCCTTGCATTCAGGGGTTAAGTTTAAAAAGTTTGAGATAATGAAAAATGCTTTTTCCTTTTCTCGTAAATAATCTAATGTAATCGTGTGTGATTGCTTTTTAGAAACAGAATATCCTCTTTCCTTAAGAATTAATATTAATTCTTCGTTATTTAACTCTCCTCCTCCGAGGATATGCTCAACGAAAAAATCAGCGACAAAAACGACTTCTCTATTCATATGTTTGAACTATTTCTTCAATCTCTGAAAGCCAATCTTCGCTATCGTCGGTTATTAATTCCTCCACTGCACTTACAAATTTCTCATACATTTTTTCTTTGGCGAACCTTTCTTGCAGTTCGTCTGCATATTCACACGCTTTTAACGCGTGACTGTCTGCGTTTTCACCAGTGATGTCATCATAGCATTGACGCATTTGTTCTTTT
>Ga0209756_1002626_pt1 | contig 15353 bp, 18 predicted proteins | sample ETNvirenome_6_85_FD_184071 | JGI IMG/M metagenome (GOLD analysis project Ga0209756, IMG submission 184071) | Marine viral communities from the Pacific Ocean - ETNP_6_85 (SPAdes) (version 3) | ecosystem: Environmental > Aquatic > Marine > Oceanic | place: Pacific Ocean | collected 2013-06-19
TTTCCTTGGAAAAGAGTCTGACGCCGCCCTCAAAGACTGTGCAAAAGTGCTGGTTGACCTGTGCGTGGAAGATCCTGCCCAGAAGGTTCCTGGGCGCTCAGCAGCTAGCTTCTTCTGGTACTACGCTACTCTCCTGAATCGCCCTGGTCTTGTGGGGCCTATTGGTAAAACAGCCGAGAAAAGTCCCTGGGTAAAGCCTACAGCATTGGAAAAAAAGGCTATAGCCACCGTGGAGGAGTTGGAGGGTAAGCGCGGGGAACTCGTCCTCGTGGAGACAGGGGAAGGCCTCAGGCGAGAGAAAAGGGGTTTGACTCCCCTAGAGGAAGGGAAACTCAAGAAAGCTATCGAAAGGGTAGCCGCCCTAGAAAAAAGAAGAGGGGAGGCGGGGGAACCTGAATCGCTTTTCCTACCCAAGGCCTTTGAAGCCCAGGTGAGGCGGCTTACCATTGCCCTCTCGGGAGGCTCAACACTCTCTACAACGGCGAGGAAATGGCGGGTCTACAAGACCTACAACCCCTTGGTGTTCCACGTAACCAAGGAGTACTTCAGAGACAGGAGTGGCTGGGGAAACTGGCACCAGCACCCTGAAGAGCTTCAAGAAGTAGAAATGATTGGCTACTACGGCGCACTCCTCCGTGTAGTCCAAGCGGCGGAAATAACTTTTGCCCAAAACGAGGGACATCGCCCCGAAAACTGGGAGGATATTTCCCAGGGCCTAGTCTGGCTCATGGAGCCCCAACTGACAGAATACGGCATGGCCTACAACCCTATGTGGAGGCTCATTTCCCCTAGCGATTGGACGCAGGAGAACCTTGCAATGGCTCTCAATGCTTTCATCACAGACCCAAAGGGCTATGTCACGAGCGTCAAAAACTCCGCGCTGCCAGGGTTTACGAAAATAGGGACCATTGCCAACAGGAAAAGAGACGTTCCAGCTTGGACGGGTTTTGACCCAGGAACCAAAAAGGAAATAACCCTCGAAGCGTATACCCACTGGCCCAATGTAGTAGAACCCCTGGGTGACGTTACGCTTCCCCAAGGCTCTGTAGCATACAAAATGTCCCAAAAGCAGCAGATGCGGGAGACTGTCCTCTCCCACCTCAATAAACTCATCAGTACACTAAGCTGAGGTAAAGATGTCACGACATGCATTCAGGCCCAATACTTCCCCTTGGGGCTCAGTCTATTCAGGGATTGGCCGTGATGAAAACTACGGCTGGTGGTGGACAGCAGGGTCCAAGGAGCGCCGGGCTGGGAGGAAAGAGAAAAGGGTCGAAAAACTGGTAGAGAAAGGAAAGGGTGAGGGAAGCCGGGCCGAGAGGCTAGCCAAACGGTCAGCCGATCTTCGCAAAAAGGCAGCAGAAAAGAGAGCCAAAAAGAAGCTCAAGAGCGGAGACGCATTGGGACCAGGCATTCTTTCCTCGCTGCCCGGAGGACAGCCCACCCCGCTCGTACAGAACGGATTTGATGTAGCTTCCGAAGAAGACTTCGAGTATGCCCTCAACGGGAACGGCAAATCCGGCACCAATCCCCTGCTCATCCTCGCGGGGCTTGGCGTCGTTGGGGCCGTTATCTACGGGATTTACAAGACGAGGAGCTAACCATGGCACAACCGATTGGCGGCACGATAACAGCTAAGTTTATTCCCTCTACGATGTCCCTGTCTCCAGAGCAGGCTCAAGGGATCATTCCGAAGAGGAAGGAAGACATTGGGATTGGAGCGCTGGCGAGGAAAGCAGGCATGCTAGCTCTGATAGTGGTTCCTACCTTTGTTGCCGGTCCCTGGGCTGTGAAGCAGTTCAAGCCAGAGTGGAAGTACGGTAAGAGGCTCATAACCTCCGCAGCAGTGACCGCAGGGGTGGGTATTGTAAGGCAAGCCACCAAGTGAAGACAGATTGGTTTGAAATAGGAACCGCCATGGTGTTCGGGTTCCTATCCGCAGCCGCTGGCTATGGACTCTATCTTTGGCTCTCCTGAGCCTTCTGATAGTTGATCCAGTTGTAGGATAGGGTAGACCCTCCAAAGAAGGCCAGGAGGGTACGAGCGGCCCTGTATTCGGCTGGAATCAGGGATGCTGAGTACAGCATGAACGGTCCAAGGAAGAATACGTCCAGTAGACGGACCTCCTGCGACTTCAGGCTATAAGGGTTCACCCCCTGGCCCACTCTTCTAGCTTGCGCTTCATGGCAGGGATCTTCCGCTTATTTCTCGCCAACTGCATGGAGTCATACCACTGTTGCTGGGTCATGCCGTGGGCAATCATCCCATCAATGGCGTCTCTCCAGGGCGTGTCCGACTCCACTTGCGGTTTTAGGTACTTTACAAGGGAAAAAGCCTGTTTCCGACTAACGACAGCGTTTGGATTCTTGGGAGGGGTAAATTCCCTTCTCCCCCGTCCTCTGGGCTTAGAAGCAGCACGAGAACGCTTTTTCTTGCCTCCCCCCATGTCCTTCTTCATCTGGAGGTATTCCTCGAAGGTGTCTGCCTCGTGGACTCTGCCCTCGGAATCAGTGAGCTTGAAGCCCATGTTGTTGCGAGCCCAGCCGCTGGCCTCCTCCAAGACTCTTTGGGCCTCTGCTTCCGTAAACGGGACAGTCATTCTCGGAGAGGGTCCATAGACCTTTACGAAACCACCGGGTTCATTCTTAAGAATCACCCACCAGCCTCGTCCCTTGTAGTCGCGCCAGAATCGGTGGCCGTGGTACAAGAAAGGTCCATGGCCTCCGAACCGTTGGATTCTCGCGTAGGTATCTGCCAGTTTAGTTCCTGTTTTCGGCCCGTACCTCTCTCTAAAATCGGATGGGAGGCCTCCTTTGGTCGTCTTGCGTTCAAAATACTCCTGTTGCTTAGGAGAGCCCTTGAACTCAGCTAGCCTCCTCTGGCGCTCCGCTGCCATGCGAGCCCATTCATCGTCATCAGGGTTCTTGCGGGCCTTCTTTGTCCAACCGTAGGTGCCCCCGCTGGTGTAGCCTCTCTTTTCTAGTTCCTTTCGGGCCGGTCCTTCCAGGGAAGACCAGGAGTCGTCAGCATAACGCATGAGTTGGTCGATAGAGGCTCCTGACAGGTGAACTCTTCGCCCGCCGCCGAAGCCTCCTGAGGGGTCATAGACACTCCGAACGGAGGAGGGGTCATAGACACTCCGAACGGAGGAGGGGTCATAGACACTCCGAACGGAGGAGGGGTCATAGACACTCCGAACGGAGGAGGGTTCCTGCTCATGGCCAGGGAACCCTCCCTCACAAAGCCTTTTTGCCTTAGCGATGATCTTCGCCTTGGTTCTGGCTCTTCCTCCCCGCTGCGCGTCTCCCGGCTCATGGGTTCCATAGTTGAATGTCCATGTCCACTCGGGATCAGGAGTCCCGGCGTTTTTCTGGAACGTAAGGTAGATATTAGAGCCTCTCTGTGGTTCGTACTGAGCATAGCTACTAACCCCCGTCAGTAGGGACATGCCGCAAATCTCCTCCGGCCATCCGCTCCTGCCATCCCGAGCGGGCTTTCGGGTGTACTTCTTGCCGCCCCTCTGAGCCGCGAGCCTCTTCTTGCGCTCCGCTGCCATGCGAGCCCATTTGTCTGGATTATTGCGTGTCATGGTATTTCTCCGCTGTTTCTTCTTGTGCGAGTTGGCGGCAACGAGGTAATGACCAGGGACATTCAACATGGACTCATCGCGTGGGTCACCAGAGGGGTTACTCTCCCACTTGACGATGTAAGCGGTCATGTTGGGATTGGCCTTCGTAATGATCCCGCGCCGATCTCGGTGTTCTTGGATGTAGCGTTTCTTTCGCTGCGCCACCGTGCCAGCGCCATAGGCCTTCATTCCGCTGTGCCACTTCTGGCGCTCCAGAAGAGCGTTGATGGCTTCGTCGCTGTACTTCACCCGTTGTCCCACGGTCAGGCGGGGGTTCTTGCGGGGGTTATCGAGCCAGTCATCCGGTTCGTAAAGGTCGTCTTCTGTGGTGGGGGGATTGCGATCCCACTCCTCCTCTTCTTCTCGAATCTGCTCAAGGTAGCCCCTGATGTACTCAGGGCTGAACGGCCCTTGCTCCAACTCAACCTTCGTCTTCACCTCAAAATCGGGGTCCATGCTACGCTCAAAGTCCCTTTTGGCCTGCTCTAAACCCTCTGCATACCCCATCTGCCCCAAGCGGCGTTTCCAGCCCGGCAAACCCGAGGGGTTCTTGCGTGCCCACTCCTTCTCTTCCTTCTCTTCTTCTCGAATCTGGTCAAGGTAGCCGCTGATATAGGCAACCTTCTTCCCATGGCGCTCCAACTCAGCCTTGGTCATCGGCTCAGAACCGGGGCCTGTGCTGCGCTCAAAGTCCCTTTTGGCCTGCCTTTTTCCGGCCCTATAGTCCATCCCCATAGCGTGGGTCAGGGCCTCCTCGTCCAGTGTAGAGGCTATCGGATGGAGATGTCCTGGCAGTAAAGGCGGCACGCTCTTCTGTTGTCTGACCAGCTTCCTTTTTTCTTTCTTCATTACCTGAAGGGCTTCTTGTTCGCTTACATCTTTGAAGTTCCCCCCGCTCGCCTCAAGCACGGCAACTACCAAGGCAGAAATAGCGTCTTCTCGGTCCATCGCTGGAGTAAACCTCAAGAAGCCGCCAATGTTTGAAGCATTGGCTACGCGCTTAGCCATTGCTTGCAACTCTTCGTAGGTCATTGGTCTCCCCTGAGAGGGGTTCTTTCGAGCCTTGGGATCGATCCCCTCGTAGTGGTTCCCTGGCCATGAACGGGAAGTAGAGCGAGCAGAAACCAGCCCCTGATCGGGGACGAAAGTAGAGCTGCCTTTCAAGGCACCCTTTGTCCACTTGACTAGGTAACCGTCATCACGCACAAGGGTGACAACTCCTCGGTCGGAGTTTTTGGTCATCGCGTGGGAGCCGCCTTTTCCCTTCCGGCTCCACTTGACCTTCTCGCCCTTTACGAGGTGATGGTTTCTGCGAGCGAAGGCCACTAGATGCACTCTACGTGGGCATACTTCTTACCGCCGCGAGGTCCACGGTGGCCGCTGTCTGCAATCTGGCTGACGCCAGACTGAAACTCCCGACCACAGACCGCGCACTCGGCGGGAAAGCGAGCCGTAAGAATCTTGCCTGCTCGCTTTGGATTACGGCGGTTTGCCGGAACGTAACGGCGGTCGTCAAGGTAGGGACCGAGATCCTGTTCCCATTGTGGCCCCTTGTTCCGACGTGCGGCCTTTGCATGATAGTTAGGGGCAATCTCATAACGGGCATCGTCGAAGGCTTTCTTGTAAGAGCATCCTTTACGGTGCTGGATCTCAGAAGCGCGGCGGCTAATCTTACCAAAGAGGACGTTCCACTCGCTGGGCTTCCGACTCTTGCGGCTCTTGCGCTTCTTTGGGTTGCGCCGGTTGATCGGGATGGAGGACCGGGCTCCAAAGGGGCCAACTGAGTACCCCCCTCCCCGCTTCGGCGCTCCACTTCTGATTTTCTTTCCACGTCGAGCAGTGGGGCCAAACTCTTTCATGAGTTCGCCAAGGGGATCAAAGGACTTCTTTCGTCTGGCCATGTGAGGCTCCTTACGGTTGGTTCTTGAACGCTTGAGTTTTACCTCTACGTCTTCGTCTTTTCTTAGTACTTTCGCCAAGGGCTTCATTTCCTTAGCAACGGCTCCATACTCTTTCCAAGCAATAGCCCTACTTTCCGTCGTGACCTTTAGCTCCCCCTTGCTATTTTTGTAAACCACCTTTCCGGGGCGGGAGGGCAGCTCTACGTAGTCTCCTGGCTCCAGGTTCGTGTAGTCCTCGGGGTTTATAAAGTAAGTGGTCATGGGGTTTGTTCGAGCTTTCCTGAGTTTTCTCAAGCGCCTTCCCCGGCGCTTCTTCTTGGGAATGTAGGAGCTGGCCTCGGGCAAGTCCTCTATGGTGAGGTTCCTCAGTCTTTTGTAGTCTGGCGGGCCGCGTTTGTCTGCCTTGGGTGAAACAATGGAGTGCTGCAACTTTGACCATGGGATTCTAACAACTTTTCCCCCGCTCAAGCCCACTACCACCTCTGGTCCTGGGTTTTGAAGGAGCCACTTCCTCATGGCTCTGGCGGCTGCCTGCTGCCCTCTTCCTTCTCCTGGTCTTGTTAGTGCCCTTACAAGTCCTGGCTGGTGAGACAACTTCAGCATGAAGCGCCTAAGAAGCTCCCGAATCTCAACCGTTTTTCCTCCAGACGAAAGGGTTTCTATTCTTTTTCCTCCGGGCCTTACTTGGCCCGTTGGCCCCAGGATTCCAATGGGGCTTTTGGGGTTAGTACTGTTCACGTCCCCAAATCCAGTAGGCTCAAATGCTATAGGCCCGCCCAGTTGCTTGGCCAGAACCCTGAGCAACCCCGCGTCGTAGGCCACGGCAGGAAGCTGCATTCCCGTCCCTCGTCGCATTCTTTCCGGGTCCGCCTCAACAGTTTTTCTTCTTCCCTTCAACCTTTTTTGGAGGGATCTGCGCCTCCTTCTCAACTCCTTTCGGACGCCAGGATCTTTTTCTTCCCTAATGAGTTGTTCAAGCCACCCCATTTCCTTGCCGGGAACAAGAGGCACCTGCGGTAGGCCCGACCCCTCCTCAACCTCCCTTTGGGCTTCCTTTTTCAGAGCCTCGATCATACGGTCGTTGGCTTTTTTCCTTCTTTGGGCTTTTTCGGCTCTGAGCCTAGTCTCTTCACTAAATAGAAACTGAGATTGCGTCCTGGCAGTAAGGGGAGTTTCAAACGGATCTATCGCAGTTAGCCTCTCCACGTAGGGCTTACCGGCAGGATAGAGTTCCTTTACCTCAGCAGCAGGCTTCCAGTCAGGTTTCCTCGGCTCGGGATATCCATATCTCAAGGCACCCCTACCCTCTGGCACCATAATGTGCCCTTCTCTCTTGCAACCGGCTGCTTTGTATCCTTTCTCGTCCCCGGCGTCGGCCAAGTCCTTGCACTCTTTCTGCTTGGCTTTGTAGGCCCCCCTCTTGTCAGTTGTGCCCGAGGGGGTAAAGTCCCGGCACTCTAAGAGGTCTTTTCCTTCAAGCTCATCGCAGGAGTAGGGAACTTTCTTGCTCATGCGGGGAACACTGACCCGTTGCGGCGGAGATTCATCTGAGCCAGCTTCTCGCACCTGTAACAAGTGATAAAGTTGGCGTTGGAAGCATATAGGGTGGGGCTAAAACGGGGTGAGCCGAGAACCTTTCCCTTAAAACCGCTAAGACAAAGAGGAGCCCCTTTCGCAACTACGCTGCCGTCAGGGTTTTTGACTATTAAATCAGGATCGTAGATGTGGGTTTGCTCGCCCTTCTTCCCTATCTTTACAGCCTGGACTCCTTGCATAAGGGGCATGCCGATAGGGTTAGTCCTGGCTTTTCCTCGACCCATTGAATCCTCTATGTCTTATGTAGTATAGACCCGCAGCTATTGCAGCCTTTCCCCATACTTCTGAGTGCTATGCCCAAACTTTTTGGCTTCCAGAGACAGGACATAAATCGCATCAAAAAGAATAACCTTAGGGTACTTCTGGCCAGTGCCCCAGGTACAGGGAAAACGATCATAGCTCTGCGCTCTTTGGTGGAAAGTGGAAAAAAAGGACTTCCAGCCCTCGTAGTCTGTCCTGCCTCCGTGGTCAGAAACTGGAAGAAAGAAGCCGGGGTTTGGGCTCCAGGATGGCCCTGTCATATAGTTGAAGGAGAAAGTGAAAAGATTCCCAAAGGGAAGGCGTTTTACATCATCTCCTGGGCACTGTTGGATTCTCGTGCCTACGATCTCCTTCGGCTTTCGCTAAGGGTGATAATTGCTGACGAGGCGCATTTTGCAAAGAATCCCGATGCCTTGCGCTCTCAAGCTCTGCGCTCGCTCTGTAGTAAGGACAGAGGGCTTGTTCTCCTAACTGGTACTCCCATCATCAATACTCGGGATGAAATGGAGGTGTTGGAAGGCCTGTTTGGACCTTCCAGGCCCCTGATGATCAGGAGATTGCTAGAGGAAGTTGCGCCTCAGGTTCCTACTAAACGTCGTTCCTATGCCTACATAAAACTTCCCGACAGACACCAGGAGAACTACCATAAAGCAGACAGTAGGTTTGAAGAATGGCTCAGGGATAAAGGCACTGCACTGGAGGACGAGGGGTACGGAGAGGTGGAAATACAACGCATCCTTGCGGGAGAAGCCCTCACCAAGCTTGGGTATCTGAGAAGGCTGTTGGGAGTTGCAAAAGTACCCGCAGCAGCGGACTGGATCTCCAGGGCCGTCAGACTAGGAGAGCCTGTAGTAGTGTTCATGGAGCATCAAGCTGTAGTCAAGGCTCTCTCAAAGGCCTTGCGGCTTCAGCGTATACGCCACGCGATAATCGAAGGATCGACTTCCACCAAGAAAAGGCAGGAATACATTGAAGCTTTCCAGAGCCACAAATATCCTGTAATCCTGGGCACGAAGGCTGCTAAGGAAGGCATCACCCTACATGCAGCAAGGCACCTTCTTTTCGTAGAAAGATACTGGACTAGTGCAGAAGAAGAGCAAGCAGAGGACAGGATCCGAAGGATCGGCCAGAGGTACAAAACCAACATTTGGTTTCTTCATGCGTCTGGAACAGTAGACGACAGGATCGATACCATCATCCGAACCAAGAGAAAGGTCATTACGGAGGCTATAGGGTCAGAGGAAATAGTAGAAACCGAAACCGGAAACGTAGAAGCGGTTTTGAGGAAATGGCACTCTTTCACCAGCAACAACAAGATTGTGTTCTCGAACCTGGGGAGAGGTAAACCTCTTCCTCGTCTCCCCAGTCCCAAAGCTACGCATGCCGTGGTGTTTTATGGCAAGAGGTGGAAAACATCTTCAGCAGCCAACTGGTGCCGCATGAATGGGTATCTCCCTACCAAGAAGGTGCAGCTCTCGGAGAGATTCAAACTCGTTGTCCATCCCCCCAACATGTTCAAGCCTCACCAGTTTGAGGTCCACACCGTCTGCAAGGACATCAAGGTTATTACAGGGACCAGGGTAGGACGAAGGAACAAGAGAGAAGTAAAGGCCCAACTCAAGAGCAGAAGGCCCTCCCGTTAGCCGCTCTTAGGGTAGGTCCAGTAAACTATACCCAATAGGGCTCCCCACTTGATCCAGGCAGGAACTCCTGGCAGAAAGCCTTTTTTTCCCAGTGCATCATCCATGGCAGCGCCGTACTCTCGATAAATATCCCCAGCGAGGTCTGCTGTTTCCTGCGTGTCTGGGCAAACGGGATGAAACTCCCCTGTAGGACGGGGGGAGTGGAGGACCCGTAGGGCTCGGGCCTGCTGCTTGCGCCGAACCTTGTCTACGGCCCGTTTTCCGGCCTCCTGGTCCTGCTTTAGCTGGCTAAGGCTACCAGATACTCCCAGTCCTTGGTACATGAGTCACCTCTCCACGTAATACAACTTCAATCTACTCCTTCCTCATCCTCAGGTCCAGATTTTGGAGCCGGTATCAGTGCTACAGTGCAGTGATATCCTCTCTCTTGAATGCGTCTGGCCATTTCCTGCGCTTGAGAAATCCCTGAGAGCGGAAGGAGACGAAGAGGAGAATAGTCAGGGGCGGTACCGACGAAAAGTTCAATCCTCTCGTCGTCGGCCATCTCCGGGTAAAACTTTCTCCACTTAGTCGCTAACGACTCTCGAAGGTAAACCCTCAGGGAGCCGTCCTCCTCGTGCCACTCAAGGTCAACCGGGTACCCCCCGGCAACTGAATGATTTAGCCTGTCCGAGAAAGGGCGGGGGAGATCGTACATTAGTCTTCCAGGGCATCAATAGCAGAGGTGAGGTCTGCGACACTGGGGTGAAGGTAGCGTTGAGTAGTAACAATGCTTGCGTGCCCCAACAGTTCTTGCACTCTTCTCAAGTCTACACCCCGAGAAAGGAGAGTAGTGGCAAAGGTATGGCGCAGAACATGGGGAGAAAGGCCTGCCAACTCCGGGTACTTACGACCGATTTCTCTCGTATATTTTCTCACTGCATGGGGAGAGATCGGTCTTCCTCTAAGAGTAGGAAAAAGCCATTGAGAGGTGCCTGTGTACGGGTGCCCGTGAGGGCTGCTCCTTCCGTGCCAACGCTCCACGAGGTAATCGTTCAGAGTATCCCATGCCCCTTCGCTCAATGGCACAGTCCGAGCTTTGTCTCCCTTTCCCCGGAAAATCAAAATCATCCTCGATCCCATTCCCTTTAGGTTTTCCCTCCTGAGGGAACTGATCTCTCCTATTCTCAATCCCGTCTTTGGAAGGAGCAAAAGAATGGTCTTTGCTGGCTCCTGATCCATCTGCTCGACAGCAGCAAAGTAGATAGCTAACTGGTGGGAATCCAGGGCCTCCCTTTTTTCTGGTTGCCTGCCTTTGGCCTTAGGGAGAAGGGCATTTACCTCATCCTCCTGATAGCCGTGAACACTAATCAGGTAGTGTTTTACAGCAGCCCGCATAGGAAGAACCGTTCCTATAGGGGTTCTGGCGTGGATACGCTTTCTTATCCAAGAAAATAGGTCGCCTGTATCGGCACTACTTAGAATATCGCCGTATTTTTCTCGTGTTGAAGGCAGCAGTCCCCTATCTTTTAGTCTTCTATCAAGGGGCTCCATTCTAAACTCCGAGGTGCTTAGGTCTTCCTACTTTCCCGATACTCGTTGACTGAACATCTAGCTCATCGTACCTCAGCGGTTCCCCCCATATTGCTTTAGCAATATCATCAGCACGAAGCTCGGGAGTAGAAGCTAGTTTTATTCCTCTTTTCTTCGACCAAGCACTGAGTTTTTTTTCAGGAACAAGATGGTCTACAACATGGCCTATTTCGTGCCGTAGAACCCCATCCACCCTGTCTCCGGGAGCAGAAGCCATCTTGTGAGCAAATCTCATGTGGCAGTGGTCATCAAAAACGAACGTAACACCATAGCCCCTAGGCTTTTTGAAGTGATGCCACTCCCCTATGTCCCAGGTGGTAGGCAAAGACATGCCACCCAAAGAAGCCTCAGCTTCTTCGAGGCGAAGCTGGACAAGCTGGCTGAACCTCATGCCTGTCTGTATAACCGAACAGCAAAGAAAGTAGCTGCGGCGAGGGTTGTACCAGCCGTAAGGTAAGCCCACGTTGGAATATCGCCAGACAGAGCCCTTTCTGTGATACCGCCCTCTTCCATAAGCTGGGCACGGATCACCTTTGCGGATTGTTGGGGAGACAGGGCTCCTGAAGCTCGAAGTCGCCTTTCTCTTACCTTGTCGCTATTGCTGGCCATTATCCCAGTCTCGTTTGAAAAGCTTCCAATGCGTGTAGATGAGAAAGGCCCCTCCTGCCATCAACAGCCCCTTGGAGGGAGCTGTGCCAGGAAACTTGTAGCCTGCGTACAGAAGGGCCGGTCCTGCCACCGCAGCACTGAACACTCGCACAGCCTGCTGTTGGTTCCGGGGGTTGGTTAGAGCCGTCACCTACTGTCCCCTTACGATCATTCCTACCAAGATCCCGGCAATGAAGGGAATAAGTAGCTTCTGCTTAGCAGGAGAAAAAACCGCTCCGTACCCACCTTTGTTGTAGACGTTTGAACCCCACAGGGCTTCGTAGTGGGGATAGCGGTAGGGCTGATAACTTGCGCTCCCAGGGGGAAGAAAAGACGGAGCATACTGAGCTTGAGACCAATCTACGCTCTGGCGATTGGGTACTCGTCCCCTAATCCTGTGGAGGGGCTTAGGGTAAGGGAGATACTGGGGCCAGCGTAGGGGATAGTTAGGAAGCATAGCGTTGTTGTCTCCTCATCCATACAACTGCAACCGTTGACAGAGCGCCAAACAGAACAACAGTTACGATGACGGGGGTGTAGATTTTGGCTTTCTGATCCTTGGACAGGAGGGGGTCATAGCCCCAAAAGTCAGCTCCCCTTCCACTGCCGATGCTGGGCACCAGATCGTAAAAGCCCGATGACCCATAGCTGTGTGCAGAGGGAGAGAAGGTACTCATCTACTTACCTTCGCACGAAAGTCCCAACAGGACCAATATCTTTGGTGCTACGTGTCACTGTGTTCTGCGCTTGTTCCAAGCCCAGACGCCCCCAGCAGTAGCCAAAGCCGTTCCAGCTACTATCCAGGGGCGATAGCGATACCATCTTACGAGCATGAGGTACTTAGTCCAAGGCCAGTACGGTCCAGGATCTGTATGGGTCTGGCCTCCGACATTTACATGGCCGACGATATGCTGTCTATTGATGGGAACGTCCCACCTCTTAGCGATATTGGCAACCATCTTTGCGCTGGCGTTTAGCATGGTATCGCCCCACATCCCCCCCTTGGAGCCTTCTCCTCTCACGTAGGAGAAGCCCGAATGTTCAAGCCCAATACTCTGGGAGTTGATGGGACCGCTTCCAGCGTGCCAAGCCTTGTCTTTCTCGTCCACAATCTGAACGATGTCTCCGTTCGTTTGTACGAGATAATGGGCCGATGCATTTCTATTGGGCTCCACCAAACTAAGCCCTGTCGTCCCCTCTACAGTGTGGATAACGATGAAGTTTACATCATCCTTTGTTCGGTTCTTCTGGGTATAGTTGCTCGTTGGGGCAGGTATCCAATAGAGGGTCTTCCCCCTTAGCATGTCCCCCTTCCTGTCAGGAAGAGAGACTGGATTGTGGCCTGCAATCCTCTGAGCTGCTCCAGTGGTGAGGGCTGCTCTGCGAGAATCGCTCATCTCCGCCAGCGAGAGCGGGACGGGGTAGCTCTTGGCCTGACTTTGCTCGGTAGAAAATCCTTTCTCCCAGCCCTCCCTTGCAGCTTTGACAACCGCGAGGACTTGATCAGGGGTGCGAAGTATGCTTCTTGCCTTCTCGTACTCCGCTGCATCGCCATAGTTGGTGCTTCTCCCAAACCAGTAAGGTTTTCCAGTGGTCTGCTGCACGATGAACTGTACCCCTGGCAAAACAGGAAGCGGCATGTTTCCAAGTGAGCCCCATATCGCAGCGTCGTGTTCTCCGTCTCTCATCCTTATCTTCGGTGTGTAGGGGAGCTTAGTCCAAAAAATATGGGTCGCTCCAACAGGAGCGGAAGCGTGGCCTATTCTCTGGTTGACCGTGGTAAAAGCGTAATGGAGGTTCTTCTTCCTGAGGTGGATTCCCGACTCTTCACTTACTTCCCTGACTGCCGCGTCAATAGCTTTCTCGCCGGGATCTATTATCCCCCCAGGAAAGTTCCAGTGTCCTGGCTTCCAGGGATCGGAGGGGCCTCTTCGGAGGAACAAAATCCGACCCTTTCGGTCGAATATCATTACGGCAGCAGACTGGGACATATTCCTTGTCTTACCTTGAAAAGCAGTTATTGGCCCAGCGCCTCATACAGACGGACTGCTACATCATGTTTATTCGGACAAGCCAACCTCATCCTGTTCCCTCCCGCTGGAAGAACAGACACTTTTGGCTTTGCTCCCGACATTTGCCAGCGAGGGCTATTTCTGCCGCCGTGACAGAGTGTCCCTACCCCAGTTGCAGGGCAACGCGCCCCCCTATTTATAGAAGGCCGCTGGGAGCAGGAGCAGGCTCTCGTCAAGCCTTTAGAGCTTAGTTTACTTCCACTCTCCAGGGAGAGTGAAAGCTGCTAAGTCCTCTACCTCAGCGTCCTCACGAGTAAGCACCCGATAGAGCTTTCTCTTTTCAAGGGGGGAGTCCCTTTCTTTGCGCTTTTCCCATTCCTTATTTACTTTCTCGCTGGCCTCCTCAATAGCTTCCAGAGCCTCATCCAGTTTCTTGTCGCCTGTCCGAGGAAGTTTCATTCCGGGTTCTCCTTTTTCTCCATGGTGTCTACCCCCCGGCTTGTCTTTCGTTCAGCTTTTTTCTCTTTTTTGCTCTCCTTAGACGAGGGCTGCTCTACAGAGATCGGTTGGCACCCTTCAAGATTATAACCCCCCGCCACTGCTCCCCCGGTAATAATCCACAACACGGGTTGCTTGGCCATTCCTAAAAGTACAGCAACTTGTTGCCGCGCCCAACTGCTTCTCTCCCTCACGAGGGCTGCTTCCATTTCCTCTTTCGCAGCTATTCTCTCGAGAGCTGTTTCGAGAGCCCCCACCCTCTCTGACCTTGCTTGGCCTTCGGTTTGAAGCTGTTCCAGCTTGGTGAAGATTAGGGCGTGCCTCTCCGAGGACTGGCTGCTTTGGGAGTTGATCAGCTCAATAAGCTGCCCGAGTGCAGTGCCCGTAGCTGTAAGCTGAGTAAGAATCCCAGAGAGCAACTGATCTTCTTCCATAGTCCCTCTCTCCCCCAGACAAAGAAACCCTGGGATGCTCCGTCAAACATGCTGCGCGGAGCATCCCAGGGAATCGAGTGGCACTACCAGAGTAGGCTTATGTAACGGTGATCGCCGTGGCGGGATTGGCAATGCAGTGAAGGATAACGCGAGTGACAGTAACGTGACCTGCCGTCACTGTGACCACAGCGCCCGCCGCGACATTGCAGTTGGCCCCTCCGACGATTGTGACCGTCGCGGCGGTCCCGATGGCGTCAACTTGGGCCTGCACCACTCCTGCTCCTGGCACCGGAGGCGCGGCTATGGTTCCGCAGCACTCAAGAGCGCCATTGAGGATGTTCAATGTGCTCGCTGCGGCTGCGATGTTGTTGGAGGAGACTCCCACGATGGTGAAAGCGCGAGGAGCCGTGAAGGTCTTGGCGGCGTTGAGGTCGCCCGCTGCGTTGAGCCCGCCAGAGCCGGTGATAACAATGTCGAAAGTAGAGCAGATGTTTCCGGTAGCCATGATGCGTTTCCTTGCAGTCGGTAAGTAAGCGCCCAAAAGGGCGAGGACAGGACTACGTTACTGTGATGGCAGTCGCAGGGTTGGCGATGCAGTTGAGGACTACGTGCTGGATGGTAGCAGCAGATGCCGTCAAAGTGATGACCTCTCCCGCAAGAATCGCAGCGTTGGCTGCGAAAATAGCCGCGTTCTGCGTGGGTTCACCACCGGCTCCAGTAGCATTGGACCCGATGATGGCAGCCCCAGCAGCGGGAGCTACCGCAGTAGTGGCTGTGAAGGTACCCGCCGTAGCACCGGCAAGCGTCAAAGTGGCCGTGGCAGCGGCTCCGTTGAAAACTTTACATCCCGTGACTGTAAAGGGACGGGCTACGCTGAACGTCTTAGCCACATTGAGATCGCCAGGACCGATGATAACGATTTGAAAAGCTGATGAAATCTGACCAGTTGCCATGAGAGTATCCTTGCAGTCGGTAGGTAAATAGGAAAGCGCCCCGGTAAGACTGCTGACTAATCCCAGGACTCTGTAGACCTTATCCCAAAACTCCCTTGACGGAAAAAAGTTGGGAGGAGGGGAGTGCTACAAAACTATAAGGGGCTGTCCTCCCCCGCTAGCTAAACACCCGATGACTATTTGGGAAATGGACTTGCTTTCGCTGAT
>Ga0209756_1002631_pt1 | contig 15340 bp, 7 predicted proteins | sample ETNvirenome_6_85_FD_184071 | JGI IMG/M metagenome (GOLD analysis project Ga0209756, IMG submission 184071) | Marine viral communities from the Pacific Ocean - ETNP_6_85 (SPAdes) (version 3) | ecosystem: Environmental > Aquatic > Marine > Oceanic | place: Pacific Ocean | collected 2013-06-19
AAACGGCGCATTTTCTAACCCGCGCCATTTCGTCGACAATCAGCCCTCCTTGCCGTCCCAGGTGTTCCAGGGTAACACGACGGGGGCAACCTCCGTCCGGACGTTCCTGGACCTTCGTAGGGCCACTGACACCCACTTCGAGTTTGTGTCCGAGTACTCCACGGGATATCTGACAGGAACGAACAATCAAAGTGTTATTCGTGGCACCTTCGCCGCCCCCGGCGGAATGGATACAATGACGCTTGGGTATGAAGATTTCAGAGCAGCTGAATATTCTGTCTACAATGCACTCCCATTCCGCAACCTATCTGTGTTAGGACACTCCCAGCCCTCTAATGTATCTCAATCACAGGTCTTCGGCTCTTCCCCGGTACAATCCCGCGTCAGCGATATTCATGGCAAAGATTACGGTCTACGCCCGCTGCTTTCCCGACACGCTGGTAAGTTTTTCCGAGATTCATTGTTTGTAGCCAACCCTGGCGCCTCATATAATCAACTTCCGGCTTTCCATCGAACTCACAGAAACACCTTAAGCAGGCTGACGATTAATGCCGATCTGACACATGCATCTGGAAATGTATATGATAACGCATTTGTTTCCCATCAGATCCCTCGGTCTACACAACAATATGCTTGGATCACCGGAAATGTTATAGCTGATAATAATATTTATGGATATACTCCAACTGATTTCTATATCAGCGATTCTCTGGGTTACCGCGAAGCTTATACATGGGTTACTTCTAGCGATTTTGGGGGTTATATTGATGGGAGCGGCAATAAAAAATTCGGACAACCATATGCATGGGTAGTGGGCAATGGCTGGCAAAATAGCTTTGTGCCCGTTGATTTTGTGGGACTTAATACTCTTATTATACAATTTATGACAGCTTCGACAAACACAGTTGGCGCCCCAGCTTCGTTAGGTGCAGCTTTTTATATCAACAGGGCCATCTGGGATTTACCAGCTAGCACAGACCTTACTAAGGCTAGTATTTTGAATGGTCTCAACCTTTCTCGAAACGGACCCTATGGATATGCGAGTTGGCAACAGCTTAGAAATGTTGATAATCCAATTCTTCGTGCAGAAAGAAAAGATAATAAAATCTCAATAGCTAGCGATGACCGCCAATCAATCACTCGTTATGATATGCCTCCTGTTAGTACGCGCGGCCGGCCAATTTATATCAATATTAGTGCCCAAGTCGGCCCAAAACAGGTTCAAAACACTACCTTTAAGGCTGCTTATAACAATGAGGGGGTTTATTTCAATACTAACGAGCTTAATAATCGCTTTGATATTGATCTAAACAGCTATACAACAGCGTTCGACCAACTTGTAAAAGTGTCTAAGAATCCAAAATATACCTTAAACTGGATCCTGTATTCCGAAAATGTTTTCCCATCCCAACGAAATGAATTTTTAACAAGAACATCAGAAAGAACTGGATACGATAATAATTTTTGGAGATCAGCCCGGACAAGCCGGCGATTAAGCGGACAAACAAACACATGGAACATGACTAATCGTGTTGGAGATCCAGTGATCTCAGCTAGCATGTTTGCGCTAGACGCCCCATACGACTTTTTGACTCGCACACATCCGCCGTATTTCACCACTATAACTGGAACTCTTTCTGCAGTCAACACGGCCGCAAGAATAAACATTCTTGCATCCGGCGCTGCTGGAGAATTACAAAATACATATACCTCTTATGCGACTAGCTCATATTACTCGGGCTCATTATCGGAGAAGATAGGCAAATTCGCCATCGGATCTTTATACGCGAGAAAACATACGGTGGGATCCCCATGGTCGGTGTCGGGCAGATCTGGTATGTTAATTCCAGAAACTGGCAGCACCGCAGATTTCGACAATATATTGTCAGAATCTGTTGCAATAGAAGTCTTCGGCGGTGAAGCTATTTGGCAAGCCGGCCCCCAGGCTGGTATTGTCGAGATACAAAATAAGACTGCAAGCTTTGTGTCATATCCGAGCGCGCCGTGGTTTGACACTTATAGCGATTTTAGATTCCAACTTAAGACTGTGGCTAAAGATTTCGGAATTGTCCCAGAATTTAGAATCAGCGAACACATCAAAGAATTTGCCGAAGGCGGCATTCTTAATCCTGCCAAAACTGATAATTTTGAAATTCCAGGTACCTCGAAAAACAGCACATCAAGCTCGTTCTACCGCGATTATTCAAATACTGAATTCCTCCAAAACTTTGCAAAGATTAAAAACCAAAGCAATCTGGATCCAAAAGAGATTAAGCTGGTTGTTAGTGCGGCGGTGAGATTTAATCCATATGAAGGCTTCTACCCTGTACAGAGAACTCTCCAGGTGGTCAACAGTTTTGTTGATAATTATACACCAAACATGAGAATTGTTCTTGGCAATGGCAGTGTATCCATATCTTCCCCCGAAAATGCAAATTATTCGGTTCTGAGAAACCTGGCAAATGTTATTAGTTCTCCTGGTATTCTTTATAATTCAATCAAAGCCGGCATTGCAGTTGATTATCCTGTACAAAATAACGATTATAGAATTACTGCCTCTGTGTTTGGCGACCAGAGTTGGAGAAATACTAACTGGGCCATGGTCACCGCATACACTAGCTCTAATGAGAAGTTCGTCCAGACACTCTCTGGCGCGACTTGGGATGTACGCGCCCCGTTCGAAACAATCATAAACCCAGAGAATTACCTTAATGGAATCACGATATATGATAATGAGTCCAACCCAAGTGCGTCATTAAATCTGGACCCAGCGCTCTCCGGCGAATTTACAGGGCGCCCGGGCGCTACGCTTGTTGGTAATGTTGCTAGTGATCTTTATTCGAGGATTAGCAAGAACTTCTTTGGAGGAGTGGCGGACTTTTTCCTTAAAGATTCCCAATTTACAAAACTAGAATCAGCAACAGTCCCAGATGATTTAATGTTCGCCCCCGGCGAAACATATATGGCGAGGGTAAAAATCCTCAGATCTACCACAGGATCCCGCAACTATGTTAACGAGAAACCCACCACAACAGGGAGCGGCGGCCGCTTCAGCCAGTTCGGCGGCCAGCCATATTTTGCCTCTAATGATGAATGGACACAAGGTTCAATTTTCTATCCATTGCCGCAAGACCCTCAGCGCGTTGTCAATGAAGATAGCCCATTCCGGGAAACTTTTACAATGTACAGTCGTCCGAGTGCCTTTGGCCCACCAATCGCCGGCTGCAATCCTCAAGAAACGACATCTTCCCTCACTGGCGCCGTCGGATTATACAATGACTTCACAATTTATGACAGTTTTACGGGATATAACCCCGCATTCACTCCTCCCTATACCGATGGAGAGGCTTGGGCCGATCTGATCTTCAGACCGACTGCTTCTGTAACTTATGATCTTGAACGAATTCTATCAGAAATTACGGTAAGATCTTGGCGCTTTGATGCCGGCCCGATTATGTCCGGTAAAACACAGTTTATCTATGATCAAATAATCTCCGGCGCCGCCAGCACCACACAAGTAAGCGCATCTGCTGCACCCTATTGTGGCCGCATCATTAACGTAAACTCAATGCAGCTTAGTGCAAGTATTAATCTGTTTGGTGTCGAAAGAGTTCAATTTACTGAAACAGACAAATTCGGAAATAAGCTTGCAGATCGAAATACAACCACAGGTAAGAAGTGGATTATTCAGCCAAAATTTGAAACGCCTATGTTAAATTTCAATGACACAGGTATACATCCTCTATCAAGCTCTATGATAGATCTACCAGTTTATGCTTCAGCCTCCGTTCCCCGCGGCATGTGGCACCAGTTCGGTGTAACGCCAAAGAATCCGAATACGGGCGTATTCTTAGAAATTGGCGATATCCCCCGCGAGTGGCTCAGATATCACTATGAAGTCATCAACGAAGCTAGTGTTTATAATAACCAAAGCGCGAATTCCGATACTAGAGAATCGTATTGGCAAAGCGTCAAATCGCTTTCATCTCTAATGGGCTTCGACAAGGTTGCTTCTCGCAAGCGCCTGGGAGAGTTAAAGGACAGCTTGACAGTTAAAGAAGCAATAGTGGCGGTGCCTTATATCTTATCAGAAGTAAGAGACGATAATATCTCCGGCGCACAGACTTCTACCACCGCAAAATCCTTTGTTACTATTCCAAAAGAGCGCGTTAATGCATGCTTAAACAAGGCGATAGGATCAATAGAAGGAGATTCCCTAAAAACCGCCGGTGCCTCTATACGGGAACAAGTACAAAAGATGCAGACATATGTGCTGCCTCCCGAATTCAACTTTATCGAGGACACTTCTATTGATCCGATGGTGATGTATATTTTCGAATTTAGCTACACATTTGATAAAGATGATTTATCATATATGTGGCAAAACCTTGCACCAAGAAATTACAAACAGATTTCGTTCCAATCAGATAGTGTGACACATACGCTGGCTAATAACGAATTGCTTTCACAAAAGAATTTGATAAACAGCCCAAATCTTCGTTGGATGGTGTTTAAGGTTAAACAAAAATCACAGGCAGATTATTTTGATTATGTCGCGACTCAACGCGGTCAAGCAAGTAAAGAACTGTTTGGCCAAGAACAGGGCGGAAAGGAAGGAAACCTCACGCCCGCCAGCGAACTTAGAAAAACCAAGGAAGATCAATACTTACAATACAACTGGCCATATGATTATCTTTCATTCGTTGAGCTAATTAAGGTGGATGCAGAGGTATTGTTCAATGCCGACACTCCTGATGACACCGGTAAGAAGAAGGGTGATAAGAAGGGCGACGAGCCCAGCGGCAATAAGGGAAACACTCAACAGGATTCAGTATTGGTCAATCTGAAGTGATAGGAAGAATAGATGGCAAAGATCTTAGATAAAAAAGAGCAAGTATTCGATTTAGAAGTCACTCCGCATGGTAAATATTTATTATCAACCGGTGAGTTCGAGCCCGTATATTATGGTTTCTATGATGACAACGTGCTGTATGACGGTGAATATGCCGGCATAACTGAAGCCCAAAGTCAGATCCAACAGAGAATTAAAGAAGAGACAGTCTATCTTGGCACCCTTACACGACAGGATTCAGCCGATGATGCAGTGAATACTGAAACCATCAATGCCGATGGCGATAGTTATTTCGGTGCAGACATCACTCCATCCTTATACCAACCACAGAAAACCGTTTTAAGAAACGAGATCGGAGATGCCTATTTGGAGGGGGACACAAATGTTGCTCCCGCCTGGAAGGCTGTCGCAATGTCCGGACGCATCAACACAGTAACAGAGAAAGACACAAGAAACAATATTGATGTACCCCAGATAAATCTTACCATGAGTTATACATTAGAGACGGAGGAATTTGATGCATTGGACACATTCGACAGAGAAAGTGTAAATTCATTTGTGATGACATCCAAGGTATTCGCTGACGGAAAAGTCGTATCCTTAAAGGGCGATAATCTGATGGTTTATTTGGAAGAGAACAACACCGCCCTCTTGACAGAGAATTTTGATATTGAAGTGTTCGAAATAGATGTGGGCGCTGTGGGTTCCGAACATGGGATTAACATCACCTCTGGTGAGCCTTCTGACGCATTTTTGAGGAAATACTTCTTAAGAGATTATGAACGAGTAGAAGGCGGACTCTATACCCCGCAAGCGGTCAGTAATGAAGTTGTCGCCATGAATGCTACGTTTACTAGCGCTAGCGCTCGATATTACTTTGATCTAATGACTGATCAACAGATCGACCCTAGAGCCGCATGTAAATCCGCCGCATTATTCAACAGAAGTTCATATTATATTGATTTAGATTTCGACTGTGAAGATGTCTTGGAGCCAGAAACTGGATATGTGGACATTTACGGAGTTGTTACGGAGCCAGAAATATGTCAGTAAAACCCACACTGCAAGAGCAACTACAAAGCAATCTTGGCGGCAACTTAAACAAGAAGTTCGGAATGACACTTCCTGTGCCTTTCATTGAAAATATCATTATCGACGAGGACGGCGAAAACATAACTGTAAAAGCTGCCATGTATTTTAATATGGACGATTACGGTGATCTTAACTTTGGTGATTTCATCAAATCTCTGGAAGATCTGAACTTTTATGCGATGCTCGCTTTTAACAGAGAATATTATGAAACCAGCGGCTCTGATACGACTCCCGATAATCACCTAACAGAACTTATAAATGGCGATGTGGATTTGCTTTCACAAGTAAAATATTCTTGGAGTCATAGCGGCTCCTCTGATGAAAATATAATTATTGATTATCCGGGCTCAACAGAAGATATAGAAGAACATCCAAATGTTTACTCTTTTAATCCAATATCAGAATGGGAGTTAGTTGACACCTATTACAATGATTCTGGCACTCCAATTAAGAAAGTATTAAGTGAATTAAAAATAGAGTTGTCTTCGGTTACTACAGATAGTTTTTTGAAGTATATAGAAGGAAACGATACTCTTCAACCCTCTGCTCGCGAGACAATAAACGATGTAGGGTTCTTAACTTTTTCAAGTGTATTAAAAAGTTCATCAGATTTAGATGGAGATGGTGTCTTATCGGTAACAGACCTTGTTGATCCACAACGCGAACCAAACAATCCCATGATCGACTTTTACAGCAGCATGACTTCTGATATCAACTCGTTTGTATTCTTTAAAGACGGCTCAATCGCACCTCCTGACCGAACTATTTTCGTAACAGCCGGCGGCACAATCGTTGAAGATCCTATTATGGGGCTTGATCTTCTCTACCACTATTCCGATAAGATAGCTATTCCCGATATGATTGCCTATTTTAAGCCCCTCACGGGAACCTCTGAAGACACCACATTACAAACTATGCTTGATTCGTTATTGACCATTTTAGAAACTAATGGTGATGACCCACAATTATTAGTAAAAATCAACACATTCTTACAATCTTTCGCAGACAAGAGTTCCGTCACCGCAATAGGTCAATTTTATGGCCGCGTACTGGCGCGCCTTACAAAAGCAAATACCGCTGTCATTAAAGGCCCAAGAGCAGTTAGACAATTGGTCAACAATCCCACAGTGATTGATTTAAGGGGAACTTCGGGAACTAGCACTTATAGCAATGCGTTCTCCGGAGATGAAATTATAGCTACAGATTTCATCTATACTAATTTTGTGGCCGCCAATCGCCTCATAGGCTCTATAGGAGAAACAGAAGAGTGTTTGGTTGACCAAGGATCTTTTTTCTTTGATTTTGAAAAACTTTTAAAACAAAAAAGTAATTTATCAGAACACCTTAATGTACAAAAAGTGGAAGACTTATTTGGATCCACCGCGCTGTGCAATAGATTTTATATTGAAAATGTTACAATGGAAGTTGTTTCAAGCTTCTCCGACGGTGTGCAAGCCTCCTTAAGTCTTGATTTTGATTTAAATGATAGAAATATACCTAGTTCAAGTTTTGGGATTTATAAAGATCGTGGGAGAGAAGATCCCAGCAGTTTAGCCGATCAATATGTTGTGGAAGATTTAGACATGCTCCCTTATTTATATTTAAGAAACTTTAACTTGGTTAATGACAGTCTCAATACTTTGAATAACGACCGGTTTTATAAACTAATGTGTTTTCAGTATCAGCATGTAATAAAAGACTATAACTGGTCGCGTTCGTCGAGGTCTAGACATGAGGGCGGTTCGTCATACACCTACTTCAACTTTGATAAAGATTATTATTACCGGATAAATATTCGAATGAGAGATTCTACCAATACGATTTATGTGGATTTGTACAATCTCGCCTATGAAATACAAGAATTATTGCAAGAATATTCTGACCTTGCTTCAGAGGCTTGCTCATATAATGAGACAGATGATTTTTTCAACCAATTCTTTATTAGAGGTGTTGAAGCTCGCTACTCCGAGAACCCTTCCGGCGCTCCATGGATCAAAGCAGCCTTTATGTATACTTATTTAGAGGATCTGTGGAACAATTCATATGGTGGAGATCAAGATGAAATCCTATCCCAAGCGAAGAATCTTAGTGCGACAGTGGGCCCCAATGGGGGCACTCTAACTGCCTTGAATGGTCTTATAGAAAATTATGAGGGACTGATGGCGCGCCTGTTCCCAGATGCCGTAGAAGGTACCCTCAACCTCCATTTTAATATTTATACCAGTACCGTTGAATATAGAGAGTTTGAATTGACCGCCGACATTACTGACTTCCCTGATTCATCACCATTAGAAGAAGTGTGGGAGGTTCCACCAACCCCTCCAGCTGAATGGGTGAATGTGGGAGCATCTTCGATTTATGAGATCTCCACGTCATCTGATTCTCTAAGTACTAACGCCGATTTTGAAAGTCAACTCATAAGTGATTTTGGTCTCGACACTTCAACCGATGATGCTGCAGCGTTTATTGACGCGGTTGGAAGTTTTTGTGATGGTTATCTCTCCGCGGACACCGACGACGACGGCCGGCTCCTTGGCTATTATAAGTTTGGCACTGGGTATGATGATGATTCAAGCGTAGCAATAGCGTTTTGGTGGGATTTAGATGTCGATGCTTCTCCTTGGGCGCTTACTATCCACAAAACTCAAACAACTCTTGCTGGAGAAGGTCATGCCAGCCTAATTACTTATATAACAGAAGTTGCCGGTGACGACTGGGACTGGGGAGAGGACTATGGCGATTAAAAATGCAACATTGGCAGACATGTCTACGGATCAGATGGTTTTAAAAGAGAATCCTGTGGTCCGAGAAGCCCTAACAGATTTCGCGGCCCCAATTGCAACGGCATCCCCCGCGATGGCCAATATCACTCGCGGCACCTTTATAGCACTTCAGGACCCTCCAGCAATCTCTGATGATACTGCCTCTGATGCAGAGATGTCTATTGCTGTCTTGGCCGCTTTAGATTGTATTGTTGTAGACCAATACAAGGAAGATTTCTCATTGTTCACCGCGCAATCACAAAAAAGTTTACCAAATCCCAATATTGGCGATATTGAAATCATGGCCAGAGGAAACTCAACAACTGTGCCTTCTAATCAATTTCCAAATGCTGATAGCGTTTTCTATGAATTAGATGAAGGCGCCACAATTGCCCAACAAAAAGAAGCAATAATAGCAGACCTATCAACACAAGGTTACTCTACTATTGTTAGTGATTTGGTATTACAGAATATGTCCGCGCCGAACCCAGATACTTTAAAACAACTTTCAAGTCTAAATATGTCCCTCGCACCCTCGACCGGCACAAAGAAACCAACAGCCACCGCGGCCCCGGTTGTAAACACTACAAAAAGAGTAACCCAATCCGCTACATCAGTCACGACCAAATCAGTCACATCCGCCGGGCTTAAGTATTAATTTATTTGCTCTCACTAATTATTAAGAACAGGAAAACTCGCATTTATGGCATCTTATACTTATAGTCTTACAGATAATGGCGACGGCGCCGTGAGTACTTATTTTGGTACTGCATCTATGGCAGCCTTTAATAATGACCAGTCGACAGAATTTGTGGAAAGCTATGTGGAATCTAATTTGGTGGTTAATTCTTCTGAATTACTTTGGTCTGGAGACTCCAATGAGACCCCTTCGCCGGCGGAGTATTCCGCCACAGAATATCTTAAGATTTCTTATCTGACCCCATCGCAGCCACTCATGTCGACCACCACATTTGCAAATGTAAATTATATAGAACCTGACGCCGACTATGCAATCTTTGCTTGGAATTATCTTTCTTATATAAAGAAATATAATTATAAAGATTTAAGCATTAATTGGTATATTGAAGGAGTATCACTCGATGATATCGAGGACCCCGAAAAATTAGCGTCATTTTACTTGCAAGAAGCCTTCGAATTATCTACAGAAGACCTCGGAATAGAAGATACAGAAATCACTGTCGTGTTCTATCAAAACCTTGTTACTTATACAACAAATTATAATTCTGACATCGCAATATATCAAAATTATGGCATTTCCGACCCCACTGTATATGCAGCGACCACCTCGGATACTGCCAACGAACAAAACTGGGAATGTGAATATTCCTATAAGTCTGGAGAACTCGCAGGAATTCGGGCCAAATTCGCATCTCCTGCCGACAGCACATCCTTGTCGCTCATGCAAGCAGTTATCAGCAGCAGCGTCGATAAAATCTATAACACATCAAACATCTCTAGATTTAATTTCAAGAAAACGAGAGCAGAAATTCAAAAGCCAAGGAATGTCTCAAGTATCGATCTTATAAAAGACTTCAACAGACCTTATGGGGTACCCACCAGTGGCTAATTCTATTACTTATACATTGATAAATCCCGATCTTTTAAGCGATTCCGCCGACAAAGTTCGGAACACTTTTGGGGGTTATTATAATTTTATGGAGGCCACGGCTGGGTCCGAGTTTTATGGGTATTCTGCTTCTGTAACCACATATTCGGGCTGGCCATATTACGTAATGTACAGTGAAAGTGATTTGTTTTCGGAATCATTTCGTGGAGCGATCACAACTGCATCCGTCGATGTGTTTAACACAAATCTATCGATCAACGTAGTTTTCGTTGGCCGAAAAGACGCCATTAAAAACGATGAGCACTGGAAGCAAATCCTCGTAGGCGGAGAATATAACACTAGCAGTTATGATGGAGTTTATACAAGCGGACTCTTTGAGAATTTTTATGTTGCAACAGAAGTCCCCTATGAATTGTACAGCGTAAAAACAATGGCTGAGTCGGATTTCGGAGATTATAACACCATTTCAGTTGGCTACAAATATAATTATCATGATCAACCATACGAGTCGTATATCTCAGGCCGCTCGACCTATGAAATCCCGAACTTTTATTTGCTTAACGAAGCATCTGAAGAAGATACCGCCGGCTTTGAGCCCGAGATAGTCAATTTCATCAATCTTGACGGAGAGGTGGAGGTAAATGATTATACATTGACAAGCTTATTCGAAGCTTCTTCAAGCGCCTATCCTCCCTTCGAGGAGGGTTCTGAAGTTCAAACCTACCCAGACACCACCCAATGGGAATCTAATGTCGGCAATTATAAGAAATATTTATCTCTTTATCAGAACACAAACTTCTCTGGTTCCACTCTTGGTTTTTTGACAAACAACAGCAGCAACATCATTATTGATAATGATATACTCGATATCGAAGCAGGCGCCCTAGAGTCTATCCCGTTTTATGCGCATGTTTCAATACCTTCAACACTCATCACCAAAGGCTTTGTAAATGACAAATTGCAGGATCATAAATTAAAGAACTTGATGATGAAAACCATCAAAGAAAGGTTTGTAGATAATAGCGCCACCATCGAAACCGAGAGTTTTAAGTTTTGGCAAGAGGCTAATCAATTGATAGATGATGTCATTGAACATCGCAGCACAGTTACTGCAACAGATTATAGAAAACTCGACCTTTTGCCTACGATGCTTAACGATATTCAAAGCCCAACGCGCAATTCGCGAAACCTTACATGTCTTACCAATGATGCCATAGAACAACATGTGGTTACGGACATTAACGGCATTTATCGCCACGTTAAAAACACACGTATGATGGGCTTTGCGGCAGATTTGGTCGAATATATGAGAACGAATTATGGAAACTCTCCAGGAGACCCTTTATATGGCGCCATCGAAATTAGTTCACTGTCTGATATATTGGATTATGCCCATACTTCCAATCATATAGAATCAATTGGTTATAGGATCCAGAAGATCGGTGGCACCCCACAAGGACAACAGCGTTCCATCAATACATTGTGTAACTATTATATCTTTGATGAAGGCGATGCTATCGATCTGTATGACACGCAAGTCAAATATGGCGCAAACTATCGCTATAATATTTATCAATATGTTGCGATGGTTGGCTATCGTTATAGTTACAAGAATTTCGCCGCAACGAGACAGATAGGAACAGACCCCGACACCGAAAAGAACTGTCTTGAGTTTTATGATCTGACTACGGGGAAGGAAACAGTGAGAACTGTTCCGAGAACAGATTTTCCAGATGATTCACACGCCCCTGTCGATGTGTACAAACCTTTAGACACCACATTCTCCACAGACGCACAAGTTCTATCTGAGTACAAATATCTTTGTGAATTCGATATAGTAATAGAGCCCTATGTTAAAATCATTGAAATTCCTCTAATGACAAAAGAAACACAGGTTATGGATCATCCCCCTCGGAAGGTTGAGATTATGTCTTATCAACGAAAGGACGATTCACAAACGATTGGCTTCTATGCAAAATATGAATCTTTTGAACCTCAACCATATCCTCTCACCATTTCAGAAGAAGATCAGAATACTAAAAATGATTATATGGTTTCCAATAATTTGTATGCCGGCGAAGAGATAACGCAGGAATCAACGCGACCGGTCGCGGTAGAGGTTTATAGAATAGACAAGAAGCCGACGAGTATGAGAGATTTCCGCGCCTCCTTAATTGCGACCAAAGACTTAACAAACCTTAAATTTGATACCCCCGTAACTGATTGTTTCTATGAGCAGAGGATCCGAACAAATACCAAATATTATTATCTCTTTAGATTTTTAAATGCCCACGGCATGCCGGGACACACTAGTCCTGTCGTTGAAGCAGAATTAGTAGACGACGGAGGCTACAAATATTCTCTATTTGATATTATAAGTGATTCAGAGATAACAGATGAACCTCCTGTCGATGTGCCATCAAAACCTTTTAAAAAGCTTTTACAGCTAAAACTTCAAAGTTCTCATCTGATTCTTGATGATGAGGGTGTCGATTATGAAGGCAACGCTAGCGATAGTATAAAGTACAATAAATTTATTGTCGGAAATGCAGATGACCCCATCTGGGATAAAACTTTTAAGATTCGAATGACCTCCAAAAAGACAGGCAAAAAACTAGATATCAATGTAACATACAAAGGTAATTGGTAAAGACATGGCATTTCAAAATAGCGCCGGCGGAATTGTTTTAGACGCAGTATTAACAGATATTGGTCGAAAACGAAAAGCACAAGGTAATTTCAAGGTCACCCACTATGGCTTGGGCGATGATGAGGTGGATTATACTTTTGGCACTGGCTCCACTGGAACATGGCAAATAACCGCTTCTGTTCCTATTCTTGAGGCCTTTGCGGGGCAGCATGCGAATATTAAATATGGACTCTTAAATTTGCCAAGAAACGACATCTACCTTATGCCCCAATTAAGTGTTAATACATTGACTACTGGTAGTGTAAAACCAGCCGGCAATTGTTACTATCTTTCTGTAAACTATAAGACTAGCAAAAAACTAAAATCCGATATCGGATCCGGTCGTTATTTACAAAATGATTCAGTTTCCACAAATGTTCTATTAGTTGAATCAGGGATCCACATACTTCCAACGCAACAAATATCCATAGAAAGAGACAAGACTGCCCAAGACCGATATATTAGAAGTGCGGGCTTATATGATCAGCATTATTTTGTTTATTGTGATAGTCGACTCATAGATAACATCTATACTAATGCGCCAGATGCATATTATAAAAACGATGCATCAAATAAAATGTACACAAACATGACCCCGCTTGTTAGAATAGTTAAGAACTCATTAGATAAAGCATCACTTTATCATGAAAGTTATGTTTGTACTGGAATGATAAATGAAATTTATAATCACGGCAACGCAGGAGATAATCAACTTTCGTCTCTAAACGGCCCCCGCGCAACTGCTTTGGCAATCAACTTTAAACTAAATGATAAGATAGTTAACGCGTCTGGTTCAACAGCGGACGATAGATTTCGCGTTTTTGGAAAATTAAATCAAGATATTTTCGGTACTGGAAATAATTACGATTACATAGAGACAAATATTATGATCGCTGGAGCCTCCAGCAAAAAACAATTAGTAGTGCCTTTGCGAATTGTTCGGAGTGTATAAACATATTTTTAGTATAGGCATGCATACAAACAAAATACTTACTATTTATAAAGAGAGAGGAATATAAATGGCTTTTTTAGATAATTCCGGTGACATCATCTTGGATGCTGTCCTGACAGACACAGGCCGAAAGAAGATGGCCGATGGTAATTTTAAGATTACTCGATTCGGCCTAGGCGATGACGAAATCAACTATTCACAGTATAATAAGAATCACGCCTCTGGCTCGGCTTATTATGATCTGGAGATTTTGCAAACTCCAATCTTTCAATCCACGACGCAGGTCTCGAATATCAACTATGGACTTTTGAATATCTCCAACAAGAATATTCTCTACATGCCATCTTTGAAGGTTAATTCTTTGCAGCCTACTATGCAGTCGATTTATGGTGGGATTTATTATGTTGCCACTAATTCTACGACAATTGGGAATCTGTCAATTACATCAGACCAATACCAAGACAATACAACAAATAACGTTCCCGCTATCTATATCGAGGGCGGCATCAATAGCACTGATTTAGCAAAAACACAAAGCAATCAAGCCGCGTATATTAGGAATCTGAGGCTCTCTAATAGAACATACTCGATCAGCGTAGACAATCGAATTTTTAAGGCCGTCATGGGCCCCGCCCCGGGCCAATCATTCTCGGTTGACTCGACAGGTGGCGCCTTTCTGTTGCCACAGAATTTAAGGGTAATTGCCGGTTCTTCAGCAGATACAAGCCTAGAAAACTATTCTACTTATAGAGTTAACGGAATTAATGATGCGGTTTACCAAACTCAAACTGGTGTTTCAGTTGCAGCCTTTTCTGCGATCTCGGGCCCAGGCGACACAGTAACAGTTTTCAAGTTGATGGTTCATGACGCCCTCTGTAGTTCGACTACGAGTGATAATTTATACAGCAAGATCGGGTCAACAGCTGCCACCCCGTCACCTTCGATTGGATCGGGAACATATGATTATATTGATACATTTGTCTATATAACAGGCTTAACAACTGGGGCGACTATTGGTCTTCCAGTACGAGTTATAAGAAGCGCATAGGCACACAAACGGAGTAAATAAATGCCAGTAATCAACACAGAGATAATTGATCCGACTTCGGACATTACCACCACTACCACTTTATTGCATGAGACAATCCCGATTACGGGAACCATCTGCAGTGGTACATATAGTGACAACAATATTAAGAATTATACACATGGCATGTTCCAAAGTGTATATGACTATCCCTATTTGAGTTCGTCCTCAAACCATATTTTTGACCTTACAGTTGGGTATGATTCGACTTCTCCAGTATCTTCTTCGACTGCCACGCAGAATACCAAGAAGATCAATCTTTATAACCAATACGCGCAAGTCTTGCTAGGTTATACAGCTTCAAACGCAGACAATATT
>Ga0209756_1002633_pt1 | contig 15332 bp, 17 predicted proteins | sample ETNvirenome_6_85_FD_184071 | JGI IMG/M metagenome (GOLD analysis project Ga0209756, IMG submission 184071) | Marine viral communities from the Pacific Ocean - ETNP_6_85 (SPAdes) (version 3) | ecosystem: Environmental > Aquatic > Marine > Oceanic | place: Pacific Ocean | collected 2013-06-19
AGCAGAAGAAGAGGAAGATGTCGAGGCACTGGTGCTCAAAGGGCCCAAGTTTGATCCACTTGGTGATTCACTACCGGCTCGACGGCAACGCGCCTCGGTGCGCCGAGGAGGCAAATAAAATGAAAATTACCAAACAAAGACTTAAAGAGATTATCAAGGAAGAGTTATCCACAGTTCGCGAGAGCGACTGGTATGATGACGAGAACGAGACGCGGGCAGACAGGAAGTATGCCGACCGCGCCGCCGGATTGGGAGATCTCCAGTCGGACGAAAAGTTCACAGGCGGTTCCCCCGAAGAACGGCTGCTCACGCTTATGAGAGCAAGAGAGGTTCTTGCGGCAATGAGTGAGGAAGATTTGGAAGAACTCAGTCTTAGCCTCGACGGCGAAACTACCAGATGGCTTCAACACCTCCTCGCCAACCCGATGTACGCCCCCATGGAGGAGAGCATCACTCCCGGAGTACAGCAGCTGATGAAGCACTACCCCCACGCAGCAGCCAAGATTAAGAAACTCGCCGGTAATGGCTATCGTGCGAATGAAATCAAGCGAATGCTGAACTTGGGATACAGAGGATAAATAAAATGAAGATTTCAAAAACAAAACTGCGACAGATTATCAAGGAAGAGTTGGGAACTCTGCGGGAGGAAGACCCAGCAGAGGAAACAGCGCTTAATAGTCCGCGGCAGGCTGGTAGGGAGTGGTCTTATGAGAATCTTGCTAACACCGTGGGCGACTTGGTTAGAGAAGCACTGGAAGGACACGGACTTGACGCCGATTCTATCCGCGATGCTATTGCGGAGGCTCTGGACGAAGAGCTTGGACCTGTCGAGGAAGAGCTTGAAGAGGGCTGGAAAGAGTTTGCTCAGGGAGCAAAGGATCTGGGCCGCGACGTTAGTAAGCTGCGAAAGCCAGGCACTTCCAAGAAGATCCGCCAGGATGCTACCGCCGCCGGCATCGCTTATGATGCGCAAACAGCTGCGGATGACGCTAGGTATGCGAAGACTGCCGCGCGAAGACAATCGGACGAAAAGGCACGATCGCAGCGCCGAGATGCCGATTACCGAGCCCGCAGCCGAGATCTCGAAGGTTTTACACAGTCCCAGAAAGACCAGCGCCGCAGGGCCCAGAAGAAGAAAGAAGACGACCGTCGCCATTCCGGCTTTGGATCTGACCATTACGTCGAGCAGGAATAATTATGGCCCAACTTCTCCGAGAATTTTATGAACTATGCGAAGAGCCGGATACAAAGAATAAAAATAACACTTGACACCACCTCCCCATCCTGTATACTAGTATCATAGACTAGGGGATAACTACGTGTATAAAATAGCACACCTTGCGGACACGCATATAAAAAACTTAAAATTTCATTACGAATACAAGAAGGTATTCGAACAACTTTACGAGATCCTTCGTAAAGAGAACGTGGACTACATCGTTCATTGCGGCGACATCGCCCACACCAAGACACAGATTTCACCAGAGTTCGTTGAGCTTTGTTCCGACTTCTTTTCAAATCTAGCGAATATCGCGCCAACCTACATCATCTTGGGCAACCACGACGGCAACCTAAAGAACAGTACCCGTCAGGACGCCCTGTCGCCCATTGTGAAGGCTCTGAACCTACCGGACCTACATCTGCTCAAGAATGCAGGAGAAGTCCTTGTAGGGCCGCACATCGCCCTTAACGTGCTATCGGTTTTTGACGAGGATAACTGGGTGATGCCGAGTGATCCCGATAGAATCAACATCGCCCTTTATCACGGATCTGTGTCTGGCGTCAAGACCGACACCGGCTGGGTGATGACTCATGGCGATCACGATGTGAGTATTTTTGGTGGTCACGACTACGCTATGCTTGGAGATATTCACAAGACAAATCAGATCTTGGATACCGAAGGACGCGTGAGGTATTGTGGCTCAACTGTTCAACAGAATCACGGCGAGACAAATGACAAGGGGTTTTTGATTTGGGAAATTGAAGACAAAGAAATGTTTCGCGTGAGTCACCATGTTTTGCTTAACCCGAAGCCATTCGTAACAATAGAACTCACGCCAAAGGGGCGAATGCCCCGGGGCACCAAGATTCCTCCTGGCGCGCGCTTACGCCTTGTGAGCAACAATAACCTGCCGCTTGATGTTATGCGCAAGGCTGTAGAGGTGGCCAAACATCGCTTTAAGCCTGAGAGCATCACCTTTCTTAATCGCGCCGCCGGCGAACGAGGAACGGTCGAGATTGGTACTGGCTTTAAAGTCGAGAACCTACGAGATAAGGGAGTACAAGAGAATCTCATCCGTGAGTACCTCACAGATTATGAACCAAGCGAAGAAATGCTTGAACGAGTATATGAACTTAATCGTAAATATAACTCACAGATTGAGGAGACAGAAGAAGTTGCTCGCAACGTGAATTGGAATATTAATAAGTTTGAGTGGGACAATTTATTTAACTACGGTGAGCAGAACAGTGTTGACTTTACAAACCTAAATGGAATTGTGGGAATTTTCGGAAAGAACTTCTCGGGAAAATCTAGTATTATTGATGGATTGCTTTATACGATGTTTAATACTACATCCAAGAATGAGAGAAAGAATTATAATATTATTAATCAGAACAGGAAAGAAGGCCGCGGCCTAGTAGAACTTCAAGTTGGGGAAAAGATTTATACCATTGAGAGAGATTCTACAAAATATGTGAAGAAGCTCAAAGGCGAAGTCACGAACGAGGCACGTACCAATCTAGATTTTAGTGGTATAGATCCCGTTGTGGGAGAAACCGTAAGCCTCAATGGCACGACACGCAACGAAACGGACGCCCATATTCGCAAGAGATTCGGGACAGTTGAAGACTTTTTGCTCACATCAATGTCCAGTCAACTCGATAGTTTATCATTTATTAAAGAGGGCTCTACACGACGGAAAGAAATCCTGGCTAAGTTCTTGGATTTAGACATCTTTGAGAGAAAGTTTAAGTTGGCCCACGACGATTGCGCCGACCTTAAAGGCCTCATCAGACGCGTCGGAGAGACTAACTACGATAATAATATCGCAATCGCGGAAGTTCAGTGCGCGGAAGCACGGAAGGAACTTGCCAACGAAGTTGTGATCTGTGCCGCAGAAAGGCAAAGTTTAGCAGAAGCACATGTCCAGTATTCCACGTTAACCGAACAGATTGATTCTATTCCTGCTGAAAGATTGAATATAAAATCACTTTTAGAACTCAAGAGTTCTCTTGGTGCAAAAATAGAAGATACAAACATTAATATTGTTGAACTAAAACAAGAGGTAGTGGGGTACAATGAAAAACTCAAAGAGTATGATGATTTTCTCACCACAATAGATATTGAGGATCTCTTAGAAAACAAAAAGGAATATGACGAGTTTAAACAAAAGTATGATAATACAGTAAATCGTGCTCGGCTTATGGATAATGAGTATAAGGGACTGAGCAAGAAAATAGAACTGCTCGATGAAGTGCCCTGTGGGAATCAGTTTCCAATGTGCCAGTTTATTAAGGATGCTCACCTGGCCTCGGTCGAGCTGCCCTCTCTAGAGGTCGACATCATCACAGAGATAGAGAATGCCAAGACTTACAAGACAAAAATAGTGTCCGTAAACTCATCTGAAATGATAAGCGTTATCGATAACTATAATGCCACTATTATCAATAAGAATAATATTGAAATCGAGAAGCGTGATAATAAGGTTTCGATTGAGAAGTTATATGCGAAGGTCAAGGCTTATCGCAGTGCCCTTGCAGAAACACAAAAGAAAATTAATCTTTACGAAGAAAAGAAAGATCTGATCAAAAATATTGAGAGCCTCCTGGCATCACGAAACGAGGTCCAGAAAACAATAGACGCCGCGCAGGATTCTATTCTTACTCTTGAGGATCTGATTAATAATCATCACCGACAGATTGGATCTCTAGAGCAGAAAGTAGAATCACTTCACGATAAGAAGAAAGAACTTCACGACATTAGGGAAGAATACGCGTCTTATGATTTGTTTATGCGATGTACTCACTCGAACGGTATTGCTTATGATATTATCAAAAAGCGACTTCCTGTCATCAACAGCGAGATAGCAAAGGTCTTGTCGAATATTGTCGACTTCGATGTCTTTTTTCAAGAGGATGGGCGCAAGCTTGATATCCTTATTAAACACCCGGGCCATGACCCCCGACCCATTGAGATGGGTTCAGGTGCCGAAAAAACGGTAGCGGCCATGGCCATCCGTCTGGCCTTGTTGTCGGTCTCGTCTCTTCCTAAGGGAAACATTTTTATTCTGGACGAACCCGGCACTGCCTTAGATGCGGAGAATATGGAAGGGTTTATACGCATACTTCAGATTATTAAGATGTATTTTAAGACTGTGATACTCATCTCTCATGTAGACTCGCTGAAAGATATAGTCGATGTGGAAATCACTATAGACAAAAAAGATGGGTATGCGAAGGTTTCGGCCTAGTCCCGCGGATAGTCGTAGCCATAGACTTGTAAAAAATAAGATCTGAGAGCGGAATCTTTAGTGATATCATCTCCGGTATACCAGACCCATACAATAAGGTGCGCGACCCTGGCAATGGCACCTAAGGCCTGCCTTATATCCTCTTCTACCCATTCAACATGATCCCCCGTTGCCGGCCCCACATCAAGTCCAAGGTCAGCTGCGATTGAATAGAGCCCATACCAGTTTCCACTTTTGTGCGCCCGGGCCGCCTTCCGAAAGAGGCACTCTAATCGTTTTATTTCCTCCTTGGTTGCTCCTCTGGCAACAGCCTTGTCCGGATGAGATTTGCCGGCAATACGATAGAATAATCTTTTTAGTTCTTTTTCTTTGTCTGTGTTTTGGGGGCCCGAAGGAATCTCCTCCTCTTCCTCAAGGCCTTTTTCTATTTCCACCAAACTCATGCAATCGTTGAATTCGCCGGCATCAAGGCGGCTCTCCTCTTCCTCATTGGTTGGGGGTTCTTGATCCGGCTCCTGTTGTGTCATGGAGATCTCCCGAAGCTTTTCCCGTTCCTCGGCAGGTAGCTTTGCCAGCCATTCTTGTGCTGCTTTATGGAAAAGCTGTTTGGCTTCGCCCACCAGTTCCTCGTGGTACTCTAAGTCGGCATGGATAAAGTCCGCTTTTTTGAGGAGTTTTTTGAATTTCAGTTTAAGTTGTTTAGACATAGTTTGCCCCTCAGGCTAATTAGTACTAAGGAGTTGAGTATGAGACATATATTAGACAAGGGCCTAGATAAACTAGTTTCCCGAAAATTAATGGCATGGGCGACAGCTACTTGTCTGTTGTTATTTGCCGATTTGGCATCTAGCGATTGGGTAATTATTACTACGGTTTATATCGGCGGTCAGACTATTATTGATGCCGTCGCCAAACTTAAAGGTTATAAATAATGACATTGTTAAAACTTAAAACAATTTCAAAGAAGTTGTGGCTTTGGGCTAAGAAGTTTTGGTGGGTGATCGTCATCGGCCTTTTCTTTTTGTGTGCGTGTCTTATCGGTGCCCTCACACGAAATGGAGCAGTTCTAGCAGCCGCGCTGGATTTGATGGAATCAAAAAGAAACCAGCATGACCAGGAGATGGAAACTCTCGCCCATATTCATAATACAGAGGTGGCTGAGAAGAATGACAGGTTGAAAGAGCATCTTAAGCGTCGCGCGGAAATTGAAGAGGAGTTCAAAAAAAGAGGTGAAACTCTCGATAAACAAAAGGAAGCAGAACTTAAAAGAATTGTTGACGAAGGATATAATGATCCTGAGAAGCTGGCTAAAGAGTTGGCAAAAGTTTTTGGAATGGAATGATGTTTAAAAAGATATTATCGCTTTATTTGGCGATCTTTATGCTGGCACCAGCAATTGTACTAGCAGAAGAGGTGGAGACATTCCCAGACTATGTTGTCTTACCTATTGAAGCAGGGGATATAGTCCCCTTCGATGGGGTGCTTCTGTCCCTCGATGCTGCTGCAAAGCTTGTGACAGAAAAGAAGTTTGAAGATTCCGAGTGCGATTTACGCATTGGGTATGAACTCCACATACAACAAGAAAGATATCAATTACAACTCGACTATAAGGACATCGAGATCAGTTCCCTGAAAGACAAATATGAATCAATGATGATTTTAAAAGTAGCAGAGAACGATCGTCTGACCGAGTTAGTTTTGAAACAAAAACCAGCACAAGGTCCTCTATTGGTAGCACTAGGGTTTGGAATCGGAACGCTCACTTCATTGGGGATCTTTGCATTATCAACGGAGATCGTGAAATAGTGCCAATACCTGAGGTAGAATCAAGAAACCGTTTGATTGCTTTTCTTAAGAAGTTCTTTCAAGAGAAGGGAGCCTCAGGTGGCGGAGATGTATATGTCTCTGGAACTCCCGCCAATAATCAGGTATCCACATGGACTGATTCTGTCACGATTAAGGGTGAGACCGGCCTTACGTTTGATGGTTCTACCCTCACAGTTACAGGAGACGCTAGTGTTACAGGTGATACCACCCTCGGAGATGCATCTGGGGATTCGGTGACCATTAATGCTGCTACCATTAATCTTGCCAATATTGCTCCCGGTACCGACGATACGGTGGTGGTGTATGATGGCAGTAGTTTGGTTACGGATGAAATTAACCCAGCAGTTTGGGATACGAGCGCAACTTTTGTAGATGCCACGGGTACCCCGGTTAATGACCAGGTTGCCATATGGACTGATGCCAACACTTTGGAAGGAAGCACGAACCTCACCTTTGATGGTACGGACCTCACGGTGGGAGGTGACCTAACTGTAACGGGTAACGATATCAAGGGCTCCGGCGGCACCGCCATCACGATGGATGGCTCCAACAATGTGACTATCGCCGGCGACCTAACTGTGGGCGGACAAAATATCCTGGCTCCCGCAGACAGCAATCTTTTCTTTAATACAGACAAGAGCATGTACTTCGATATTGATGAAGACGATGATGAGACTGATCAGATATTCCGCTGGAGAGCCACCAACACTACACTTATGACGCTCACAGAGCAAGGTTATTTAACCCTACCCAATGGTCTCTCGTCCTCAATGGGCACACAGGTTTCCACAGCATGGGCTTTGAAGGCCGATACCTGGATTAAAGTTGCCTCTGTACTCCAATCCACTAATTACTACGCAACAGCCGTAATTGATGTGATGTTAGCTGGTTTCGATACAGCAGCAGAAATCTACCAAGCACGCGTCCATCTGCGCACCCGACCCGGGAGCACCACGAATTCGGTATGTCAAGTGGACATTCTACAGGATGAGGGTGGCACTGTCTGGGATGCTACCGATTTTGTTTTAACTCAGGACACATCTGGTACCACACCATGGCTTGCAGAATTATGGATCCGGACCCCCCGGTCCTGGCAGCGCTGTTATGCAACTATTACTAACGGCACGAGCGACGGTCCCATGAGTTACAAGGCCGACTGGGCCCTCACTCCCGGGCAATCGTGGACCGAGGGCGCCTCGCCTCCCTCCTTGGGATCGGAGGTTACGACCACAAACGTGAAAAAGAAGTTTGCTAGTCTTGAGGTCCTCGGGGATATTTCAGGCTCCGGTCAGCTTACAATGGAGGGGCAACCAGCCTTTTCGGCCTTCACGACTACTGGCCAGACAACTGTTGCGGGACAGTGGATGCACTTAAGTTGCTCCTCGGAAGTATTTGACGTGGGCAATGATTATAATACGACTGATTGTGCATTCACAGCTCCTACAGATGGCAAATATATGCTATCGACAAGTATCCGCCTAGACAGTGTGGATTCGCAACCTAATCAGTTTTGCTGGTTAGTTATTAGCACAAGCAACCGAGACTATTACTCAGCGCTAGAAAACGTTGACGAAGATGATGCTACTACTTACCATACAGTTCAAACCTCGGTTCTTGCAGATATGAATGCGGGCGACACCGCGGAAGTATATTTTAGGGTAGAAAAAGACGTAGCCGCGAGTAATGGAGGCAATTCCATGGGTGTACGCTTTCAGGGTTATTTATTAGGATAAAAATATGAAAACAATTACAATTACGTTAACCGATTTAGAGTGGCAAGCCATGGCAGACATTGTTGTCGACCCAGAGGTCTGGGCTCGCCGTGCCGTCGAAGGCAAGAAGGACAAATGTATTTCTACAGTAGTGGCCAAAGAGCAGGCGCGCTTAATACAGGGGACAAGAAAAACGATGCCGGCAACAATTGAAGGGATTCTAGAGTCGCATTTTGCGCAGCCAGATTATAAGACACGAGCAGAAAGAAGGGGCGCAGAGCAGCAAGCACTGCTGCCCTCCGAGTCCACAAGTGAGTAAAGATCCAGATTATATTCCAAAGCTCGAAAGGGCCATCGCCCAGAAATATGGCGAAGAGACAATCAACAATCCCCGACGTTTTTGGGACGAAAACAAAGAGAAGGAATATGTTCAGCAATCCCAAGAAGAGCGACGTAAGTTTACCAAACTGGCCGAATCTCAAGACAAAGTAGAACAAGACGGATTTTTAATAAACAAAAAACTACTTAATAGAGATCATAATAGGACTTGTCCTGTCTGTGAGAAATATTCTTTTCATCCTAAAGATGATTTGTATATGAATAAGTTTGAGGCTTGCTTCGGATGCTATATACAATATATCGAAGGCAGGGAAGAGAGATGGACAACCGGCTGGAGACCAAATAAGGAACGATAACATGGCAACAGTATTAGAAATTATTCAAGGACTTGCACAGGCAGCCGCTAATGGCGCCTGGGATGGCGCTCACGAGGAATCCCTGCAAGCAGACGGAAAGGCTCGCGACGCTGGCCTCAAGAGACAAGAAGGGCACTACATTAATGACCGTCGCGTCATGGATGGCTTTCAAGTCAAGTTCCACGGCCCTATTCTCCGAGTTAAATACCAGTCTGAAGCCTTACTAAAAGATGTTAAGGACTCTGGTTTTGAAAATGATATCGGCAAGCGCCTGGCGGAAATTGTAAAGTTTCTTAAAAAAGAGTACAAAGCGATTACCGGTGACAGTGTTACGCTGACAAAAGAAGGAGACCACCAGATCTTAGTCCAGCGAATGTCCAATTATCGCACCGACGTCCAGGCTCATTGCGATTATCGTATCGGCGGCCTCAAGGACGTTAAGGATGTGTCCGGGGATTCAGCGGAAGACCGCTTAGACGAGGCAGTCCGCGGCTGGCTTTCTCAGACCCGCAAAAGGTAAGCAGCGCGTGTTATGGGGCACACCCTCACTAAGCAGGAAATTTTAAAAGAGGTAGTTAAGGCCGGCAAAGACCCGGTCTATTTTACAATAAATTATTGCCGCATTTCCCACCCTCAAAAAGGTACGATTCCTTTTAAGGCTTATGACTACCAGCAACAACTCTTAAAAGATTATACTGATTATCGTTTTAATATAATCCTTAAGGCGCGCCAGCTCGGAATATCTACCATAACTGCGGCTTATATTAGTTGGGTAATGTTGTTTCATAGGGATAAAAATATCCTTGTGGTGGCCACTAAACTACAGACTGCTACCAACCTCGTTAAGAAAGTAAAAGCGATTATTAAAAATCTTCCGCAATGGATGCAGATTGCATCGATCGAGGTTGATAATAGAACCTCTTTCGAATTGTCGAACGGATCTCAAATTAAAGGATCCTCCACTTCTGGCGACGCCGGGCGCTCCGAAGCCCTCTCTTTGTTGGTTATAGATGAGGCCGCGCACGTCGAGAAGCTGGGCGATTTATGGACCGCCCTATATCCTACTCTATCAACTGGTGGTCGATGCATCGCCCTCTCGACACCTAATGGTGTCGGAAACTGGTTCCACCAGAACTGCGTTGAAGCCGAAGCCGGGACCAACGACTTTTATATGACCACCCTGATGTGGGATGCCCACCCTGACCGCAACAAAGAGTGGTTTAAAAAAGAGACCCGCAATATGTCTCGCCGCCAGATCGCTCAAGAGCTTGAGTGTAACTTTAATGTCTCCGGCGAAACTGTGATTCATCCCGAGGACATCCAGTGGTATCTAGAGCGAATCACGGCTCCCGAATACCGGACAGGATTTGATCGGAATTACTGGATCTGGAAAAAACATAACCCTGAGAAGCCCTATCTTCTGGTCGCGGATGTTGCTCGCGGCGATGGAAAAGACAACAGCGCTTTTCATATCTTCGAACTAGAAACTATGGAAGTTGTCGCCGAGTATGTAGGTAAACCCACTCCGGATGATTTTTCAGAAATTATACATAATGTGGCGGCGGAGTATGGTAACCCTATGGTGGTGATAGAAAATAACAATATTGGATTCGCAGTACTTAAAAAATTGCAAGATAAAGGGTATCCTAACTTATACTACTCAACTAAGGGCGATCACCAATATGTGGATCCAATGACAGCACAGTGGCAGTCGAATGTGGTGCCTGGTTTTACCACATCTTCTAAGACCCGGCCGTTGATTGTTGCGAAGATGGAAGAGTTTATGAGAAACAAACTAATTACAATTAACTCTAATCGACTGCTTTCGGAGATGAAAACCTTTATTTGGCAAGGCGGCCGGCCACAGGCGATGAGAAGTTATAACGATGATTTGGTTATGTCGTTTGCGATAGGGTGTTGGGTGAGAGATACAGTGATTGTAGAAAGCCATAAAAATGTTGAATATAGCAAACAGTTCCTGTCTTCGATCAGTACGTCAGACACTAAAATAGCCACAACCATTCCGGGGATGACAGGGCACAAAATGACAACAGAATCACAGCGAGGAGCAGAAGCGCAGGAATTCAACCAGAAATACCTGGCTTTGATTAAGGGATAAAACATGGCTAAGAACGAAAGAAATACACGCAACCCAGCATCACCGTTATTTAAGAGGCTTACTCGCCTGCTTTCTGGGCCCATTGTAGATTGGCAGACACAGACTGCTAGACAAGAGCGCCGGAACAACTTAGATAAATACCGATATCGCTTCCGCTCCATGAGTGGTCAAGAGTTTAAGCGCTCTGACAACAACCTGTCCCAGAACTATAATCTTTTTACCTCAGCTGCTTTCCGCAATCAGAACCGCGCCGAGCGGTATATCGATTTTGAGCAGATGGAGTACATGCCGGAGATTGCTTCGGCTTTAGATATCTATGCAGATGAAATGACAACCTCAGATGAGTTTGATAAGTTGTTAAGAATTACCTGTATGAACCTTGAAATCAAAACCATTTTAGAATCACTCTTTTACGACGTTCTCAATCTAGAGTTCAATGCATTTGGTTGGGCCCGCTCCATGACCAAGTACGGCGATCTCTTTCTATATCTAGATCTCGATGAGCAGTTGGGGGTGACTTCCGTTATCGGACTTCCCAACAATGAAGTCGAACGACTAGAGGGCCAGGACTCCTCCAACCCCAATTATGTGCAATACCAGTGGAATGGCGCAGGCATGACTTTTGAAAACTGGCAGGTTGCACACTTCCGCATTTTAGGTAACGACAGGTATAATCCTTACGGCACATCCATTCTAGACCCAGCACGCCGCATCTGGCGTCAACTGTGTTTACTAGAGGACGCGATGATTGCTTATCGAGTTGTCCGCGCTCCAGAGCGCCGCGTCTTTAAGATTGATGTCGGCAACATCCCGCCACAAGACATCCCCCAGTATATGGAAAAAGTCAAGACAGAGATGAAGCGTAACTCCTTGGTCGACCCTTCGACCGGTCGTGTCGATCTTCGTTACAACCCGCTCTCGCTTGAAGAGGATTACTTTATCCCGATGCGTGGTGGTGTGGGATCGGACATTAGTTCTTTGGCCGGCGCAAAGTCCCTGGATGATATCGAGGACGTTAAGTATTTACGAGACAAGTTGTTCTCTGCCATTAAAGTCCCCCAGTCTTATCTTACTAACCTCGATGGGGCTGACGAAGATAAGACTACCTTGGCTCAGAAAGATATTCGGTTCGCTCGGACTATTCAACGTTTGCAGCGCTCTTTTGTTTCTGAGCTAGAGAAGATTGCTGTGGTCCACCTTTATACGTTGGGTTTCCGCGGCGATGATTTAATCAGTTTTAAACTGGCACTCAATAATCCCTCCCGTTTGGCAGAGTTACAGCAGCTTGAGTATATGCGTACGAAGTTTGATACTGCCACCGGAGTACCTGAAGGCATTTACAGCAAGCGCTGGATTGCTCATAACATCTTGGGTCTTTCCGACGATGAGTTCTTACGGAACCAGAGAGAGGCTTTCTATGACCGGAAGTGGCAACAGGACCTGGAGGCCGTTACTGAACAAGGAGCCGAGGAAGCACTTGGCGGCGGTCTAGGGGGCGACGAAGGGCTTGGAGATCTTGGTGGAGACGAGGGCTTGGGAGACCTAGGCGGCGACGCTGACTTGGGTGGCGCCGCTGCGCCAGAGGGCGGCGATGATGATGTTCTTTTGACATCCCCCGGCCGCCGAGAAGATGATCACACAAGTCACTATAAGAAGGGCCGCAAGTATGAGCGCAAAGATGGTCGCCATGATTTGCGCAAGGGGTCAGCTAGGTTTAGGCGAGAGACTCGGGCCACTGTTGCACCAGAATCCCGCCGCGGCAGAAGCCACCGTTCGGTAGCCGGATCTTCGGTTGGAGCCGTTGGCTTACCGGATCTTAAAGCTTTGGTGGGTCTGGAAGAGCAAAAGCAGTCTATTTATAATAATAGCGAAAAACTGATGATAGAGAGCACTATGGTGACTCGTCGTTTGGTTGAACAGCTAGAGAAAAAAGAGGCACAAAAGGATGAAACATAACAAGAAGCGAAACACTGCCTTCATTTATGAAGTTCTCACGCGAGAATTAACGAAGGCCATTGTTGACAAGAATGCTTTGCGAAAAAGTCAAGTTGTTGGATTAATGAAAGAATATTTCTCCGCCGGCACAGTTCTGGCGCAAGAATTACAATTATATCAAGTATTGAATGAGACAGTCAACATTCAAACCAAGGTGGCCGAGCGCCTCCTGATGGAAACTAAGAGCGCTCACGCTCGCCTAGACGAATCTGGGATTTTTGATGCGCAATCTCGACTTATTTCTGCCATCAACAAGGGTCTTGGAAAAGATGTTTGGGGCAACTTTGTTCCTAATTTTAAATCATTGGCATCCATAAGTGCTATTTTCAATTCGAAGACAGCCGTCAAGAAGAAGGTTTTATTTGAACAAGCCGTTGTGGACCAAATGAGCGAGAAGTCGAACCGTCCAGCCGCGGCACCTCTTAAGCCGATCGACAGCCTTACTTACAACTCCTTTATTAAGAAGTTTAATGATAAATACGGAAACCTAATTCAAGAACAAAAGGATTTGCTTAATCGGTATATTACTAGTTTTGCTGATGACGGCTTCGAACTGAGGCTCTACCTTAATGAAGAACTACGCCGCCTCAAAGAGAACCTCAGTGTGGCTACGGAATCGGACCTCCCCCCTTTGGTGGCCACGAAAGTAGCAGAAGTGGTGGATTATCTTGAAGGGTTTCGCAAAAGAGAGTTCACCGAAGATGATCTAAACAAAGTTCTCAAGACTCAAGAATTAGTGCAGGAGCTAGCAGCCAGTGATTAAAATTAAGATCGGAGGCCCTCAGGCCACAGTAGAATTAAACGCGCGCAAAGCTCTTGATGGATCGTTGTTGATTATGGATCATCAAAAGATCGATATTGCTGTGATGCCCGAGCAAATGAAGGTAGTAACTTTCCCGAAGACAACGTCCACTGAAGATGTGTATGATTATCAGAATCGCTTACTAGAACTTTTGGCAGACAAGGGAGTTATTGAAAGAGCCTCAATTCAGGGAGGAAATGTCTTTCGCTCTCTGGAAGGTGAGATCTTCACCAACGAACAAGTAAACCCCCTAGAAGCAGCCGTCTTTGTCATCTCAGAGTTTCTGGGGTACGAAGCCGAACACTCCCGTGTGGCTGACGCATATGAGAAAGAACTGGAAGATATGTATACCCATCCGGACGACCGCGATACTACTGAATACGGCGAGGTTCCGCAGTACGGTGAGAAGGGGTCTATGCGCCCGGGCTACTACTACTACCCACTGCGCAACCGGTATTAACCCATGAGCGATATGAAGCTTATAATGGAGGCGTGGCGCTCTTATGGCAGCCTGTCAGAGCAGGAGTATTCAGATTGCCCTACTAATACTGTTAAATTATCAGACATTGCTGTGGCTATGGTGGGGACCATAGAGGATGAGGAAGAAAAAGCCAAGGTCATGGGTGCATTAGAAGCGAAACTGAACCGCCCACTAAAAGGTAAGCTTGAAAAACTTGAACCTCTTACTGGAGTCTTAGTTGCCGCCGGCGCAGTTTTTGCTGTTCCTGTAGTTGCCGGCGCCGGGGTCGGAGTAGCAATAGCGGGCATCATTGGGGCGGCAGCCTCTCTAACGGCTAACCTTCTGGGCATCAGTGCCAACAAAAAAATCGATGCTAACAAGGCATCAGTCCGAAACCTTATGAATCTTTTTTGTATCGACGACGAGACGCTAAATCTGATTGCTGACAAGCACGAAGCAAGATATTATACAGAATCAGGCATCTTTGATGAAATGAAAAGACTTTACGCGGAGGCCCTGTCTGGACCCAATAACGATATGGAGATCCCTGACCTGACCAAGCATTTGGTAACCTGGATTAACAACAACACTGAATATAAAAATTCAGATGCCTCCTCAATTGAAATGAAAAGATAAAAATAATGGAATTACTACACTTTATACTTGCCGCTTACGGCATGACATTTATTATTATACACGGACATATCTTCAATAAGGTACGCCCACCCTGCGACTCAATGGGCGGCTTCGGTCGTTTGTTCCACTGTCACTTGTGTATGGGATTCTGGGTTGGAGTGTTTCTATGGGGCATAAGTCCCTATACAGAACTATTTACATTTGAATATTCAGCCGCTAATGCATTCTTGTGTGGTTGTATAAGCGCAGGGACATCATACTTTTTAAGCATGGTGGTTGATGATTTCGGGATTAAGGTATCCCAGAAGGAGGTGAATCATGAAGAAACGTAATATCCCACGCGTTCGCAGATGCTGCTCAGGTAGCATACTTTATGTGGGGTCGAGAGGCCCCACGTTAAACTTTAAACTTCAAAAGGAATAATATAATGGCACGCAGAAAAAATGTAAAACGAATAGATCCAAGATACTTCTTGAACGAGACAGTGAATCGTCTGAGCGAGGCTGAAGGTGAAACACCACAAGATGTTGCGGCAAGAATCAGCAACATTCCGGGATCAATGAAATTCGGAGCGATTGATGATCTTCATAATATGAAGGACGGTAGCGATGAGA
>Ga0209756_1002637_pt1 | contig 15299 bp, 13 predicted proteins | sample ETNvirenome_6_85_FD_184071 | JGI IMG/M metagenome (GOLD analysis project Ga0209756, IMG submission 184071) | Marine viral communities from the Pacific Ocean - ETNP_6_85 (SPAdes) (version 3) | ecosystem: Environmental > Aquatic > Marine > Oceanic | place: Pacific Ocean | collected 2013-06-19
TGGGTCACTAATAGCACCATCATCTACACTACCGTTATAAGTTCCGTCTGAATACCCCCATGTTGGTTGGCCATTGTAATAACATTCTGTTTTAGTAAGAACCATTGTTGTGGCACCACTATTTCCACCAGCTTCTGGTACTCTAATTGACCCTAAATTTAAATGAAGAGTTATCTTATTATAATTGTATATGTCTACTCTATCTGCAGAGGCTCCTGAAAGTGATGAGGTAGATACTTTGGCAGTATTACCTAACCCTGTATTTTTATCTGATTGAAATCCCATATTGATTAATTTTTTATATTTTTATTTCTATAGATAAATATATTACTACAAACAAAAAAACTATTATTATTCTTCGTTTTCTTTTTTTGTTGACGAAAATGAAAAGAATTCATTATCTTTTAGTTCTTCTGTAATTAATTTTTTGGTTTTTTCCTGCATGGTTACTATAGTTTCCTTATTCTTTAAGCTTAATTTACTTTTAGTAAAAAATGTCATTTCACACTTCATAAATGATTTTTTACCTAATGATATTCCACTACTTCTTAAATCTAAGTCTACTATCATATTAGTTTTAAAATTATTCTCATCTATTAGTCGTGTCATTCGTGTTTTCAGTAACTTTCTAAAATTCTTAACCACACAGCCCCAACAATTATATTCTTTAATGGGTTGTGCCCAACTCGAGAATTGTACATATATAGATTTCAAATTTTTAGAGTCCACAGTGCCTATATGTGCTTTAAATTCTGGGTGAACTTTAATTGGGATTGTTTTTCCTGTTTTCATACCTGATTTTCTTTAATAGAAGTATAGGTATTTAAGGTCGTTAGTTCAAATCTGAATTAAGTTGTTTTAACCTTAATAAGGACAGTTTATCATTTTTCATTTTTAAAACAACGTTCTTGGTTTGTGTTAGTTTTGCCTTTAAAGTTTCTTCTTTACTTTCTTTAACTAAAGAATTAATTCTACTTAAAACATTGTCTTTTGTGGTGTTAATTTCTTCTTTTAAACTTTCTTTTTTTACATTCAAAATTTCAGATAGAAGTTCTTTGTCATTTTGTGATAGTTTTGAAAACTCCTTATTATAGTTTTCCGATAGTGTGTAAGCTAATGTTTTTGGTGTTAATAAAGTCCCTAACCTTTTTATTGGGTTTTTATTTATGATACTTTCTACTAAATTCTTTTTTACATTTAATTTATTAGTAATATTTCTAACTCCTTTTTTATAAATTAAGTAATCCAAACCTTTATATATTTCATTATTTGATTCTTTAATTAAGTGGGTTCTTCTACTGAATACATTTTCTAATATGTTACAAACATTTTTAATAGATGTGATTTTAGGTCTTAAATAATTAATAGACTCGTTTATATACTCATTCACCTCAGACTTATCATTAAACTTTTTTTGTTCAATATCATTATATAATGTAAAAAATTCTCTAAATGGTTTTGACATTTTTAATGCCCCCATTATTATATGAAAATTTTCTTTAAATAATTTTTTATTGTGATAGGAATTTTCTAATATAGAATCTATATTTTTTTTGTAGTGGCTAAATGGTTTCATAAATACTTTTTTAAATAAATATCTACTCTTTAACTAAATCGTCTATCTCTTGATTAAGTTTATCTATCTCTTTATTGGCTTTTTTAGCCATTTCTTCTAGATTTGGTAAATTGATTCCTTTATTTTCAAGTATTAGTGGTAAATCCCTTTCTCTATTATAGTTTTCTGCTGCTGCTTCACCCCCTTCATCTCCTACATCCATTGGCGGTGGTGGTGGTCCTCCCATTCCACCCATTGGTGGTGGTGGAACACCTTCTTCTCCTCCTGGTAAACCGCCTTCATCCCCTTCTTCTTCAGTACCTTCTATATCACCATATAATTTGTCTATTTGATTAAACACACCTGTTTTCTTAATTATGGTTGCTGTATCTTCTAATTCTTTAGCTATTGCTTTCTCAAATCTTTGTTGTTGTAAATCTAATTTAATTTCTTCATCACTCATACCTAATACATGTTTTTTGGCCCAAGTTGCTGATACTGGAGAAATTCCACCACCTGGGTCACTTACAGCATCTTTATATAGGGTAATCTTACTTTGCCAAGCCTCTAACTTAAGTAATTCAGATTGTGTAGATGGGTTTGTTAAACCCAAAGCAAAATTATCTAGTTCTTCATCAAACCCTAAAACATATAAATGTATAATAGCTATCTTATTTAACTCCGCTACAATACATTTCTGGATTCTATTAATTGTTCTTGCAAATCTAATATCTAGTAAAGCTAGATTTTTACCTTCACCAACTACCTCTTCAAATCCTAAAAATGCTTTTGGTATTCTAAGCGAAGCTAATAATTTCTTTTGTATGTATTCAATATCTGCAATCTCACTTAAATTAGTTGCTCCAGGTAAAGTCTCTATAGGACTAGGAGCACCATGGTCTCTTACAGGTATAAAGAAATCTTGGTCGACAGCCATTTGATTATATCGTAAATCTACTTGACCGTTATTAGGGTCAACTATTGGGTCTCTTTTAAACTTATTGGCTACTCTTTGTACGTAAGCTTCAACATCCTTATCGTCCATATTACCAACAAATATCTTAAAAATTCTACGTTCGGGTGCTCTAGCCGTTCTATAAACTAACATAGCATCTTCTGCTAATAATAATTGTTTCCAAACTCTTCTAGCTTTTTCTAACATAGAAGTTCCATAAGGTAATCTTCTATCATCACCTAAAAGTCTAAAATGTGCCATTTCCCATGAATTTAGTTCCAAGGACTTATCTTTCCAAATAAATTTTACTTTTCTTTCTTTTTCTTCTTCCCCGTCTGAAGTTTGATGTGGGAAAGACCCAGCTTCTACTCTTTCTATTTCCACGTTAGGTAATTGTCTACACCCTATAACACCTCTTTCTGGGTCTATTTTTAAAAAAACAAAATTATCACCATACTTTGCGGTGTTTCTAATCCACATTGGTAGGTTGGTGTTAATGTCTAGTATGTTGTTAAATAAGTCGGCTAGTATTGATTTTATTCTAGAGGATTCAGAATATATGGATAGTATGTGGCCATCTTCAGATGGTGTCGTAGATTCCTCACCATAAATGTCTAACGCGGCAGAAATCTCTGGTGTAAACTCCATTGATTCATAATCGTAATACGAGGCCAGCCTAGTTGGTTCATAGTAAACCGACTGTGTATAAATTTCATTTTCTACTTTCTGCCATTGATTAGAAAGGTAGACTGTTTGCTGTGCTGTTAATTTTTCTTTTTCAAATTGAGCTTTAGAAGTTGTTTTTAATAAATCTTGTTTATTAAATTTATATCGTGTATATGTAGGACTTTCTTGTCTAGGTCCATCTGGACCAAACATTTTACCTAATCTCTGAAATATTGTTAAATTTTCTGCCATATCTTAATAGTAATAATTTTATTATAAATAGTGAATACCCTTACCTTTTTTTAGCACCCCCAAATAACCAACTATATTCTTTATACATTTGTTCATTGGTTACGTGTGGTCTTACTCTTGGGGTTAGAGTTTCTGAATCTCGTATGGGATGTAAGTCTATGAGGGTTTCTTTTCTGTCTTCTGTAATATCTACCCAACTATTTAACATTGCTTTTGTCATATCATCCGATTTTTTCAATTGGGTGAATGAGCTTTCCCCAACATAAATTGCCATAGCTAGTGCCATTATTAAATCGTCATGTTTTCCTTTCATGTGGTTTGGTTTACCCTTTACAAAAACAAAAGTATAAAGTTCATTTAATAGTCTATGCGATTTTACTATAAACCCATGTCTTAAAGCCTCTTCAAGAGCGGAAACAATTTGTGTCCTTTTATTATTAAAAGTTATACCTGGTATTTTTTCTAATAGTTTAGGGTTGTATTTCCATTTATCAGCTGTATTAGCTCCTTCCACATATAAATCTCTATAACCTAATTCTTGTAATTTTCTAGCTGTTGCAACACCCATACCACCAGTTATATCTATTACAATATATGCTTTGTATATGTTACCCCATTTAAAAGCTAAGTCCGCAGCTAAATCAGGTGGTATTTTACCAAGATACTCCATAACTTGTTTTCTCTCCTCAAAATCAATAACACATATAGATGTAAAATCCTCAGAATCACCCCTAGATACATCAATACCCATAATGTACTTGTGGTCTAATTGAGCTTCTTCCCAAACCCAAAGTTGTCCACTGGCATACTTTTCTATAGGTTCTTCAATCATTTTTTCTTTTATATTATCTATAGTGGCTATTGGAATTACGTTATCGCCGGAACCTAGAAAAGCACTTTCTAGCTCCTGGGATATCTTTCTTCTGTCAAATTTTAATTTTTTACACATCTCTTCAAACCAAGAAGAATATGGTTTATACCCTTTTCTTTTTAAATCACTAAATTTATCTTGGTCTTTTTCTCCTAAGTTTAGACTATCATCATAGTCCTCTCTATTTAAAAGGTAATGAATAATATCTTTAGTCTTAACCCAAACTAAATCTTTAGTGAATCTTGGGTCGTTTTCCCAGTGTAATTCAGATATTACAAAATCATTTATTCCCTGGATTGATTGGTCATAAATCTCATAATAAATTTTATCGTATCCGTTTGGTGTTGATATGACTATTACTTGTCCCCCAGTAGATAAGGATGCCATACAAGCTGCCCATAAATCATCTCCAGTTTCAATATACGCAGCCTCATCAAATATTAGTATAGTGGGTGTATAACCCCTCAAAGCATCTACTGAAGTTGCTACAGCTTTAACCTCACAACCATTATTTAATTTAAAATGTCTTTGGGAATCTTTATCTTTTGAAAATCCTACATTAACCCAGTCAGGCCATTGATTTAAAAATTCTCTAACCTTATTTGTTAGTTCTTGTGCTGTATCTAATTTATTAGCTAGTATTAGTACTTTTTCTGGTTTAGACTTAGAAGCAAATTGTAGTTGTTTTGAAATCCATGCGGCTGTTGCTGTTGACACTCCAGCTTGTCTATATTTCTTAGTAATATTTTCATTATACTCTTCAAAATTATTTAACATCATTTCCTGTTCAGGAAAAAGTTTAAAGGGGACATATTTACTTTGGGTATTATCATATGTTTCTAGATACGTTCTTATAGCATAAGAACTATCTTCATAACATTTTGCATATTCCGTTATTAATTCTTCTTTAGTCATACTAATAAATATCGTAAAATAATGTGTAAAATAAAAGAGTAGTTGTGTTAATTACCTAAACTTTGTAAAAATCTTTTTTCTTCTGTTGATAAAGACTCCATACCAGAACGTGAAATCTTATCTAAGATAGTGTCTACATCAAAATCTTCTGGTTCATCAGAACCACCTATCAAATCATCTATGGTAAACCCACTAGGTTCAGTTGCCAGCATAGTAGAAGAATCATCATCGTTTGTATCAATTCCAACAGCCTCCTCATAGTCTTCTTCTTTTAATTGTTCTACAATTTCGTCTACTAATTTTTTAACTAACATCTTACCCTCATCACTACCTGATAACATTTTCTTTGCTAAATCTAAAAATTGTTCAGCTTCCAAACTAATAATTCTAAAATAAAGATAATTTTGTATTCTCCTGCTATCGTCATTTGTAATCAATTCTTGTGGATATGCCTCCATAAACTTTTCCCATATTACTGGGCCTAACCTTAAATCCCAAATTTCAGCTGGTAATGTATCTTCCATACCAATAACGTCTTCAGCAAAATCTGGGTCAGATGGTAATCCATGTGCAGAAACATACTCCATAACACCTTTAAATAATTCATGTACTAATATAGGAAATAAAGCGCCTTCAGCTTTTATGGTTGGTGGGTCTGTTTCCAAATCTAGTTCTTCTCTACCAGCACCCAAATCCTCACCTTCCCCCGCAGCCATTCTCATATCCATATCAGGCATCACCCAATACATTAAATCATTTACAGACATTAATAATGAGTACAAATTAACTAAATCAGGATTAATCTCATTTAATTTTTCCTCAACCATATGGTAAAGATATAAAGCTTTTTTAGATGACCCTTGTATTAAAGAATTAATAAATCTTCTTTTTTGTCTTTCTAAATCTAATTTTTGTAACCTATCTGCGGCTTCTTGTTCTTCTTCTGGGCTTTTAGGTTCTTCAGGTTTTTTGGGTTCTTTGGGTTTGTTTTGCATCCCTTCTAAACCAGGCTTTTTAAGTTGTGCATCAAACTGTAAATCTCCATCTGGAACATCTAAATTATCCATTACAACTTCCACAGCTAACTCTTCTAAAGCTTGTTTGTGTTGAGCTTCTATCTGCATAGTTCTCATTAAAGCTTGTCCCATCATTGGTTGTAATGACATTGTTGATGCTGGGTCAACGGTTTCTAGCCCCGTAGCTCTTTTAACTTTTTCTATAACATCTTTAAATCTTTTGGATGCTAGTAATTCTTCAAAGTTATCGGGAACCCCATCACCATCTACATCTGGAAAAGCCTGATGTCCACCCAATGGATGTTCACCAGTAGATAACTTTCTTTCAATGTCTGGTGACATTCTTTCACCGCCTTCGTAATCTATCGGAGCTTCTCTTAATCTTTTTTTTCTTCTCATATTAAGAATTCTCTGTTTGTGATTTTATATCATCAAACCCCATCCATTCTGGCATTTTATCTTTACCGGCTTTTGGGTTTGGTTTAACTTTTGGTCTTTCAAATGGCCCTCTTCTTCTTGTTGGTCTTGTTGGTGTTGTGGTCGGAGTTATTACTGGCGTTGGGGCTGGCATTTCTGTACCTACAGGTGCTCCCATATAAACTCCTTCAGTGTCTCTTTCAGTTTCTGCTAGTTCTTTTTCTTCCCTAACATTTAACCATTTTTCTAAATCATGGTGTTTTTTGTACTTGTCAGCGAAACTCAAGTCCGCATCTTCTTCGTCATCAAATAAATCACCATCACCTTCTGTAGCGTCAAACAGGTCATCATCTCCATAGAAATAGTCTGGATTATATCCTGGCAATTCTCTCCAATTGTCTGGTCTATCATCACCTTCACCACCAGATTCTTTTTCTCTTATCTCTTCTTCTAAATCTTGTGAATCTTGTATAGGGGCTCCATCCATATAAATGTTACCGTCTGTATAAATTATAATGTCCCATACAATCCCAGAATCAGATTCTAAAAATAAATTTAAAATATCCTCTTCTGGGTCTTCACCAGACTCTAACTCATCAACTTTTATTTCATAACCGTCTAATTCTAAAACGTACTTATTTAATTGTTCAAATGCGTATTCTTGTTCTACTGAACTGAATAGTTTGGTTCTTGGTTTTGGGTTATCCCCATATCCTATACGACCTGGGGCATGTTTTTTATTCTTTCTATCTCCATACTCTCTCCTCATTAGCTCCGGGTCTGAAGTCATTCCACCTATATCATCTTCTTTAATATTTTTAACTATCTCTATAAGTTTAGATTTAGTTAACCCTTTTTGTTCTCTAGTTATAACACCACCCATCCAGTCTTCAATCATTTCTTGTGTAATCTCTTCCTCTGTTTCATCTTTATCTGTAATAAGTTTAACATCTTCTTTACTCCCATTACCTTTTTTGATGTCTACATCTGGATTTCCTATATTATCTGTATCTATAGTTTTAGTACCATCATCTTCTCTATTATAATCTTCTACACTTTCATTCGGTCCTCCTTCTCCTCCACCACCAGTTGAGACACTTTTAGCTGAATTTTGTACTTTCTTTTGTCCTTTAGCTACTGCTCCCAAACACCCATCATAAGCCTCTTGACAAATTTCTTGTTTTCTTTGGAGTTGTGCTTGTTGCATCATAATATCAGATTGTTTTAGCTCAGCTATAAGTTTGGTCCCCAACATCGTAATCTCCAAATCACTAAATGAAGAAAGGGTTTCGTGTTTAAACCCTTCGTTAATTAATTTATCTACTATTTCAGCTCTCTTTAACATATGATATATTTTTATCATAATCTAGAATCAAATCTCTAGAATATAATTTATCTTCTACACTTTTTATAGTATCTCCAAATTGAAATACTAGTTTTTCTTCGTTGAGGTCCTCATTATCCGTCACCTCCCAACCTAACGCTATAATCTTATCTAAAGCGTGCTCCATACCAAAATAATCTGAGTTTTGTACTAATTCAAGTTTAATAATGCTTTTAGAAAGAACCCCAACTTTTTTTATATATTCAATTTCTGGTGGTCCTGGGTTTCCGTGTGCTGGTGTAGAGTCCCAATCATCGCCCCACAATTCATCTACTTTTGGTGAGAATATAAATTCGTAGATATTTTCTTTTTTATAGTTAGGTCCAAGCTCATTTATAAAAATAAGAAACATTTATCTAATTATATTACCTTCTTTATTAACCCCGAGTCTAGTATGTTTACCTTCAAATACTAGAGTGCCGGACTTAGTTTTATCTACAAACTTTATATTTTTATTTTTTCTCAAAACCTCACTAACTTTTAATTCTTGTTCTATTGTTTCTGAAACTCCTTCTGCTATACTTTTACTATTACTTAACATCAGTTGGCTTCTAATATAACTTTTTTTAGCAGATTCATTAAATAATTTTCTACCTTTTTCAAATTCTGATGGTTTGTAGTATTTTTTTAAGGTTTTGTTAACTCTTTTTTTTAAACTTTCTTCTAGCCCCAAATCTTCAAAAGGTGGGGGACCCATATCTTCATCACCCATATCCATGTCCGCGTCTACATCAAACTCATCATCCATACCGTATTCGTCTTCTAATTCTGGTTCTAAACGAGAGACAATATCATCTCTATCTTCATCGTCTAATTCATCTAAATCAACAGCTGATATTACCGAATTCAAAACATATTTAATCATGTCTGAATCCATTTCATCTACATATTCTCTCATCTTTTGACCCAATTTACCAGTAAGTTTTTGTATTGTCTTAAGCGTTGGTGTTTGTTCTAACTGGTCAAACCCTTCTTCACCCCCTTCCATATCTACATCTATGTCCATATCTTCACCATCCATATCCACATCTATGTCCATATCTTCATCACCCATAGGTGCTGGTGCTGGAGGTACTGGAGCTGCTGGTGCTGGAGCTGGTGGTGCTACTGGAGCTGCTGGAGCTGCTGGAGCTGCTGGTGGTGCTGGAGCTGCTGGTGGTGCTGGAGCTGCTGGTGGTGCTGGAGCTGCTGGTGCTGGAGTGGGTGTTTTTAAAACTATCTTTTCTTCTTCCTCTTGTTCAAACATAGAATCACCATAACCATTATTATATTGTTCATTAATTGGTTTCAGCATTAAATTTAATCTTTTTAATGCTGATGAATAACTTCTATATCTATTTTTTTTCTTATTAATCATCCCATTTACATGTTCTAAGTCACTTTCATTTAAACCTGATTTTACATAATAACCATCTTTTTCATGTACAATAGCATAAATTACACCATTCGCTGCTCTTTTAGTGAAAGAATTTGTACTAGTATGTAATTCAGTATTTTTAGTTGTTTCACCATATCTAGCGATTTCCATTATTCTTTTAATTTTATCTTGGCCAGTTAATTTTTCTGAACCAATTGCTTTTAATTCCCCCATTTTATTTTATTTATTTTTTATTTTAGTTATTTAATCCTGTACCTCCAATTATTGTTGGTGCAAAAGCAGTATTAGGGTTTTTATATGTCGCAGTCCCTGTACCACCAGTCATACTTACACCATATCCTGTATCATAATATGCTGTTGTTCCTGTCATAGGTTCATTACAGTCACATTGATTGCACATAAACATAACATTATTTACAGCAGTAACTCTAGATGGCACTACTGCCATATCTACTGAACTACCTGCTGCTCCTACCGTAAATAGTGTTGAAGCCGCTCCTGCAGAAAATACATATGTAAAACTTGCACTAGCCCCAGTACCTATAATTTTTGAGCATGTCCAATCGCTAACCCCTCCATTTCTAGAGGTGATGTCCTTTAGTAATACTAACTCATCTCCTCCTATGGGAGTATCTGCTATGTTTGGAAAACTTCCTCCTTGTGGCATATCTTATACTTTTCTAATAAATACTTTGATTAGGAAGAAAAAATTCTATTCTTCTAACGACAAAGCTTCATCTGTTATTTTATTTTTTAATTCTGATAGTTTTTTTAGATATCCATTCCTTCTTAAGAATTTAAATACTAAATTTTCATAAGAAAACTCTCCACTCTCCTCTAAACCACATTTTCTAAACTTCTTTAGTTTATCTTTTATTCTTTTAATCATTTCTAATGTTTCTTCTGAACTTTGTATGTATGATTTTCTTTCAACCCCATCTATCATATCCATCCAAGACAATGATTTTTTTAAAAGTTTTTGGTCGTCCCAAGTATCTTTAATTCTATTAGACGAAACTAACCATTCGTCATTTAGTACTGAGTAGACTCCTGTTGAGAAGTGGGGTTCGTTAGAGTTTTGAGCGTAAAGTTCAACTTCATAACCATATACCTCTATTCCACGTAAGGAGTTCCACATGCCCTGTTTAGCGTTAAATAATTCACGTAGAACTTTATCGTCGATATCACTACTTTCAAAATCTATTAAAACATGTAAATCTATATCCGAAAAAGAAGACCAATTATAATTAGATAACGAACCTGTCATTGTAATATCTTCCACATCTACATCAACACCAAGAAACCCTATAAAATCATCTGCTATTTCTAACAATCTTTCATCTATCTCTGGTTTTAAATGTGGCTCTTTATCGTTTTCAGAATCAGCATAGTCCCATATCTCAGGATTTAATTCATCCTTAACTTTAAAACTTTGTAATATTTTTTCTGATTCCATTACTAATAAATATTATAAAAAAAATTAAGAAATCTTTTTATACTTAAATATTTTAGCAATGTTTTTACTAAAGTACCCACCTTTACTCGGTGCTCTTCTTAATGATATTATAGTTTGTAGTGGCACATCAGTATAGGAATACTTTCCACCTTTTTTAAACTCAACAATTAATTCTTTAGTTTCTGTGTCGTAAGTGGATGATTTTAAGTTACTAGAATTGTAACTTTCTTTAATTTTTTTTTCTGTTATTTTTGTCATAATTCTCTTTATAAATAAATATCCCCCGATTGGGGGGATATTTTTATAAGAAGTTTCGAAATATTACTCTTTTACTTCTTCATACTCAACATCTGTAACTTCATCTTGCTGGGGGGCATCATTAGAGTCGTCTTCTGTTGTGTTTTGATATAATTTAGTGCTAATTTCTTGCCATGTACTAGTTAACTTTTCTGTTAAGTCTTCCACACCTTCCATATCTTCAGTCTTACAGACCTCTCTAAGTTCTTCAATGTTATTTTCTAAACGAGATTTATCATTATCGTCTAACTTATCACCAAACTCCTTAATTTGTTTCTCGGTCTGGAACATCAAAGCATCTGCTTCATTTAGTTTTTGAATCTTTTCTAGTTTATCTTTATCTGATTTAGCGTTAATCTCCGCCTCATTTTTCATTCTTTCAATCTCTTTATCAGATAAGCTACTTCCAGATTCAATTTTAATGTTTTGTTCTTTTCCTGTACCCTTATCTCTTGCTTTTACATCGATTATACCATTCGCGTCAATATCAAAGGTTACTTCAATTTGTGGAATTCCTCGTGGTGATGGTGGAATGTCTGTTAGTTGGAATCTTCCTAGTGTTCTATTGTCTGTGGCCATAGGTCTTTCTCCTTGTAAGACGTGTATATCCACAGCTGGTTGATTGTCTGTTGCTGTAGAAAATATTTGACTTTTTGATGTAGGTATTGTCGTGTTAGATTCTATTAGTGTCGTCATAACCATACCCATAGTTTCTATACCTAAGGATAGTGGTGTGACATCTAACAATAAAACATCCTTAACATCACCCATTAATACACCTCCTTGAATTGCTGCTCCCATAGCTACAACCTCGTCTGGGTTTACACCTTTAGACGGTTTTTTCTTAAATAATTTTTCAACAGAATTTTGTACTATTGGGATTCTAGTTGACCCTCCCACTAAGATTATTTCATCTATTTCACTAACCTTTATCCCAGCATCTTTAATTGCCTTTCTACAGGGGGTTAAACTTTTCTTAACTAAATCTTCTACCATTGATTCGAATTTAGCTCTAGATAATGTACGTACTAAATGTTTAGGCCCACTTTGGTCTGCTGTGATATATGGTAAGTTAATTTCAGTTGTTTTTGAATTTGACAATTCTACTTTTGCTTTTTCTGCTGATTCTCTTAACCTTTGTAGTGCTCCAGCATCACTAGTTAAATCCATACCGTGTTCAGATTTAAATTCTTTAACTAACCAATCAATAATTTTCTCATCAAAATTATCTCCACCTAAGTGAGTATCACCATTAGTTGATTTAACTTCAAATACACCATCACCGAGTTCTAAAATTGATACGTCAAATGTACCACCACCTAAGTCATATACTGCAATAGTCATATCTTTATCTTTCTTATCCATTCCATATGCTAATGCAGCGGCTGTTGGTTCGTTTATTATTCTTAGCACGTTTAGTCCGGCAATTTTACCAGCTTCTTTTGTTGCTTTTCTTTGTTCGTCATTAAAGTAAGCTGGGACTGTAACTACTGCATCTGTAACTTTTTCACCTAAATAATCTTCTGCTGTCTTTTTTAAATTCTGCAGTACCACGGCAGATATTTCTTGTGGTATATAAGATTTATCATCTATTTTAATACTAACAGTGTCATTAGGTCCTTTAGTAACACTATAAGGCATTTTTTTAGCTTCTTTACTCACTTCACTAAATTTACTACCTATAAATCTTTTAACTGAATAAACTGTATTTTTAGGATTAGTGACCGCTTGTCTTTTTGCTGGGTCACCAACCGTTCTGTCCCCGTCTTTGACGGATACGATAGAAGGGGTGGTTCTTTTACCTTCTGAATTTACAACTATTTCGGGAGAACCTCCCTCAACCACCGAAACACACGAATTTGTGGTTCCTAAATCAATTCCAATTACTTTTGTCATTTTTAATTAATTTTATTTTTATTTTTATGAAATTATTTTCATTAATTTATACTACAATTATCATACCAAAACTAATAAATCTATAACTAAATGTCAAGGTGTCTTTCTAAGATGACATTTTGTCATACTTACTAAATTTAAATAACATAATACCTTCTGTGTTGATTATTGTGTATTATATTATTAATTTTAACCATAACTAAAAAATATATATATGTCTGAAATTGATGAAATACCTAAACAAGAGCCTAGACAACGGTCGAAGGACACAACTAAAAGTTCTTCAACCCCAATATTAGATAATTTTTCTAGAGATTTAACTATGTTAGCTTCTTTAGATGAATTAGACCCTGTGATTGGTAGGAAAAATGAAATTAGAAGAATAGCCCAAACCTTATCAAGAAGAAAAAAGAATAACCCTATCTTAATTGGTGAGCCCGGATGTGGTAAAACAGCGATAGTTGAAGGATTGGCTATGATAATTCATGAAGGGAAGTGTCCTAGAAATTTATTAGATAAAAGGATTGTATCTTTAGAACTTACATCATTGGTTGCTGGTACTAAATATAGAGGTCAGTTTGAGGAAAGGATGAAAGCTGTATTAGATGAGTTACGAGATAATGACGATATTATAATTTTTATAGATGAAGTTCACACTGTGGTTGGTACGGGTAACTCTTCCGGTAATCTAGACGCTGCTAATATATTTAAACCGGCTTTAGCTAGAGGAGAAGTTCAATGTATAGGGGCTACAACATTAGATGAGTATAGAGAGAAGATTGAAAAAGATGGTGCATTAGATAGACGATTCCAAAAAGTTCATATTGAGCCGACCACACCGGACGAAACATTACAAATCCTAAAAAGTATTAAAGACAAATATGAAGACCATCATAAAGTAATTTATAGTGATGAAACATTAAAACAATGTGTAAACTTAGCAGAAAGATATATAACCGAAAGAGAATTTCCAGATAAAGCTATTGATATAATGGATGAGGTAGGCTCTAAAGTTCAATTAGATGTAAAATACCCTAAAAAAATAGAAGACCTTAAAAAGAAAATTATAGATATAAAAACTCTTAAGTTTGAAGTTGTACAATCTCAGCAATATGAAAAGGCTGCGGAAATTAGAGACGCTGAAAGAAAATATGTAGATGAGTTAGAGGTGAAAAAAAATCTATGGGAAGAAAAACAAGAACTAAATAAAATAGAAGTTACATTAGATGATGTGTTATCTGTTGTTTCGGACCTAACTAAAATTCCACTGTCTAGGTTGGGCACTAAAGATAAGAAAAGACTTCTTAATTTAGAAAATAAACTTATAAAATTAGTTGTTGGTCAAAGTGAAGCGATAGAAAAAGTATCTAAATCCATAAGAAGAAATAGTGTCGGTATTAGGGAGAATAAAAAACCTATTGGTTCGTTTATATTTTTAGGACCTACTGGTGTTGGTAAGACTCACCTCGCGAAGAAACTATCTGAGGAAGTCTTTGGTAGTGAAGAATCAGTAATTAGAGTAGATATGTCAGAATACCAAGAAAAACATTCTATGTCTAGATTAATAGGTTCTCCACCTGGTTATGTGGGGTATAATGAAGGTGGTCAGTTAACTGAAAAAATCAGATTAAACCCATACTCATTAGTTCTTTTCGATGAAATAGAAAAAGCCCATAAAGATGTTTTTAATCTACTTTTACAAATTTTAGATGATGGTTTTATTACAGACGCTTCTGGACGTAAAGTTAATTTTAAAAATACATTAATTATTATGACATCTAATATAGGTGTAAAACAAATTATGGATTTTGGTTCAGGAATTGGTTTTTCTACTAAAGCTAGAAAACAAAAAGAAGATGAACATACTAGGTCTATAATCTCTAAAGCTTTAAAAAACACGTTTAATCCAGAATTTTTAAATAGATTAGATGATATAGTAACTTTTAATTCTCTAGATAAAGTTTCTCTTAAAAAGATTGTTAGGCTTGAGTTGGCTAATTTACATTCTAGATTATTAGAAAAAGGTTACGTCTTTACGTTCGGTCCTAGTATTGTCACTCATATTGTAGAATCTGGTTACGATGAGAAATATGGTGCTAGACCTCTACAGAGAACCATCCAAACTGAAATAGAAGATTACATATCTGAAGAAATATTAAAGGGGACGATATTAGAAAATACAAAATACGTTTTAAGTTACAACAAAAAAACAGAAAAGGTTAAAATAAAGTAAAATTATCT
>Ga0209756_1002641_pt1 | contig 15282 bp, 16 predicted proteins | sample ETNvirenome_6_85_FD_184071 | JGI IMG/M metagenome (GOLD analysis project Ga0209756, IMG submission 184071) | Marine viral communities from the Pacific Ocean - ETNP_6_85 (SPAdes) (version 3) | ecosystem: Environmental > Aquatic > Marine > Oceanic | place: Pacific Ocean | collected 2013-06-19
CCAATCTGGGTGGCAAGCTGCTACATCATTATGACATAAAAATATATATTTAGAATTTACATGTTTTAAACCCTCTTCTATGCTCGATGCGTTTGCTTCAGAATTTGTAAATTTTGTTGGATGTTGAATCCAAACTATATTTTCACAAATAGATAAAATATCTTCTTTATAAGAATTGTCGTTTGAGTTTTCTACCACAATATATCTAAAATTAAATTCTCCTTTGAATTTTTCAAAAGATTTAATAGAAATTTCTGCGAATTCTTTTGAACGAAAAGAGGGAATAATAAAATCAATATCAACCATTTTTAAAAATCACCTTTTGTTTCATTTTTATTTTTCTTACAAACAATTCCTTCCCAATCCTGTAATGTTTTTCCAACACGACAATCAGAACCTTTAGGTTCTCCAATATATTTTATAAATTCAATCTTTTTATTTTCCGTATATTCATCAACAGCCTTTTTAACTTCTTCAAATAAGCCATAATCATCAAAAATAATATAACACTCATTTTCAATTTTTAAACAATTTTCAATATCCAAAACTACTTTTTCGTAAGTGTGAACAGTATCAACAAAAACAGCACTTATATCATTAGATACTTTCCACCAATCATATTCATATACATCTTCAATATGGTAAGTTATATTATCCACTTCTTGATTAAAACATTTAGCTTTGCAAGTATTTTCATAATTATTATCAAATGTTGCTACATTTTGAAAAAGGTGGCTTAACACTTTGGTAGAAAATCCATTATGAGTTCCAAGTTCCACCAAAGTACCCTTATTTTTATTCTTTTTTTGGAAAAAATCAATTAAATCTCTTTTAAAACGTAAACTAGTTGTACCTTTATTTTCTCGCTTATCTGGAATATCTTCTAATAGTTCGTCAATTTGCATTATGTCCCTCTAAAACTTCTTTAAAAAAAGAAATATATTTCTTCTTCACATTGTGAATATCACTAACTGTTATTTTACTAGAATATTGTTCGTAGTTGTTGCTTAAAAATTTAATCTTATCGAGCAAGTCATAATTATTCTCAAACAACAATCCGCCCTCTTTTATAAGTTCTGAATGACCACCACTATTCAAGGCTAAAGCTGGAAGTCCGCTTGTTAAAGCCTCTATTAAAGAATTAGAACACGGATCGTTTTCGCTCGCAGTTATATAAACATCACTTAGTTTTAACTGTGTTGCTAATTGAATGGAGTTTAATGTGCCTAGTTTTTTAATATTTTTAAACTCCAGTGGAGTCCGCCCTGCGAAACTAAAATTATATTTAGAAAAATCTAAATTTTCATCCAAAAATTGATAATACCTAAATCCTTTTTTAATATTATTCGACCAACTAGCTGCTATTAAATTAATTTTTTCACCTTTCTTTTTTTTAACTGTTTTTTTTGAAAAAATTTCTGGGTCTACAGTATTATATATTATAGCATATAATGAATTAAATTTCATGCCCATTTCTAAATTTTTTTCATATGAAAAAATAGATTGAAAAACAGTCGCATCAGCTATAATATCATTTAATTGATATACCAAATTATCTCTAGTATCGGATAAATTATTATATAGCTTCATTGGTCCATCAACACGATGAATAAATTTTTTATTAGGAAAATTATTTTTCAAATTAATGGCTTCCTGGTGATCTTGATGACTATTGAAAAATATAATATCGGCGTCAGAAGGATATTCTGTAACTAAATTTTCGCATTTAAAATATTTCTTTAAACATTTTATAAATTGATTGCCACCGCCCCATGAATTTTCTCTTGGTTTCCAATTAAAATATATTAACATAATAATTATTTTTTCTTTTCTGATAAAATTTTTTCGAAAAAAATATTAAAATTCTGGAAACCAAAAGGTAAATTATATTTTATAGCATTCTCATAGGCAAAATTTGTATTCGGTTTTGCCATTTCAAAATTATCTGGCTCGTAAATGCTTTCTTGTGATAATATAAGAGAAGACATTCCAACATCTGTCGAAACTATTGGTGTTTTAGCAAGAGCGCACTCAATAACAGCTTGAGGTCCCCCTTCAACTCTTGAGGAAACAATATATAAATCCAATACATTATACAATTTGTTCATTGTTTTAAAATCAACTAAATTATGATAATGGTAATTTATACCTGCTTTTTCAAGTCGATTCATTACATATTGTCGTCGCCAGCCAGTTAATAAAACTTCAACATTGTTGTCACGTTTATTTATTTTTTCAACTATATCACAAAAAATATCTGGACCTTTAGATAATTTTGGACTTTTCAAATCATGCCCTTCGGTATCACGTTGAAAAGACCCTATTATTTTTTTGTTTAAAGATATCTCAAATTCTTTTCTGAGTTTGTCTTTCTCGTTTATATGAAACCATATTTCTTTATTCGCCCAAAATGGTTGAACGAAAATAGGTTTACTTGTATAATTTTGTATCTGCTGTTTGGATGACAAACAAGGAACATGATAAAAATCAGTAAATAAATCTCTTTGTTGAAAATTTAATCTTTCTTTCTCATTAAATTTATCTAAATCTAAATGATGAATTGTTGTTACAACAATTTTATTTTTTAAAAACTGTAAAGGAATTTGTTGCCACCCCCACGAAGCCATCAACCATATAATATTAGCTTCAGATATATCGTTTGTTGAAAACGTTGAATTGTAAATTTCCCACTCTTGAGCGAACCTATCACAAATCCAATTTTCACCAACTTTATTAATAAAAATCTTCACATTAATCAAAATTTTAGACCATAAAGTAAAGCCATATCCTCAAATGAATCTTTTGGTTTGTATAAAATTTCTCCGCTATTCTCCAAACAATTCCACATTGAATCGAAATGCTGGGCGATTGCTACTTGGTGTTCATCGAGACCGCTTCCGTAAAATGAATTTTCCCAACTTATTTTTTGATTATCTGCGCTTGTGGAAATGGATTGAATTTCGTCTAGTTCATACTTCTTAATAACTTCTAATTCTTTGGTTTCTCCGTTTTCATTAAGAATTTTAATTTGACATGGTTCTTTAAACAAACAATCACTATAAATTGTTCCACGAGTTCCAAAAATTTGTAAACCCTTTGGGAATCGAAATGGCATTCTTTTAAAGTTTGTTGTATATTTGTAAGTCAAAAGGGAATTATCATTCATCCTAGCAGAAACAATTTTCCAATAATCGTTTGTTGGATTATTCAAAGAATTATTAAAATCCAAAAAAGATGGTGATGGAAAACCTGATTGTTGTATTTTAATATCAACGGGTTTAGACTCTTTTTTCAAATATGATCTAAGTTGAGCAATTCCGTGAAACTCATATGATCTATAATCATTTTCAACTGCCACAACATCTCCCAAGATTCCAGATTTGATTATTTGTTTTTTGAAATTTTCCATTGGTAAATAAGGCCATTGTTCAATAACACCAACTGGTTTTTTAGCATCAAGAAGAGTATTGTAATTATTATATGAATTTTCAACATCCATGCCCAATGGAGTTTCTAAAAGTATAGGCTTATCGCATTTAACTGCTCTTTTTATGGGTTCGGTATTTGAAACGGCTGGTATTGAAATTAATAATAAATCGCAATCTTTTGACATCGATTCAATAGAAGAATAAAACTTCGCTTTAGTCTTTACTTCTATTTCTTCATCTAAATTTCCACGACGGGTATTGTATCCAACAACAGAAAACTTGTCTTTCATTTGTAAAAGAACTGGCAAATTATATTTTTTTATTCTATTGCCTGCTCCTACAAAACCAATTTTAATCACTTATGAACTCCATATATTTATTGCTTATATCTTTTGCTTCTTCATTATCCAATTGAAACTTATTACAAAAATTATAAATTATTCTAGGTTGTCCTTGAGTAAATTCTGTGGGTAAAGTACCATGCATTATAGATGTATTAAAGAACAAATATTTTTTACTATCTGCCTTTAATTTTATCATATTAAAAGAAAATTGTTGAACATAATCCTCTTGCTCCCGAAATTTTTGTTGCAACTGACTTCGTGGAACTAACGAAACGACTTCTTCTTGGCTTTCATTTATATCTGGATAAAAAAGTATTTTAAATCCTGGTGGTGTTTTACCAGAAGGCTTTTCATTTTCATGATAATGATAACTATCTCGATGCCAAGGCATATAGCTATTATCTTTATTAGAAGAATCTGGATAGGCAATTCGTAATTGAATATTGGAAAGTCGCAAATCAAACCCCGTTTTATTAAGAAGGGAAGGAATATCATTGTCCTTTAAAAGTTGTAAAAAGCATTCATCATAATCAACAACAGATGGTTTTAGATCTAAAGCAAGATTGTACTTTTCTATTAAAAAAAAGTCCTCTTTTACTTTTTTATTTACTGCATCTTTGGATATGGAAATTACCTTCGATAAAGAATTAGTTTCTTTAAATTCGTTATACAAAAATCCATCATAAAATATTTTTTCAGTCGTACTTAACATCTTTTAAAAACCTCAAATATTCTTGCGCTACAAAATTCATATCATAATTGCTATTAAATTTGTTTTTAACTTTTTTAGTAAAATCTAGCAGTGGTGGATTATAAAGATTTATTGGCTGATAATTCCACTTATCTTCTTCGATAATTATAGCATCGTCGCCCGCTATTTCTTTAGTTCCCCCCGTTGAAGAACAAATAATTTTACAACCTGCTGCGCGGGCATCAACCACTACATTAGGACAATGGTCTATCCACGCCAAATGGACAAAATAATCAACTCTTTTATATAAAGAAAGAAGATTTTCATAAGAAATATTCCCCAAATAGAAAATTCTCTGGTCATCGACAACATCAAATTTAGCATTATCTCCAGCAATTATTAAACATTCTTTTTCGGAACTATGTTCTAAAAAGTATTTTATATTTTCCTTAAGTCGCTTATGTGGTCTCCATCGAGAGGCGCACGCCCAAATTTTATCAAATTTATCAAGCACTGAAGAAGAATATGTTTTAATATCTCCTATTAAATCAAGATCAGCTCCGTTTCTAATAACAATACCATTATCATGAGGACCAAAATAGTTAAAAACTAATTCTTTATTAAATTCAGTTTGAAAAACAACACCATCAGATACTTGATAAGAAAATTCAATAGGCTTGTTTTGTAAACAATAATCTTGAGAAGTGTTAAAATAAATTCCGTCCAATCTTAAAACAATTGGTATTTGCCCTTTAGAAGTTGTGCTTATAAAAGACAATTGTATATCATAATCGGAAGAAAAATTACATCCTATTTTTTTCAAATATTTTTTTAATTTTTTACCAAAGGAATTGGGACCACTGCTAGAATTTGTATTAACATTATCTAATAAGATATTCATAATATTCTTTGATATGGTGGTTTTGACTGAAGATATTCACTTGTTCTTAGTTGAAGCGATCGATCTACTTTATGAACATTGTTTGGGTTCATGAAATTGTAAACATATAATACATCTCTTATATATTCGGCTTTTTTGCCAGCCATTTCAAGCAAAGGATACATAAAAGCTTTATCTATACAAGTTCTACAAAATTTTCCATCTGTATATAAAAAATCTTCATATTTAATTTTGTTCCAAAGATTATACTTAAAAGTTCGTAGATGGGAAGCTCTCCATTTTTCCTTTCTGAAAGTGTTATTTTCTATAACACTTATTGGATATTTTGATGCTTCCGTTCCTGGATTTCCTGATGGGAATTCGATATAACTTCCATAAGTCACCCAACATTTTGTTTTTTCATAGGATTTTTCTAAAGTTTTTAAAACATTTGGATGAGCTAACCAATCGTCACCGTCAAGAGAAACAATAACATCTTCATCGTTTGGGTTTAAAAAATTAATACCATCATAAATATTTTCAAGAGAATATTTCTTTTTCTTATTTTTAATCAAAGAAAATCTAGGATCGCCTTTAATTAACCCTCCTACAATATCTGCGGTTTTATCAGTTGATATATCATCTATAAAAACCCCAGAAAAGTTTGGATAATCTTGGTTCACGACGCTAGTAACTGTATTTTTAGACCAGCGTTCGACATTAAACATTGTAACAACAATTTTAAAATTTATACTCATCTGCTTTCAATAGTTTTCCAAAAGTTTTTAGAAATTTTACGCAAATAACTCTCAATTTTGTCGAGATTATCTGTTTTAAACCATTTTTCTTCCATATGAAGAACTTTATCGTTAGTTTCTATTTTACAACCTAAAAGCTTTGCTTCTATTACAAGGCGAGGGCACGTATCATCACCATTAGGTAGAAAACAAAGACCTTCTGCTTTAGCAAGAGTATCAAGTGCTTCCTTGTGGGTTTTTCCGTGTAACTCAACAAAATCTTTATTATTTTCATTACACCAAGCTTTTGCTTGAGCTGTACCTTTAACCCAAGATGGGGATGAGCTTATAACCCAAAATTTATCTTTTTTATCTTTATATTCCTTTCGTAATTCTTTAATCAACTCAAGAGAATCATCATCTAAAGTAGAAGTTAAAATTTTTGCCTTTTCAGCTTTTAAGGATAATTTATGTAAATGATAATCCCTCTGCTTTTCAGATCTATAAAACACCAATTCTGCATGTTGTATAAACTCTTTAACTGATTTTCCGTGATCAGTTCTTTCAACACAATAGCAATCCTTTTCGGCATTAAAAACCTTACATAGTTCAGCAAGCCTGTGCTTACAAAAATGATAATCAGAATCTATTACATAATATTTGATTTTATTTTCAATAAAAGTTTTCATGATTCCTTTATCAAGAGAGGTAAAATTACCAAAAACCCATTTCTTATCCTTATAAAAATCAATTAATTTTTCGTTTACCATATTAGCATTTAACTTAACAAATATATCTGGTGTTTTTTGAATAAGAGCTTCGAGGCTCAATTCTGCTCCACCATTATATTGTTCAGCAAACATATCTGCGACAAATACATAATTAATATCTTCTAACTCAGGAGCTTCTGGAAAAACTGATTTAACAATTTTTTGATATTGCTTTTCTTCTGAAAATTCCTTCTTTAAATATGTTTGAAGTTTCTTGGCTTTAGATTTTACTGTACCATAATCTTTTTTTATTGAACGGAGAGTTTTTTTACAATTCCATTCTTTTGGGAAACACCATTGTGAATCTTTCTGAATAACTCCTTCCCAATGAGCTTCCGGTTGTATTGGTTTGATATCGTAAGAAACGGAAGAGAACATAGGAGTTTTCTTAATTTTCCCTTTCTTATTTTTTTCAGTTATGTATAGAAAATCACATTGTCCTCCCCAATTTGGAGCGATGACTGGAAGCCCACTATAAGCTGCTTCAAAAAGAGGTAAACCAAATCCCTCTCCATGAGAAAAATTCACCAAAGCTTTAATTTGTGGGTGTTGATATAAAGAAGCCATTTCACCTTCGTTCATATCTCCATGTAAAAGATAAACTTGACACTTCCGCCCTTTATATTCCTGTAGTAATTGCTTTATTTTAAAATCTGTTGCTTCTCGATCTTGTAAGCAATTTCTTATCAAAGATGTTTTAATAACTAATCCCACTTCTTGATCGTAAAATTCCTCAACAAACCACTTAATTGTATTTTCTAAATTTTTACGAACAATCCACGTTCCAATTACTAAAAAATTAAAATCATATTTTAATTTAAGATCAATTTTTTCTGGAGTTGTTTTTTTAACAGGATATCCCACAACATCAATAGGGCAAGATATTTTTGCCATAAACTCTTCGCCAGTCGAGTTGTTTGTAGCTAAATACTCTGTATTTCTTAATCCATACTTAGCATGTTCTGAAACGACAATCATTCTATCCACTTTTAAGCCACCCTCAATCCATTGTGGAGCAATCTTTGTTGTTTCTATCCCAGCAGTTACACCAATATTAATAGGTGCTATTTTTTCAAATTCATTTGGTATTGTTACTTGTAATGAAGAGTCAAATTGACCACCTTGTTGACCGTAATTAATTGTTTTTTCAAGAAGAAAATCTATCCACTTTCTTTCCTCATTATTTTCCCAAATCCACCCTGTTTGACCCCAAGGAATATTAATAAGAAAAATATCAAATAATTCAGGTCTACTTCGTAATGACCGAAGAATAAAACGAGTGTGCTCGCCATAACCGCTTTGGCTCAAAGCGGGTCCTCTAACTAATACCTTTTTCATACCGCTCTCAACTCCCAAGCTTTATAATTTTTTCTTGTATCCCAAGAACCATGTTTTTCGTGGGTATCTATCATAATTTTTTCCCATTTTTTTGAAAAATTTTCAAAATTATAATTCTTTAACACATGTTCACGACCAGATTTTCCTAGTTCATGGCGCTTTTTGGGACCAAATTCATACATCATCATTAAAGCTTCTACAACTGATTGTTCCGATAGTCGATCTTCATGTATATAAGGGACATCTTGTGAACCAATAATTGCTTTAGAGGCTGGCTCTATGCCAATTCCATTTTCATATTCCGTAACAGAACGCGAATTTAAATTTCTTTTTAATACCACTTCTTCTGAAAGAGAATCAAAATTTGTTACTTGTTCTTGAAGTCCTCCTGTCATTGTAACAATAATTGGCGTCTCGCAACAAAGTGATTCGAACGTAGAAAGACCAAAGCCCTCGGCATCTGAGATTCCAACCGTACAGTCAGAAGCAGCATATGCTAATGCTAATTGGTTAGGAGGAATCTTTTCGGTTGAAATAAAAACTTTTCCTTCTAGTTTTAATTCATTTATAATGACATACAAATCCTGACCATTAGGATCGCGAGGATCAGTGTGCATCACTAATTTAGAACTTACATCTGGATGTTTTTCTTTCATTTTGTCTAAAAAGCTTTTAAACCACCAAATTAGTGTTCCGCTTTGTTTTCTGCGTGCGTTTCTACTATTCCAAAAAATCAGAAAATCATCTTTTCCTAAATTGAAATTCTTTTTTCTAAAATCTAAAACCTCAGAATCAGAAGGTCTTTTAAAAAGCATTTCTGGTATGGCGTGAGGGAGATAATGTTCTTCCACATCGGGCGCCACAGTTTGAACTAAATCAGAAGTAAGTTTAGAAATCGTACAAACAACATCATTTGAATCATACCAAATTTTATTAAACCTTGGATATGGATAGTTGTCCCACACATGATAATATACCATGGGGCACAACGCACGAATTTCATTTTCCATTTGCCACAACCAACCATAAAATCTCGGATCAGTCATAAACCAAACAATATCTGGCTTTTGAGTCCTAATAATCGAGCGAATAATATCTTGATTTCCATAGCCATCAATAGGATAAATGATCCAATCTTCTTTCCACTCTTCAACTTTTAAAGGGTTGTAATTATCATGCTTTATGGCACCAGCAAGTGAAACAAATTTAAATTTTTTAGTTTTTAATAACTCTACAATAAAATATTTTGTTTGAGTTCCAACACCAGAGGGCGACATGGGGTGATCTGAAATTGTTAAGACTTTAATCTTCTTATCTGTCATCTTTCTCCTATGGACACCACTCAGTTTTATTAAACTCGCACTTATCACATTTTAGGCGATTTTTTGGGTGGTTATTATTATGGATATTATACACCGCTTTATTTAAAATGTTTAGCGCATTTTTAATTTTTCTTTGTCCGCTGGAGACTCGGAAGATTTCAATCTTGTTTTTCTTGGCTGTTCGCTTCAAAAGACCGAAATAAGTTTCAACATTTTTTGGGTCAATATCATGCTTTGCGCAAAAGAAGTTCTTATAATATGTCAACTGATATGTTGTCATTCTTTCAGTTTTTTTCTGAATACCCCATCCCCAACTACAACTCTTCCAGTCGATAATATGGTATTTTCCATCTGGAGTTTTAACAACAAGATCTAGAAATCCTTTATAATCATAAAGACCAGGAGAATCTATTATTGGTTCTACGATTTCTTCTTCTGCTGAAACAACTTTCCATCCTGGGAATTTAACATTAAGAGCATTCAAAACCATTGAAGCAAGTTCAAGACCTTGCCCTTTCATATCTTCAATCATCGAGACATGATTTTCTGGGATTTCCTTAAGTTTATTTAATTCGTCTTTAAAAGATTGTTTAAAGGTTTTTTTATAATCAATAGATTCGTTTAATGTAAGTTTTTCACAAGTATTGTGAAGTGCTGTGCCGAAAGCAGTATAAACATTTCCTTGGAAAAGTTTTATTCTGTTGATATATGTAAGTTTATGATAAAAGGGACAAAAATCCCAGTTTTTGAGAGCACTGTATGATATGTGGGGCATTGGGAGCCATTATCTTCCTATGCTGAACTAGGTTCTTTCGCCTTATTCGCACGCTTTGATGATACCATAGGTTTAGCTGGTTTGTCAAGCTTTTTCTTGGCTGGTTTTTCAAAAATCCATTCTCCACTATTTTTATCATGGCGATTACTTACATAATCTTTTTTTATAAGTTTACCAAAATCTTTTTTTTCATTTCTTAAATAATTTTCGACATCCTTAGTAGTACACTCATGCCATCTTCGAACTTGTGGAACAGACACCTTAACAGTTAAAATGCCTTCTTTTTTATTTTCTTCTATTTTATAGTTTACCATTTTATTCCCTCTCATATGTTAAAAATGAAATTATTTTTTTATAAAGTACTGGACATATATCTTTTAAATAGTTTTCGTCTCCTAAATAGAGTTCTTCAAATCCATTCGCAAAATATTCTCTCAAAGAAGTAACTGAATATGGTGAGAGAAACAATCCAACTGTTAGTGTTATAAGATTGTCATAACCTAAGTTATCAAATAAGAACTCATCAAGTTCATCAACATATTCCTCAGAAAAAAACAGTTTTCCCATACCTGGAAAGGAAATATCATTTGCCCTTAAAAGATCAATAAGGCGTTTTTTCTTTCCAATATATTCTTTTTCAATAATATCATCACCATAGATTTCATAATAAAACTTATCTTCAATTAAATGTGCTAGTTCATGAACAATATCTTTAATGATTATTTCTTCTGTTACTTCTGGATGTTCTTTAAAGTTTGAAAGGTAAATCACACTATCTTTCAACATTGCTTGGATTTTTCTATCTTTTAGTTCTGGGAACTCTCCAATATAAACACCTTCAAGACCAGAGAATAACTCATAAGGAATAAGAATTTTTATTTCTTCTAAAACATTTTTTATATCAATATGTTCTGGAAGATGATTTAAAATAAAAACAGGAATATCATATAAATAATATTCTTTTCTTTCTTTTAAAGATTTATTAAATGAATGTGTTATATATTCTTTCATATCTTAATATAATATATAAATAATATTGTATCACATTTTCACAAAGTTTTTAAATATTTTTTTATAGAACTTTGGCAGACAAAGTTGCGACCTTAGAACGTTCACCCTTTATGAAGGTAATATGTCCAGCAATATCATAGGGTTTCAGTTTTTCGATCGCATAAGTTAAACCATTAGATGTTTCATCAATATTCACATTATCAATCTGTTCAATATCCCCAGTTAAAACGATTTTACTGTCATTTCCAACACGAGTTAAGATAGTTTTGATCTCATGTCTTGTAAGATTTTGACACTCATCAATAATAATAAATGCTTTTTGTATCGATCGCCCGCGAATATAAGTCAATGCTTCGATTTCGATAATCTTTTTCTGCATATACTCATGAAGCATTAAATCATCATCACCGAACAAAAACCTCAGATTATCTTGAATAGGAGCAAGCCAAGGAGCCATTTTTTCTTCCATTGTTCCAGGCAAATAACCTAAATCCTTACCCATTGGCTGAATAGGTCTCGATATAATCAATCGATTATAAACTGAATTTTTCCCCATTACTTGTTGTAATCCAGCAGCAACAGCGCATAAGGTTTTTCCACTTCCTGCTTTTCCGATTAATGAAACAATGGGAATATCAGGATCTAAGAGGAGTTCAAGAGCAAAGTTTTGTTCTTTATTTTTAGGAGCAACACCCCAGCCATCTTCTTTTTGGTGTTCTATGATTTTCTTGAAATGTATGTGTTCATCAACAAACTTTGTGATTGCTGTCTTTTTATCATTTGAGGAAGACACTAACATCACAAACTGATTAGGATATAGTTCAGGTTTTTCATCAACGGCATCAGATAGAAGTATTTTCTCTTCATTATAAAATCTATCAATAATCTGATCATCGACTAAAAGTTTCGTAAATCCACCATAAAGTTCTGATCTACTTTTTATTACGTTTTCATTAGTAAAACTCTCAGCAAGCAATCCAATCGCATCACATTTTATTCTCAGATTAATATCATTCGAAACAACAATAACTTTGCGAGTTGGTTGTTCTTTTTTGATTGTTAATGCCGTAGCGATAATCTGATGATCTGGAACAACTGGATCGTAACCTATCGGTAAAGTGCTCAAATTTGGCGATTTTGTGGATATAAGTCCTGCCCCCTTACGAATACGTATTCCCTTCTGGAAGTTTCCTTTTTCCCTCAAATCATCAAAAATTCTGATAATAGAACGCGCATTTACACCCACTCCGTTCGCTCTCTTTTTACAGTTGTCGAGTTCTTCTAAAACGATCAAAGGAATAATAATATCGTTACTTCCATAAGAATAAATTACACGATAATCTGTCAAATACGTACTTGTATCTAAGACATAGATCTTTTTTGCCATAGAACCCTTCCATTTGCTTTGAAATCTGCCACGGGGCTTATTCTAAATAGGAAGGTCGTTTAGGATTCAACCATATAGTTACTTTATAAAGGTAAAAAACATATTATGAAGAAAGGACTTATAACTACATTATTTCTGATTTTAGTGCCTATTTTGTGCTTGTCGTTTTTTAACTGCGCACATTTAAACTATAACGAAAGTAGTTTAATAAGAGAAAAGAGAAAATCTGTTGTTAAGATTTCTGGACATACAACAATAGAGATTTCTGTGACTTCAACTTCGGCTTCTCACTCAGCAGAACTAGAAGCAGATTATACTGGAACCGGCGCAATTATTAAGCACGAAGACGATGTTAGTTTTATTTTAACAGCAGCACATGTTTGCGGGCACTTATATGAAGATCAAATAAAGAAATTTTTCTTCTTTTATGATAAGAAAGACCCAACTATGAGAATTAAGGCAAACACCGCCATTATAGCAACCGACATTGATGGAAACCGCCACGCAGCCATTCAACTCGTTATGCATCCGCCATCGGATACTTGTGTTTTTATTTCAACTCGTATAGACCAACCAGCATCCGAGATTTCTTCTTTTGAACCCTTAATAGGAGAAAGAAGTTATAATCTTGCTCTCCCTCGCGGTATTTGGGGAAGAGGATTTATTCCTGCTTTTGAAGGTTTCTTTTTAGGGGAACTTTTTACAGATCCCGATAGAGATGTAGCAGCAAGCTATTCTATTCCAACTGCTCCTGGATCATCAGGTTCCCCGATTTATAATGCTTATGGTGATATTATTGGAATGGTCCATTCTTATTATCGCTCTTTTGATCATCTTGCTTTGGCGGCAACACATGAACAGATTTCTTGGCTTGCGGACATTGCTGATGAAGCGTTTGAAAAAAATGCCGAACGTTTTGATCGTGCTCTTAAAAGTTTGCAAATAATGTTGGATTATTAAAAAAGTATAGCAAGATTGTTGTTTTCGTCACAACAACAACGCTAGGTTCATTTCAACAACTGCCCTCACAACCATGCATAAGGCGGGCGACTTCATTAGAACCATTGAAGTGGAAAAGTATTATAAAGATTTATCCTGCTATACTTTTTATTGATTATATTTGACATAATAACATTTTTATTCTTCTTTGTCAACTTCTTCTTCGAAATAGTTGTCAACTTTGTGATGCCTTATCAAAAGTTTGAAACTTTGAGCATTGAGTCCTAAAAATCTTGCTGCCTCATGTTTAGTACGTGTTGCTGATACGGCATATTTCAAAACTGCGTCTTTTACAATAGTGCGTAGGGAAGCCCAAATCGGCAATCCATATAACTTCCCCCTTAGTCCAAACTTTGATGCTAGTTCAAGTTTCAGGCCAATCACCTCTTCCAGTGAAAGATTATTAAAAAGGATTTCAAACTCCTCGCTTGATCTTCCTTCTTTTCTTAACTTATTGGAGAGAGAATAATAAAAGTTTCTTCCGTTATTCTTGTTCTTTATGTCCATTAGCAACTCCCAATATACCATAACCTGCTATATCTTTGAAAGGACTTTCTCCGAAAGCCTCTTTTTGTGTTGCTATTCTAAATAATTTGTCTACAATTCGTGTGACCGCGAGCATATCTTTATATTGCTTGGGTTCGATCCCGTTTGGGTATAATATTTTTAGTATTTCTTCTGACTTTTCGAATGAACTGCCGTATGCGGCGTTTTTTTCATCTACGAGTTTTCCTATTTCTGTGCCGATTTTTTCAAATCTTGTCAATGCTTCATTGAATAAGTTCTTCGCCAGTTTCTTCGGTTGGTGGTTCCCCACCAAGTTCTCCACCAAGTTCTGCGTCAAGTTCATCACTATCTTCGCCTTCTTCTTTTTCTGTTTCATATTCACTAGTTGTTGGTTCTACTACTGCTCCAAGTTCCTTTTCCCATTTATCAAAATAAAGTTTTAAGTTCGTAATAAGATAATCTTTAAAAAGTTTCTCATCTTCTGGGTCACTTAGTATATCATAAGTTTCAATAACATTTTTTTCTATATTGTTAAATGCTTGTTGTGCCATCGCTCGACCAGTTTCATCTTGACCTTCAATACCAAAAGTATCTTCTTCCTCTTCTTCGGGCATTTCTGGTTCAGCTTCAATATCAATAAATTTATCATCTGCTGGAGCCTCAACATCTGAAACTTTAATCTCTACTTCTTCTTCGATATCTTCTTCTTGCTCATCTAGGCCAATTAATTCTCCTTCTTCTGCCCCAGCTCCACCAGCCTTATTTACATCTTCGGTTTCCAATAATGTTGAAACAGCACTTACCACATGAGCCCTGAATGAATCACGTTGTTCTTTTGCTGTTGTTAGGGTTTTGAATTCCTTTTCAAGATTTGGAAGAATTTGTTTTAATAATTCTTCAAGAAGATTGATGGCGGTTGAAGAATGCGGAACAACGTCAACATCTTTTTTCGCTTCTTTAAGAAGAACCCTGATAAGAGATCTTAATTCTTTTTCTTCATTTAATTGCTTTTGTTCTATAAGAATTTTTTTATTTACCGCTTTTTTAATAAATTCTTTAATAGTTTCTCTTAACTCTAACTCTTCAACAAATT
>Ga0209756_1002643_pt1 | contig 15266 bp, 33 predicted proteins | sample ETNvirenome_6_85_FD_184071 | JGI IMG/M metagenome (GOLD analysis project Ga0209756, IMG submission 184071) | Marine viral communities from the Pacific Ocean - ETNP_6_85 (SPAdes) (version 3) | ecosystem: Environmental > Aquatic > Marine > Oceanic | place: Pacific Ocean | collected 2013-06-19
TGGTTTATTAAAAAAATCCATATTTTAATATTGACAATATAAAAAGGAATAATCCCCACGCCACACAAGCTGCTAAAATAAATAACGATATTCTATATTCTAATTTACTCATCTTTGTTTTGGTTTAATCTACTATGCCACCTTGATAAAACTCTCCCATTGTTTGAGAACGTTTTATCTTAGTTTTAGTACAATACATACTTCTACCATACTTATTTTCACCAACCTGTACCCAATTATATTTTTCAGTATCATTTATATCAGGTATGTCCTTGTAATCAGTTAATGGTATTTTTTTAATCTCATCTGTTAGTGGGTGTTTTACTTGCCACTTAAAATTATGTACACTCATCTTTGTTTTGGTTTTATTTTATCTTTACTCATCGTATCAGTATCATTATTAGTATTGTTAAGAATAGTCCTAGTGCTCCTATTAAAAAGAAGAGTATGCCGACGATTTGTTGTTGTAGGTCATCGATTTGTTTTTCGAGATGTTCTATCTCTTCACATCGTTCAGAGGCCATACTCTTTAGATTATCACGTTCTGTTGTGCTTGCTTTACTCATCTTCTAATCGGTTAAGTTCTAAAACAGATATAACAATAGCAACTAAACATATTAATTCAATAACAATAAAATGGCTCATAATATTTATTTAATTATTATATGATGAATGTTGGATATAGTTTCTTAGTAACCTTTATTGGTTATATGTAAAATAAAGTTATATGCATCTCTATACGCATCTACTAATGACTTATTATCTATGACCGTAGTATTATATGATAATAAAGCTAAATGTTCTACCATCTCACGTTTATTAAGAGCATCAGATTTTTCTAGAATAAGATCGATAGTTTCATAATCTACTGATGAGAGTTGTTCATTTTCGTTTGTTTTCATGTTCATCACCCTTTGGATCTTTTACACTTGCAGGAACTTGCAGGTTTTTTAATTTGTTTATCAATTTTCTTTTCTATTTGAGAGGCTATGTACATACCAGTTGAAACACCGGTACCAAACCCTACTACTAATATTATTATATCGTGCATATTATTTTATTTTCAAAGTTGGTCTATATAAACTACCGTTTCATCTACAAACATATATGTTTTTTCAGGATAACATACCTGATTGTAATTTGAATGTGGTATTGTTAAGTAAATTGTATCAACGATACTAAAAGAATACTGAGGACATTGATTACATGGTTTTGTTCTTTTAGATGCTGCACAAGAGGTAGCAAAGAACATAACAACTAAATATATAAGGACAAATATTAAAAAGGATGTTGTAGTATCTATATTGTTTTTCATTCCATGGATCGTTTAAGATGTTCTTTGTATATTGCTTTTTGTTTTGTTAATCTTCTTTTCTTACTCTTCTTAGTAAAGTATTTGTCTTCTCTAAGCTTTTGTAGTTGTTTTGTTTTCCTTACTTTATTTTTAAAGGCTTTTAAAGCAGGTTCTATTTTTCCTTTGTTGACTTTTATTATTAGCATAAGTTATTTATCCTCTTTGTTATGATCGACCATATCGATCTCAGATTCCATGATAATAGGATATTCTATTTTTTCAAATTCATAATTATTTCGTATATTCTTCGCAAAGTAAGATCCTAGAGATTCTGAATTTCTTAATTCTTCAAATTTAATTACCTCAACATCATTATATACATATACATCTTCAGCTGAATGCTTAAAAATTATTTGTAATGTGTTGGTCGCTTCCTCAAAACTAACTTGTTTAAGCAATAATGAGTCTAGTTGTGTTAGTGTTATTTTCATGTTATTATTGTTTTACGCCATATTTAGATCTATACCATAGTCTTTCATGGAAATAGTAAATAGGCATCTTTAAAAAAAATTCTATTCCTCCGACAGTTAAACCGGTTGTCGGATCTCCGGTTATTATCCATGCAATTATTGTTGTTGTTAACGTTGCAGTTATTCGCCATGTAAAGGTTTTAAGTAGATGTCTTTTTCTCGCAAGCTTTGGTTTAGTTATAGATCGAGAATATTTTTTAGATGGGTTTATCATGTTTATCATTGTTTAGTTTTTTGGCCAAATATAATAGTCTTTCAAATTATGCTTCTTCATATATGTTTCGATAAAAGATGCACCAACTCCTAATTCATCCCATACACCTTCATGGCCTGGTGGTGATGGTTTCTTTTTTCGAGTAGTATTGATTTGATCTACACTTCCTTTAACATATACAGTCATATATTTCTTTTTAGATCGTTCAGATTTTCTCCAAACTACTACTGTTGCATATGATGGTATATCTTCTCTAATCATGCTAATTTGAATTGGCTAATGAATAGTCTTAATTGTAAGATTGATCTCCAATCTTCTCCCCATAGTTGTTCATAATGTGCCTCTTCTGTAGTTTCTTCCATGGATTCAAATCCACCAACAAAATCTGGATAAGTTTCTTTATCCCATACACGTTCATCTACTAAAAATACTACTGCAGTTAATTGGTTACCTAAGTCTGGTTCATAAAATGTTGCATTTGGAACATCCATAACGTTTAACATTTCAACATGTAAATTCAAAGTTCCAGGTGTATCAGGATTTGCATTAGTAGTTCCACCATTCAAGATAATAAATGTTTTATCTCTTCTTGCCCATGTATAATATGGTATGTTATTAACTCGCTTTGACATAACATCATCAGCATATTCTACAATAGCATGTCCATATTGGATTGCTTGTTGTATAGGACTAATGTTATATGGGACTAATCCATACATTCTCCATTGTAATGTTGTTGGATAAGTTTGGGTGGTTTCCTCTCCAACCACTACATTTTGAGTATCTCCAGCATATGATAATGGATTAGTTTCACCTGTTAATTCTTCGTAATAAGGATTCAATTCTCCTGTTTGTGGATCGTGAGTAGGAACATCTCCTGCCATATCTTCTTTTGGACTCGGTGGAGTATAAACAGAATCTTTTACTTGTCGGTATTCTTCAATTGTTCTTTTCTTTGTTGTCATAAATCTTGTGGTTTAAATTTTTGTAATCGTTGTTGCATTCTATGAAATCTATAATTGAAAGTACTTCTTTTAATTCCCATCTCTTTTGCAACTTCTGTTTGAGATCTTCCTTTTAAAAATACTTCGGTAAACATTCGTGTATCTTCTTTACCTAATGATTCAATCATATTTCTAATTAGTTTTCTATAAGCTTTTGTTTCTATACCTTTATGAATAGTTTCATTCACTCGTATATCAGGTATTTCATCAAAGCTTACTTTATTTTTTGGTCTCTTACTCTTTCTTCTATGAACTTCTATCATAAAATTTTTCATAGATTGTGTCATCCAAGTATTGAATTGAGCTTTTTCCGGGTTATATAGATCTAGTTTTGAATAGATTCTTCCTAAAAACTCTAATGCCATATCTTGAAGTTCGTCATTTGTATATGCAGATGAATACCATTGCTTGGCATTATGAAAGAAAAGTGCCTTGTATTTGTAGAATAATGGTTTAAAAGCTTTGGAATCGCCTTCTAGATATTTCACTACTAATATTTTATCTGTTATATCATCTGTATATGCATATGTCATTACCTGGTTCCTTTCCCTAAATTCTTATTAAAATTGTATCTGTCTAATTTATCAGCTAATTCTAGTAATTCTTCTCTTGCATATTTCTTTCCGTCTTCATTGCCCATTTCTAAGAGTTTTATTATACTCAGCATTTGAGCTCTCCAATTCCATTTGAATTCAAGCGTAACCTTTTCTACACTATATGGCTCATTATTTTCTTTTGGTAGATCATAATCATCACCTTCTCTATATGTCTTTTTGTGTGTTCTTTCGTTTTTCATATTCTTCTAAATTATCCATTAACTTATTCTTTCCTCTAGTACTTCTAAAAACTCTTGTTACGTGATAGCTAAGTATAAACATGAACAAAAATAAAACTATAAATTCTATCATAATTACTATTTTATCCATTCACTATATGCCATAACCGTTGCATCAAGTTTTGAAAGGTTTGAATTCTCTTCCATAAACTTTGTTGCTTGGTTTTCTACTTCACTTCTTAGATTGTAAGCATTTGCTTCTTCTAAGATGAGTTCTATTTGCTCAGCATCAGAAAATCTAATTTCTTCTGATATATCCTCATTAGGATTGTATTCATTATTTTTCATTGACTACTATTTCAGTTGTTTTTAATACTTTTTTTGCTCGCATGATACCGTTGTTTTCTATAATAAGATTAAACATTTTTTCTGCATCATCTTTTTTGTAGCATAAGGAATCGTTAACAATAGAAGATCCATACTCTTTGACTTCAGCGGTATACCAAAATGTTGATTTTCCTTCAGCAGTTACGGTTGTTTCTTCGACTAATTCGAAAATTCTTGTGTTTTTTTGTGTTGTTGTCATATTATTATTATTTAATTATTATATGCGCTTTGCACATAAAAGTTTCTATTAAAAGTTTCCTGGTGCTACTTGAAAGCACGCTATATCGTTTGATCTCCACATATCGACTACTTGATCTCTATCATCGAATACTGCGACTATTCTATCTTTATCATCTCCTGGAAAGATTGTATCTAACCAATGTTGTTTAAGTTTATCATCTTTCATGTATGCGAAAGGATGTGAAGTAGGCCTCATCTTTAGAACATGGTAATCTACTCCATTTTGTTTTAACCAAAGTTTAGTAGCGTCTTTAGTTGCTTTGCTTCTTCCAGAAAATATTACTATTTTGAATCCAGCTATATGAAGTCTTTTTAATGTTTGAATAACCGGATGGTTTGGTTGATCTAAATCTATATTCTTTGGATCAAAGAATTGTTTGAAATCCATTTTGCCATTAGGTTTAACACATAGTGCTCTACGTTTATCGATGTTTGCTATTGTACCATCGAGATCAAATATGTAAGTATCTTGGTTCATTGTTTTATGCATTTAATGTTGTTTGTATCATATTAATTCTAACTACTGTTTTACCGGTTAGCATCTTTTGAGATTCGGTTAAACCGGCAGGTTTAAGAACTGCTTTAGTACGATTTAGATATTGTACTTCATATTGCTTTCCAGCACACTTTGGATGATTGATATAAACTAGATCTCCAGCTTTAACCAATGATTTGATTATGGAAATTTCTTCTTTCTTACGTTTGTTGTAGATTGCGTTAAGTTCTTGGTTAACTTCTAAGAGTTGATCGGTTGTTAAGTCGTTTAGTGCTTTGATAATGTTTTTTGTTGTCATTGTTATTGTTTTAATTATTAATATAATTAAATATAATACTTTTTTGCGACAAAAAAAAATTTATTGGTACTTATTTTTAAAAAAAGTTTCACTTTTTTACCATTGATGTGTACCTAAACTATCTAAGTATTTTTCATATGAATAATCTCTTAAGAATGTACATTTTTCATAATCTTCTTGTTCAATGAAATACATTAACATTCCTTCTATTGTATGTAAAAATTCGCTCTTTGGCATCTTTATATGTGGATCAAAAGTACAATAATTTTCAGTAATCAATGATTCTCCTAAAAGATCTTCTATTGTTATTTTACCAGACATTAATAAATAACCGTTCATATTAGCATGATACTGAATATCGTCTTGTTCTTTCATATCTTTTATTTCGGATAACATTTTGTGTGTTTTAATTATTTTATATTTATTATATGTAGTTTTATTGATTTTGTTTCTAATTAGATACAACAAAAGGCACTACTTGAAAGTAATGCCTTTTGGTAATTGTTATTCTTTAATGAACTTGAGTGTTCCTTTACGATGATTGTGATCTACATCCAAGATATAATAACCTTTTTTGTATTCTTCAACATTTAATTCTATAACCTTCCATTCTCCAATGAATCCTTTGTTATAGATTTGTTGTCCTCTAGTATTGTAGATGGTCACATGAGTAACGCCTCTCAATGTTTCAGATAAGTATAAAGTTAATACCTCTTCAACAGGATTTGGGTTAATGCTTAACTTTATTGGTTTGTCCCAAAATACTCCGATGATACTGAATTTCTCATTTCTACCATCATAATCTGTTTGCATTAATCTATAGTATGATTGTCCAACATAAGGGTTTTCATCAAATATTTGATAATGCATTTGAACATTGTTGTTGCCATCACCTGGAACTCTAGCAACCTCTTCCCAGTTTTCACAATCTAAACTTCTGTGTACGGTATAATAATCATTGTTAACTTGTGATTCTACTGTCCATATTAGTGAAGCAGATTCTCCAATGATTTCTGCATCCCAATAAGTTAGTACAATTGGTAGTGGACCTCCACCACCTCCGCCTCCAAAGCCACTAAAACTTGTGAATCCAGTTCTTTGGCCAAATCCACTTGCTATAGTTCTGCCTGGTTGGTCTGCATCAGGAATAGTAGTGGTATTTTCAAAAGTACTCCAATCTGCATAACTAGTTGAACTCGATGGTCGTTTAACAACTGTAAATGAATTATCTACTAAACCTATCATATCGAAATATAAGTTAACACCGTAATCTCCACTTAAGAAATTTCCACCCATACTTGGCGTAAGTTCCCATATTGAATTTTCTTGGATATTTATTATTCCTGTACCATCTTGATAAGTATTAAGAAGACTTTCTGAATTATTACCAGTTTCTGTTATTGAAGCTACACTTCCTTGAATGAAATCATCATTTCCTGGTAAGTTCAAGTTATTGTTTAAGAAATCTAATTTGTAATAATTTGAAGTTCCAGAACCTGTTCCAATTGGAAATACATAAGTTCCAGTGTTAGGTACAATATACCTTCTTAGAATTCCACCATATATGAATGATGATGAACTTCCACCTTGAACTGCATTTGCAGCAGTACCTCTAACAACCACCATACTTCCAGCCGCATTTATCTGTCCATCAGTTAGTGTAAGAGTATTTGCAACATCTAAGTTATCATCCAATGTTACTCCATTAGAATTGTTTATTGTTAAATCGTAGAATTGGTTACCATTACTTGTTATTAATGTAGTGGTCGTACCAATGATTGAGACATGTAAATTCGGTTGGTCAAATACACCATTTGATAAATCTATATCACCATCAATAGATATTCCTGTAGATGCCATGTCCATCACTTGAACATTGTCAATACAGAAATCACTATAGTAATTAGAACCTGTGGTTGCACTGAATCTTATTACTAATTGCGTTTCATTTGTATAAGAACTTAAATCAATGAATCCTTGTTGCCATGTTGCCCCTTGGTCTCCTGATAAGTCTGTAGCATTAGGGTCTGGTAAGGTATAGTTTAAATCATTTGACCAATTTTTTCCATTATCACCACTTGCTTGTATTGATAAGGTTCCCATTGTAGAACCATACATACTGTACCAAAAGGTAAATGCTGGATTTGTAAGATTCGTTAAATCATAAGGTGGTGACCATAAAGCAAAGTCACTATTGAAATTTGGCGAACTAGATTCTACATATAAGTAATACCCAGCACTACTTCCATTCTGGTCAGGTTGTCCAGAACTGCTTCCATCACCAGGACCAGTTTGAACTGAACTTGTTCCGTTTTTATCAGCTCTCCAGTCTCCATCATCAGTGGCAATATTTCTAAATCCTTCATTAACAAATACAAATCCTGTCATATTTGCAGTACTACTATGTTGGGACTCATTATCAAAATCTGTTGTGTCTGGAAAGGATGTTACAATTTCTGCACTTTTCACTGCTATTAATTGTGCAGCTGAATTACCATAAGAATTAGATGCATACACAGTAACATTTCCATCTGTTGATGATGTTGTTACTGTTATAGTTTCACTTCCTTGTCCATTATCTATTGACCATCCACTTGGAACTGTCCATGTATAAGATGTTGCATTGGTAACTGGGTCTATTGAATATTTCTGTTCAGCATCTGCATTAGGATATACAAAACCACTTATAGCACCTGGAATACCTGGAGGTGACCCACCAGGAGCCTCGGTTAAGGATATGTTATCAATAAAAATATTATCACCATCATTGTAGTATTGGTCATAATACTTCATGCACCCTTCCCATGCAACTGTAAAATCCGTATTTGCATAGGCTGATAAATCGTATGTAAGTGTTTTGAATCCAGAATAACCACTAGCATTATAGTAAGTATTGCTTAAATCATCTGCAACTGGTGTTCCATCTATCGTTAATCTAAACCAACAATAATTGACATTATAAGAATATGTTTGTTTGATATCAAATGTTAGAGTTAATTGGGTTTCTGTAGAAGCGCAGATTTCTCTGCTTGCAGTTGCTATATGTTGAGGTGAACTACTGAATGCATCAGCTCCGGTAGTATAAGGTGTATACCATAATGAATTAACATTACCTTGTAGATGTAGTCCGTAAACACTTGAATTTGCTGACGTTGCATCGATTCCTACTGATGATTGTGTACCACTTGTTCCCGTCATACCAGTAACACCAGTTTCAAAATCTTGAGTATAATCAAGAGTTGCACATAACGGAGGACCACCTCCACCTGCAGTTCCATCAACTACTATATTATCTAATGCTATATCACATTGCCATCCTTGAGGAGTAACAACATAATTTGTCCAACTCAAGGTAACGGATGGATTTCCTGCCCATGCAGATAAATCTACATTTGCATTTTTCCATGCATTTCCATTAGTATTATCATCTCGGAATACATCGTATGTCCATGAAGTACCATCATAAACATCTAATCCTAATGAACCAGGTCCATTGATTGGACTGTTAGATGAATATTTATGATACCAAAAATCTATACTAGCATCAGTAAGTGTACTAAAATCATAAGTACATTGTAACCAAATTTCTCCACCCCAAGTTCCACTTCCGGATGTTTCAGTGAATACATAGTAAAGTCCGGATTGAGCACTTGATGGTCCGGTTCCATTCGATGGTGTTCCATTAGCATCTACACCCCAATTTCCATTATCTCCTTGTACATTTACCCAATCACCCATAGAACCTTCAAAGTCTGATGTGTGTGGAAATGTTGATACTTGAGATTGAACTCCTAACCCAAAGGTTAAAAGTAAACTTAATAAAAATGTTTTAAATATATTAATTGTTTTCATAATCTTCTTTTTTTATTATGTATGGTATGCCAGACCATACTGGTTTATTTGGATTGTTTTTCTCAACAACTCTAATACCACCATCAAATGGAGGTAGTAAAGTATGAATCATATGTGCATCATTTGTGTTCGAATTGACTTTGATTAATTCTAATGTAAATGATTCGTTTTCATTTAAGTCTAATTCTATAACTTGATGTTTCATAATACTATTGTATTCTTCAACACTAAGTCCTGTTTCATTTACGGGAATTCCTTTTAGATCGTCTTTGGATTGTGCTTGGCACTGTTGATAGCCACCGATAAACATGGCTAACACAAAGAGCAGTAGAGCTCTTTTCTGATAGGTTCGATTTTTCATATCTTTTGTGTTTTTAGGTTAATAGGCCCAAAATTAAAGCTTGTTAGCTTAATATCTCCAACACAAAATGAACTGTGATAATTTCATTCTTCAACCTCTCTGCTTCAATCTTATCACCTTTTTATTATATTATATATATCATTCTTATTACAAGAATAACTTTTTACTAGTCCAGTAGAACAAATAGCCAACAATTATATATGGTAGAAGTGGCGAAAATAATAAAAAAATACAAAAAGCTGCCCATCCCCAGACTAAAAATAAGCAACCTTTCTTAAAAATCTTTAACATTTTTTGTATTTCTTTTTATAGCATTTTCTACTTCATCCCACTCATCATCACCCATTGCTTTAATGAGTAGATCATGAATTTGATCTGCAAATCCGCTTTCAATTATTAATGCATCAGCACTAAAATATTTTTTTATACCATCAATACCATTAGATGCATAACTATATAGTATGCCATCTTCAGTTATGAATCTTTTATTGAATCCCATTTCTGTTGTTATTAGTTAAATAATGTACTACGTCTTGTTGTATAGAAGGATGAACCATATTTTTCCAATCTTCACTTTTTTCTTTTATTGATTCACGAATATTAGTTGCTGATATCCAACCTATATTTTTCGGTGGATCAAATTCATTAACTTCATATCCAACACCTCTTCCAAAGTTAACTGATTCTATATCAGGAATTATCATAACTTTTACATCATCACCCAATGATTTATGATATTTAGTAATCATTAGTGCAGTTTCTTGTGTTGTAAATGGATTCTTTGCATCCGGTTCTATATCTCTAATCAATATTAAAGCTGGAACACCTTCATCAAGCTTTTGTCTAATTAAAGCTATATGACCTTCATGGTATGGTTGAAAACGTCCAACAAATATTGCATATTTTTTATCTTGGTTTGTGGTTGGTTTGCCACCATAATTTATCTTGGTCCAACCTTTCTTTTTATCTCGATTATCAATGTAATCGACTAGTATATTTACTTGATCTTCTAAAGTTCCTTCATTTAGAATAACTTGAGCATTTTCAGGTTCTTCATAAGGAGCATCAATGCCAGTAAATCCTTTAATTTCACCAGCTCTAGCTTTCTTATATAATCCTTTTGGATCTCTTCGTTCACATTCTTCTAATGATGTGTTAACATAAACTTCTGAAAAGTCTAAATCACCTATGATTTCTCTAGCTTGTTGTCTATCTTCTTGGTAAGGTGAAATGAATGCAGTAAGAACAATAGTACCCGAATCAGCAAATAATTTAGCAGTTTCAGATATTCTTCTAATGTTTTCTTTTCTATCTTCTGGACTAAAACCAAGATCTTTATTCAATCCCATACGAACATTATCTCCATCTAAGATATATGTTTTCAATCCTCTTTTATGTAAGACTTCTTCTAACGCATTTGCTAGTGTTGATTTCCCAGAACCAGATAATCCGGTAAACCAGATAACTTTTCCTTGGTGTCCATTATTAATTTCTCTTTGATCTCTTGTTACTGAGAAATTGTATTTAGTTAGATTCTTGCCCATTTGTATTTAAAGTTGTGTTTAAAATTTCGTTTACTTCTTCTTTGGATGAAAAAAGATCTAATTGATCAGGATCTTCCTCGTCCAATGAATCTCTAAGTTCTTCTATTGAAGTATATGATTGAACTACTTCAAAATTATTAGTTCTAATAACTGCTCTTCCATCCATATCTTCCCAATCTCGTTCGTTTCTTACCATATTATTCTTTGCTAATGTTGCTGCTAACATAGTAGGTTCAACACCTAATTGAAATGCTAAATTCATTAAAGCTGTTGCATCTTTTGGAAAACAATGTCCACCAAAACCAAGATCTCCATCTGGTCCAGGTACTGCCCAATGAGAATAACCTATACGTTCATCATGTTTAGCATATTCTATAACTTTGTCATAATCAATTTCTAAACCTTCACATATTTGATACATTTCATTTGCAAAAGAAACTTTCGTTGCAAGGAATGCATTGGTAACATATTTAACCATTTCTGCATATTTAGAATCAGTTTTAATGATAGGTACCTTAGGGAATACTTTAGCAAATATAGGTTTAACTTTTGCTGTAACTTTATTAAGTCCACCAAGAATTATTCTTGTTTGATTATTAAAATCATTCACCGCATTTGCTTCGGTTAAAAATTCTGGATTAAATATTACATTCAAATTTTTGAATTTTTCATTCATTCGTTTTGTTGTTCCAGGAATAACTGTAGATTTGATTATACATATTTGATTGTCTATATTATTTTCTATTGCATGAAATTGTATATCAGTTAATACTTCTTCAACAATTCCTGTATAACATGTTCCAATATCAGTCATTGGCGTTGGAACACATACAAAAATAACATCGGCATCTTTAACAACAGTTCCTAATGTTGTATTTCCTTTATTATTATATTTGTCATATGTTAATACTGTGTAATAATCTTTAAATCCTTGGTAAATTGCATTGCCAACAAAGCCTTGGCCAACAACTCCGATAATTGTGTCTTTCATATTTTTAGTTTTCTTTTAAATTAAATTTTTCTACCATAGTTGCATACTCATCCATCATATCATAGATTCTTTGTAAATCATCCATTGGAATAATTATTTGTACCCAATTATCTTTTTCACTTTCTTTGTCTATACATTCTATATTAGTTCTAAATGCTGGTGGTAAAGAAGGTTCGTTTGATCTAAGGTTCCACATATATTGGTTCCATTCATTAAGATCTTTCGTTTTAATGTATAGTATGCATTTCATCTTTAGATATATTTTCTGTGTATGTATTAGCGTCTAAAGCTCCTTGTATATCTAATCGAGATACATAGATTCTTTCATGTTGACCATCTTGTTTTTCATATATTTGGGAATAACTATCCCATTGCATATAATGACCTTCGCTTAAATAGGCACAAAATGTAAGTTTAAATAATTGTTCTCTTGTATAGCTGAACAATGGCGTGAAATATTTGTAAAGAACCGTTTCAAAAATGGCTTTATTTATGTTTATAGGATGAATAGGTGTACCTTGAGCAGTCTTAAAAGCTAATATATAGTAGCCTTTTTCATCGTTTCCACGATATCTTAAGTCTATAAGCCTAAGATCTCGATAATTATATTCTAGTATTTTCATTTATCTTTTAATGTTATATGCTTTAATGAATAAATTTGTTTCATTAAAGTAGTTTAAAATTTGCAGGGAGTAGATGTTTTAGATACATTTTTTAACATATCATAAAGCTCATCTTCTTCAATTATGTGATTTTCTTTAACGGTCATTACAAATTGTCTCATGATTTTTCCATAGTCCATATTGTTTGGCCATTTTTTTTCAGCATCTAATATTGCATTTATTAAATATTTTCTATTGTTTTCTTTTCTTTTCTTTTTAAATATGTTTCTCATGTTTTCTCTCTTGGTTTTGTTCCTAAGGCTACTATATACCATGGCGAAATGATCTTTCCTTTTTTGTCTTTTGTCGATTTCTTTTCCCATTTACAACTTGGTAATATAGTCCCGTGGACTGTTTTTAATTTATATGTTTCTTTGTCTATTATTTCTATAACAGTACAATTGTGAGGTGAACCTAAAAATTTAGCTATAACTTTATCACCTAGTTTTAATTTCTTCATAAGCGATCAAATCCATCATAATAATCAGTATCATTAACCTCAACTCCTTTCTCATAATAAGAATTAACAAATTCTAATAATGTAGCCATTGAAAGAATGATAAAAATTACAATTCCTATTCTAATTAATCTACTCTTTAGTTTTGTCGTCATTTTGTATCGCATTTACTTCGTCATTAATTTCTTTAACTAATTCAGTATCTTCAATCATTTTATCTGGATCGTTACCTAGTTTATCTTTGATTTTTCCAAGCAATTCATCACTTAACATGGAATGAGTTACGTAACCAGCTTTAAATAAATTGGTTCCTAAAAATTTCATATCAGAGATATTAGATTTTTCTTGTAATTCTGGTTCCACTTTCTCTAATTCTTTAACTGCAATAGCTAAAGCTTGGCCGATTATGTATTGACCTCTTGGTGATCCTAAAAACTTTAATACGTCTTTTGAATCTTTTACATGTACTTTGTTTGACATAATTTTATTTTGTTTTTATATTATATGAACTTCTTTATAGAAAGTTTCTTTTTAGTCGAGGTGACCGGATTCGAACCGGCTACCTCCTCGACACCCACAGCCGAGAGCTCTCCAGATGAGCTTCACCTCGCTAACGTTTTCCAATAAACAATGATGCTAAAAATATTATCATTGCTAATGGCCATAGCAAAATAGTTATTATTCTATGTATATTTGTCCATACATATCCTACATTTTCTAAATGCTTATTAAGATACGTATTTAGTAAATCTAATAAAAAACTAAATACAATACCTGTCATTAAATAACCAGATATAAATTGTAATTCAATCATCTATTTTATACTTTTCTTTTAAATATTGGTGCCACCGATCTTGTTTTCGACCATTAACAAATAGCCAACCTAAATGTAGATCAAACCATCGTTCAAATTTATTTAGTAATTTCATTTTGTTTGTATTCATTTATCCATTGGATTCCCCAATCATATGCTTCTTGACTAGTAGTAAAACCACTTTTGCATTGTTCAGTTATCCAAGCTTTTTTACCTCTTCTTAATACACCTAAAATCCAATTTTCAGGATCTAATCTAGCTAAAGGACTTATTTGTAGCCACCATCCATCAGGTATATTCATCATAATTTCTTTATTAAATAATTTTGCATCCATGATGCTTTATAGATTTGATAAGTCTCTTCCTCAAATTCAAATATAATTTCTTTTTCATTAAAGGTTGGAACCTCAACTTCATCACAATGAATTAATTTAACAGTTCCTTTTCCATAGCCTTTGGGTATTTTTCCTTCAAAATTTCTATAGCTCCAATTATGATCGTTTACTGGAACTACTAATAATTTTTCATTATCTTTTGGAAATCTGTGTTTGGGTATAACAAACGATTTGAGATATCGTTCGTATTGAGTGTAGCTCCAAAATTTATCTTCAAATCGAATATCCCAATGAAGCCCTGCTTTCTCAGCATTATGTTCTTGTATAACTAAAGTTCTCATGACGTTAAGATTTTTTATATCGGTTAATGATCCATTCTGGAGCTTGTCGTTCCTTTGGATCTTTATAGTTCCATCCTAATGCTTCGAAGATAGATTGTTCTGAATCTCCTGCAACTTTTTCGTTTGTTTCTCTATTGAATAGACCATACTCATTTAATTTGAAGCCTTTGTTTTTAGCTAATTTTCTTTTATGTATGTTATAGAGAGCCGGTCCTGTACATTGATATAAACAAGCACCAAATGATTCGTTAGTTGTTATGAAGATGTTTATGGGTCTTCCTTTGTACATTCCAAAGACTTTTTTAGATGCACCATAGTCGAATTCTACTATTTCTTTAACTTTATCGTGAAAGGTATTGGGATCTTTTGGAATGACTACAATATCAATATCGCCAACCATATCTTTGCCTTGTCGTATAGAACCAGCAACGGTTGTTTTACTACATATTGTATTTAATTCGTTTTGTAATTGTAATGCTACTTCAACCCCTTGAGATCGAGTAGTCTTTTCAAAGTTTGCTTTTGCTGTTGCTTTTGTGGGCATATTGTGTGGGTTTATATATTATATGTTAATTTGTTCAATTTGTTTCTTTTTCGCACCACTTGATGAGTGCCTTTTTCATCATAGATTTAGATAATCTCATTTCGAGAAGACCATAATACATTTCTCC
>Ga0209756_1002644_pt1 | contig 15265 bp, 21 predicted proteins | sample ETNvirenome_6_85_FD_184071 | JGI IMG/M metagenome (GOLD analysis project Ga0209756, IMG submission 184071) | Marine viral communities from the Pacific Ocean - ETNP_6_85 (SPAdes) (version 3) | ecosystem: Environmental > Aquatic > Marine > Oceanic | place: Pacific Ocean | collected 2013-06-19
AAGAAGCTGAAGTTAAACAGCAGAAAAAACAAGCAATGAATCAGGCTATTTCACGTCTGGAGAAGATTAATGATCTTGGTGATGATACTATTATCAAATTTGTGAAAGCAATCAATGATCCACATTTCCAGAATGTTAAGACAATAGCACGCACAGCCGCATATAACCTCTTAGATAGCTTTATACGAAAAGGTAAACAGCAAATTAGTGAGTTCAATCATGCATATAATACATATAGCAAGACAGAAACAAGACCTACTTTTGAAGCAAGAGCACAATTACATGACTACTTGCAGTATAGTATAATCTATAACAGAGGTGCAGAGTTTACATGGGTTCCTCCTATGAGAGAAGATGGCTCCACACCAGATGTAGTCACTTGGAATAGATTTGATGAAATCCTTGATTTCCTTTCAAATCCAAAATACCAACCAGAGCAAAAAGATCTGGAAGACCAGTTAAAGGCAAAGCTTAGATTATGACCATAAAGGAAATGCACTATGAATTAGAGCAGGAAATTAACAAGATATCATCTGAAGACAGACCTGATATCTTACCTGCACAGAAAGATTCATACATTCAACGTGCAATTCAAATATGGTTAAAGTCAAGATACGGAGTCCACAAAGAACGTGGATTTGAAACTGATCAAGAGCGTGTTTCCAATCTCTCAAAATTACACATAAAGAGTCCTGAACTCCAGACTGTGATAGTCCCTACTTCTCCAGCTACTGGAATATATGAAGTAGAACTCACTACAACTACTAACCTTTTACATGAGTATCTCTTTCTTACAAGGGTAAGAGCAGAGATTAAAAGTGGAAGCTGCACTAAGACTACTGATAATCTGAAGCCTATTCAGACTGATGATAACTTCAATAGTTATACAAAACCCTCTCTCAAGTGGTCAAGGGTACCAGTAAGGTTTGGCAGAAGCTCACAAACAGCTACTGCGGACTCACTGTATTTTGAAACTAACTCACAATTTAGCGTTGAAAAGGTTTGGGTAGATTATATCAAGAAACCCGCAGTAGTATACAGTGATGGTTACACACACATCACATACCCCGATGGACAACTCACAAGTTCAGGAACTCAATTTGGAAATAACACAGTAGACTGTGATATAGATGAAGCCTTTCATCATGAAATAATATCCTTGGCAGCACAAGAGATCAGAAGTGATCTTACTGATGTACAAGGAACACAATTAAAACAAATTCGTACACAATTAGATTTTTAATATGAACAATCAAAAAGTTCGCGTAGACAAAATCCTCGTAGCTAAAGATGATGCAGCCTTGGCAACTGGTGGTACAGCGTTAGTAGACACTACTAACAATGACATTAACCTTGCTGATGGACAATTAGGAGTTTTTAATGCTGAGACAGACGTTGCTCTTAGTGCTGGTGCTACATATATTGATAACCCTGTTATCTATATTGCACAAGGTACTAGTACTTCAAGTGATCTTGGACAAACCCCTAATAATCCCTTGCCTTTACGGCCTGTAGAACGCAGTCAGGATATTGATGGAGCACTTATTACCGCTTGGACGGGAGTCTCCTACACCGCACCTACTTGCTCATCTTGGACCTTAGGGGCCGTGAATGGAGCAGCAGGTGAAATTACAGTAGCAGATGAAACTCGCTACCAACTAACAATTGCCGCACAAGGCAGACGCACATTCATGCTTAATGGTAGGAACAAAACTGCTGTATATCCTGAGTTTACTACTCCTGATTATAGTGTTGATGGGCCTACAACTGAAGTTCTCCAACGCGATGACTTAGTACAGAATCTTGCTTACTGGATCAATAGAGATTCAACAGTATGGTCAGGTACACGCCAGGGTGGTGGAAACTATATGGCAATTGCTATTGACAGTGCAGGTGGAAACCTTGGCTCTGGTGTTGCACTTGATACTGGAGTACATGTATCAGGTTACACAATGACACTTGGTTATGATGAAACTGGTGCTGCTATTACACACACCTTAAACGCAGCAGAAGCAACAGCAATTGCGTCTGTCATTACTAATCATACAGATATTGTATCTGGTACCTCAGAAGTAGTACCATTTATGATCAAAGCGTATGATGCTGGTACTGATGCTGCTACAGCCGCAACTGCTAATACGGCAGAAGTTGCAGGAACTGTTGCAAACGCTGATATTCTTATCATAATTGCAATTGATCAAGCGACTGCCTTCTTTGATAGAATCCCACAAGTTAAGACTACTCTTAACTTAGGACTATCAGCTGGCTTTTCAAGTACAACTGCACTTACACGACAAACTCGTGCAGGTGAGGGAATTGGAACTGGAAGACAAACAGCACTCTTTTATGAGAGTTCTGATGAATTGAGAAAATTTGATAATTCTCAAGCTCCCGGATCTTATGTATATTCTTATACTTCTCCTGTAGACAGTACTGCAACCTACGATACTTACACAATTTTCAGCGGACTTAAAACCACTGCTAGTAATGGACTCCCAAGTGAGGATCAATTTTCTACTTATGTAGCAATTGAACCCGGAGATACAGTAACTACTGGTGCTTTTGAAGATGTCATGAATGACTGGCTAGCTAGTTGTCCTCGCTCTTTCTCTGCTGTTAACCTCTAAAATTAGTCAATAATGAATCAAAATCTTAGAGTAGCAAAAGCAATCTATGACTTTAGCATTGATGGAACAGCAGCTGGAGATATTACTCTCCAACAAACAGCTACCATTCCAGCAGGCGCAATAGTCTTGAGATTATGGACCAATGAAACTACAGCTATAGCAGGTTCTACTGATATTGACATTACCCTTGGAGGTGGTGGAGATGTCGACTTGATTACTGCAGTAGACTTTACTGGTGATGCTGATGTCACTACACGGGCAATCACAGCACAAGAAATCACAGCTGCAAAGAATGTTATTATCCATAATGATGGTAGTGCAATCAGTGCAGGAGTTCTTGAAATTTATATTGAGTATATCTTAGGATAATACCTATAAACAAATAATTTTAAATGGCAAGTAGGCCCATGCTTGCTTGCCCTTTTTAGTTTAAACACATAAATAATGGCAAAACAAACTTACATAGATAAGAGAGTTACTGTGGGAGGTGGCACAAGTAAGACTAATCTCCAGAATGCCTTAGATCTTAATGCCTTTATTGTAGATGTCATGGATGACGCTTCCTCTACAGTAACGCAGATTGATCTTAATGGTAATGCAGATGCTCTTATTCTAGATGCAGATGGAGACACTACTATTAGTGCTCCCACAGATGACCAAATAGACATTCAAATTGGTGGATCAGATGATTTTAGATTTACAGCTAATAGACTCAAGCTACTAACAGGAAGTGCTATTATTGGAGCAAATGGTACTGAATATGCTACTTTTATTCCACTATCTGCACAACAAGATTTATCAGGAGCTGGTGCTATGAGCTTGCTAACTTACTACACAGCTTGGACAACAACATCAACAGATGCTGGTACATTAGCTGATGGAACAGTTCTAGGTCAAATGAAAAAAATTCAACTAGTAGTAGACGGTGGAGATGGAACATTAACCCCATCTAATTTAAGCGGTGGAACTACTATAACTTTTGCTGATGCAGGAGACTTTGCACTATTACAATGGAATGGTGCTAATTGGTTAGCAACGGAATTAGGTAATGCTGCAGATGGTGTATCAGCTCCAGTACTAGCATAATAACAATTAAAGGTGTAACAGCCTAAGAAATCAACAACATAAGAAGAGTCAATAACAGGCTCTTCTTATTTCTAAAATAAATAACTATGGTAATTCTAACATTAACACAGTTTAATGATGATGGGAATGGACTAATATTTTCTAATGTAAAACTTGATAATGGTACTGTTGATGTTAATGGTACTTCCGATGGATTTATATTAGATAAAGATGGAGATACAACCTTATCTGCAAATACTGATGATGTCATTGATATCAAAGTTGCAGGTAGTATAGACTTTAAATTTGCTGTTAATGATTTTCAAGTTCAGGCAAGTTCTAAGATCTCAGGAGCAAACTCCACTACAGCCCCATTTCTAACAACAACAGTTCCACAAGCCCTTTCAGGCGCAGGCGCACTCAATGTAACATCCTACCTCACACAGTGGACAACAACTGGTGCTGATGCAGGAACACTTGCAGATGGTAATGATATAGGACAATTGAAAAAGATTGTCTTTGTAGTTGATGGTGGAGATGGAACTCTCACCCCTGCTAATTTTAACACATACTCTACAGTCACTTTTGATGATGTAGGAGATTATGTGATTCTTATGTGGTTAGGTAGTGAGTGGTATTATATAGAAAGAGGTAACATGGCCACAGGAGATGCAGGCCCAACAGTAGCATAATGAGTAGATTTACAGAACATACAAGTATAGGTCCTATAAATAGTGAGCAGGTTGCTCAACAGACTAAGACAGGAGTAAATAGACGAGCACAACAGGGTAAAGATGAAACGGTTACTGTTGTTGGCGCAAGTGCTACTTCAGTTTCTCTTATTGGAGAAAATCTAACAAGAAACGCAATCATGTTTGAAAACAGTGATAGTGCAAGATGTTATGTACTTCTTGGTGGTGGAACAGCTACTACTGCTAACTATTCCTTTTCTTTAGCACAATATGGTAATAAGACCATAGATAATTACAAAGGACCTGTGAGTGCTATTTGGGCATCTGCAAATGCTGGTAATGCACTCGTTACAGAAATTCATGCATAATGTCAAAACTTAATCTCACAGTAAGAAATTCAGCTGATTGCAATTCTCTGAAGATTTGGAATTGTACTGATTATTGTAGGCTGGAGTATGACATAGAATATATTTCACCACAGGTAAAGGACATTACAGACGTAGGCCCTGATGCTGATGGTAGAGGAGAAATACAAGTTACAGCTAATACAGCCAATACTACTTCTAACTTCACTTTTGCAAGTACAGATTATGAGTGGACATATACTGATTATCTTGGAGCAACAATTACACTTACAGGAGCAACAGCAACTCTTACTAATGTAAAGCAGAATGCGACTACTGTTGTAACATTAACATTTTCTCCCTCAGGTGGAACACTTACGACTGCAAGTTTAAACTTCCTGATCACGACTTACTCTAATGGTGAACTTTTTGACTATTGGGTACCTAATACAGACATCACAGTAGATGATGCCCCAGAAGCTACATTCACAAGTGATGTTCTCACAATGCATGATATCTATAATATAGCAAATGAAGAATACTATCTATATACACTGGATACAGCTAACACTCAAAGTACACCTTATGCAGTGACATATGATATGTCTACAACATCTGCACCCGGATTATCAAGTGACCCGCTTACCACAAGTACACAATTCTTCAAATTCAGGTATGACTATGCATACCTTGGAAGTGGTACTGTAAATAGTACAATTGCATTTCTGTTTACACAAACAGATTGTTCTGAAGAACTTGTAGAAGCAGAAATTGCAACAATACAATACCATATAGAAGATCCCTCAGGGACAAGTGATACTATTGATATCACAGTAGCAGACTTTACTGATGAAGTAAACCCTGTTATCATAGACTTTGATTCTACATCAAATAACTATACCTTCACAAACATTGGAAGTTTAGATGATGGTATGTGGAAAATAACAGCCACAGTGACAACCTCACAAAGTGGTAATACTCTCTCTTTTATAGCCTATGTTGAAAAACCAATTGTCTGTACTATAGATTGTAAGATTGCCAGATTGATGCATGATGTGATTAGTGAGAATTGTAAATGTGAGGATTGGTGTAATTCAAAAACATGGCGATTAATAACTGCAGACACGTTGCTAAGAGCAGCATTAAGAGCTGCAGGTTGTAATAAAACAACTGAATTCAATAATATACTTGCCAAGGTTGAAGACCTAATGGCAAACACAGACTGTAAAAATTGTTAAACTATGGGATGCTTATGCGGACAAAATGACTTAACATGTTTAGATATCACTGTCCCCGGTGGTCCAACTGGAGCACAAGGCCCAACTGGTAATGCTGGAACCGCAGGTCCTGCAGGTCCACAAGGCCCAACAGGCGCTGATGGTGCAGATGGGCAAGATGGTGCCAACATATTAGAACTTGGTATTGGGGAATTCCTAATGGCTAATGATACAAAACAAGTTCCTCTTGCAAACGGTACTGGAAATGCTTTTGCAATAGATTGGTCTACAATAACATCTGTAGATGCAATGTCACAACAAGATGATGTACTACGTGTGAAGGTTGGATGGGTATTTGATAACGCAGGTAGTTCTTGTCAGGAGCTTAAAGCATATGTATATGCTGTAGAAGATTTACCAAGTACTACTGAAGTTCTTATTGCACAATGGGACATGCAATGTCTGCAAACAACAAGAAACTACTGTAATCTTGACATAGAATTATATAAGAGGGGGACAGGACAAACGACTGGTGCACTCATTCATGGGTATAGAAATTCTAGTACAAGTGGAGGAGCAGGCAGTATCAATATAACTGATGACATCTTTTATAGACAATCTCATGGAGATGCACTTGTTTCTATTGATTGGCCAGTAACACACAAAATAAAAGTATACTTTGAAACATCCTCTACTGCTTTTGGAAATTTGAAAGGAAAACTACTTTACGCAGAACACATTAAACGAGCACAATAATGATTGCAGGTACAACACAACAAGCATACACAACAGGTGGTAATATAGAATTAATTCCCGGAGGAATTAATGTACTTACTGGTACACAAACACTGGTAAGCAATCTTACCCTGATTATTGATGCTGGTCTTACTCCTGTTCATGGAATGACTATTCCTATCCTCTCTACAGGAAATGTATCACTAGGAGGATTTACTTATAGTTTTATGGGCACTACAATCAGCCAGCAAGTAATAGACTCAACCTTTCTTGCCTTCGCAGTCTATGATGCTAATGCTGGATCTTGGCATGTCAGTGTAGCGTCTAACATTGATACTAGTACTATTGAGGAAGAGATGATTGAAGACAATGCAATCACTCTTGCAAAACTTGCACATCTTACTGCAGGTTCAATGTACTACATGAATGGTGAGGGTGTTCCTACAGAACTTGCAGCTGGTACTTCAGGACAAATACTGGTAATGAATGCAACTCCAATTCCTGTGTGGGTGAGTATGTCAGGAGATGGTACAATTTCTGCTGTAGGTGCTTTAACACTTTCAAGTACAGCTATAACTGGTAAGACAGCAATAACTTCTACTCAAGCTACAGATACAGTATTAGTTTCTGACACCTCAGATTCTGGTAACTTAAAAGAAGTGGCTCTTGCAAATCTTGTAGGATCACGTACTCTTAATACTTCAGGCACAACAGCTGGTACACCAGCTTCAACAACTGAAACAGATCTTGTATCTTACACGATGCCAGCAGATACTATAAACACTGATGGTCAATGTATTTACATTAAAGCATATGGTGACACAGGTGCTACAGCTAATACTAAAACACTTAAATTGTATATTGGAGCAACAGCTCAAGGACAAAATTCTGGTATTACAGCACCAAATAATTTACCTTGGACATGTGAAGTATGGTTGATTAGAACAGGTTCTGCTGCTCAAAAAGGATATGTTAAATGGACTTTTGAAGGAGGGGCTGGAGCTGAAGATACAGAAATTGATCTTTTCACAGATACTGAAGATTTCACAGCAGATATGGTTTTAAAAATCACTGGTACTAATGGTACTGCAGCTGCTAATGACATTGTCTTTGAAGGCTGGAGTGTTGTAAAAGAATCATAATGATTTGTTTAGACTGTTACATAACCAATTTGCAATTTGATGCCTGTGCCTTAGGAGATAGAGCAAATACTATTGTAAACCTCATGAAAGTGGGTGCTGACTATGACTGTTGTCTTATAGAAGCTGCTCTCTTACAGGTTATGGTATCTCGTATGGCATGTGTAGATCCTGAACATCTTGCTACTGAATGTCTGACTGAAGATGAAATTTGTGATATCATGGCTTATATGTATGAACTTGCTAAAAGACCTTGTACCTAATGAAATATACTGACCTACCAAATCCAAAAGATGTTGATGGTCAAGCATATTACATTACTTCACCTCCCAACAGAGCAGGCTTCCATTATAGTGATGGTAAGAAATGGAAGAAGTTTGAAGAGGCTAAACTTAACTTGGATACCAAACTGGTTAAGTTTACAGATGGAAGACTGAAGCAGAAACAGGTTAAACTTAATATTGATGATGTCACAAGAGAAGCTCTTAGGACAATCTTTATGCCAAATAAGGACATATATCTTGGTGACCTGCTCACCAATAATTCATACACTGAAGGAAACCAATTTTCATGGATACACATACAATCATCAGAGACATTAACTATACCACAGAGACGGTTAATGGTAGTACAAGGGACGATGCTGATAGAGGGGACACTGATACTCAAAGGAGAACTAGCAACACTATAATGGAACAGTTTATCATATTATTAAAGGGAATATTACCCAATACAGCTATGCAAAAAGCACTATTCAGTATAGACATATTTTCACTATGTATGCTCTTCATGGCATTCACAATATCAAATATGGACTTCTGGTTAAAAGAATATATTCTCTTCATGACTGCGATATCTATTACAGTAGGCACAGCAGTAAAAATTTATAACTTCTTTACAAGTAATGATGAAAATAAGAAAATATAATGGAGGGCCTGAAAAAGTACTGGTTCTTGGTAACTTTCATCCTTGGACTAGCATTTAATGCTGGAAAATTCTATGGTGAATACATACAAAGTGAAAAACTCAATGAAAAGTTATCTGAAAAGACTGAGCATTATCTTACTGAGCTTATCATTCTTAGGGCAGAGTGTTACTGATACTACTAAGATTGTACAAGGTGGATACATTAAGACACTTGTCAATGATGTATGTGTTGATTCCATTAGTGTAAAGCGCAAAGTAGAACAAATTCAACAACTTCCCACCTACGATATACGTTATCAAGAATACCAAAAGATATATAAGTTACCTATTAAACCAGACTGTTAATGGGACTGATAAAATTTAAAGGAAGATTATCTGCCTCAGTAGACACTCCTGCTGCTGGATATGGTACTATCTTCTATGACACTGCTCTAAAGAGTTATTGTCAAATAGATGAAGATGGCACTATCACCGCACTTAATGCAAGTGCTACAGGGTTGTCTGATATTGTTGATGATGTTACCCCCCAACTTGGAGGTGATCTAGACCTTAATGGTAAGGGGCTAGACTTTCCCACTACAGCAAACATCTCTGATTGTTTGGATGAAGATACTATGTCTTCTGATAGTGCTACAGCTCTTGCTACCCAACAAAGTATCAAAGCTTATGTGGACACTAATGCTGGAATATCAGATGTAGTAGATGATACCACTCCACAATTAGGGGGAGACTTGGATCTTAATGGAAACAATATTGACTTCCCTAGTACTGCTAATATATCTGACTGTTTAGATGAAGATGATATGTCTTCAGACTCCTCAACATCTCTTGCCACTCAACAGAGTATTAAGGCTTATGTGGATGCTAAGGTTAGTACTTATGAAAACTTTTGGGTAGATGCCGCAGCAATGGTACCAAGAACTACTAATGGTGCAGAAGCAACTACTACTGAACATGGAACCAACGATATAGAGATAGACTCTTACGCCTTTGATGCTTCCACAGAAGAAGGAGTACAGTTTAAAATGACTATGCCTGATAACTGGGATCTTGGAACTATTAAGGTAAAAGTCTATTGGGATGCTAAAGCTACAGCTTCTGGTACTGCTGTATGGGGAATTAGCGCAGGGGCACTTGGAGACTCTGATGTTATAGACACAGCTCTTGGAACTGAAATTACAACAACAGATACTCTTCTTACTGTAGGAGATAATCATATAGCTCCGGCTACTACTGCTATTACAATTGCAGGCTCTCCAGCACTTGGAGAACTTTGCATCTTTCAAGTAGTATGTAAGACATCAGGAACTATTGCAGTGGATACTTTACTAATGGGTATTAGTATCCAGTATAGTAAACTGTCAACAGCAACAGCACAATGGTAAGAGCATATACACCACATAGAAGAAAGCATCACTCTGCTGATTCAGAGCCTGTACTTACAGAAACAGCTAACCTTACTATATGGTTAGATGCACACTCTGATTATATTACTAAAGATGGTGGAGACGCTGTATCACAATGGGATGATAGATCAGGTAATGGGAATGACTTTACTCAAGGAACTGCTGCACAAAAACCTTTATGGGTAGATAGTGTACTTGATAGTAGACCAATTATTAGATTCAATAATGATTGGATAGATATGGCTGCTGATATTACTGCCTCTGGTGGTGCTTGGACTATCTACTATGTGTGCAAAGTTACAGGGCTAAATGGGACAGGAGGACAGGCGTTATGGGGTCAAGATGGTGGAGCAGGGAATACACAGCATTTTGGAGGACCTTGCAGTACAAATGTATTAGCTACAGGGGAACCTTTTCATAATGAGAGAAATACTCTTACAAGATCAAGAAGTGATGCTAACTTTAATGGTAGTTTTGGTATTCTTACTCATGAGGAAGACACTATTTTATTAGATAATACTGATGGAAGTTATGGCAATACTAGCACTATTGATGATATGAAGATTAGAAGAATAGGAAATAGAACATTCAACACAGCATTTTACTTTGTAGGAGACCTTGCAGAGTTCTTATTTTACTCAGCAGAACATGGCACTACAGAATTTACAGCAGTCTATGACTACTTAGTAGCAAAATATCCTTCAGCATAATGGAAAACTTATTTATAGAAATAAACAAAGTACATTTTGAAGAAGTACAAAACAGAATCAATACAGCATTAACTAATAATATTGATGGCTATAATTCTTTGAGGTGGGCAAATGAAGAACATCAATTACGATTAATAAATCCTTCAGGCGCTCTTTCAGGGAAAGTAGTAATGCCGATTCCTAATATAGAGCCCTATAAAAGTGTAGTACTACAGGTTTTATCTAAAAGAGAAAAAACAACTATAAGAATTGTAGATATAAATGTAGATACAGATTTAGAACCAATGAGAGATAATGTATAACAATGAAGGATAAAAACAAAACACCAATTAAGGAAAGAGAAGGCTTTAAAAAGTTTCTCAACATCTTTCCTAAAGTTGCGTCAGGAGTTCTAAATGTTGCAGGACTTGTAGTACCCGGAGCCTCTGCTGCTGGTAAAGTTATTGGTGCAATTGATAAAATGGTAAATTCTGGAGAAATTACTAATGAGTATGCAATTCAAGCTAAGAATTATCTTTTGGAACATGAAAAAGACATATTTGCATTAGAGGTAGCAGATAGACAGTCTGCCAGAGAAATGTACAAGGTAGACAATGTTCTTCAAAAAGGCTTTGCTCTAACATTTCTTGCAGGCTATCTTGCTATTATAATCTTTCTTATGGGCGCTATGTTTGGTTTTACAATAGCTTTAGAACCTTGGGAGATATCATTAGTCTCTGCTATCTTCGGTGGTATGTCTGCAAAAGTAAACACAATAACAGACTTCTTATTTGGATCTTCACAGGGTTCAAAAGATAAAACTGAAAAACTTTCAACCATGCTAAATGGTATTAACTAATAGGGGTTCATTCGTGCAAAGACTCGCTACCTTGGGATAAACTCCGGGGTAGTACAGCAAGATGCTACCCCAACCTTATTCGTTCTTTGTTTTCTTGTAGTTGTTCTTTCTGTTGAAGGGGTCTCCATTTGTGAGGCCCTTTCACTTTTTATCCCGAAAAGATATCCTTTTGTAATATTTATAGCTATCTTTGCAAGATGAACATTACAACAAAGACATTTGACAGTATAAAGTTTAACCCAAAGTACCACACATACTACCTTGGTAATCAACGTTATACATCAGCAACACAATTAATAGGACAGTATAAGCCAGAGTTTAAAGCTAAGTTCTGGGCTAAAAAGACTGCAAAAAAGAAGAAGAAAACAACTCAAGAGATAGAAGCTGAATGGTTATACAAGAAGAATTATGGTATGACCAAAGGAACTATCATTCATAACTATATTGAAAGTTTCTATAACAAACAAGAATTCATATATCCAAGAGACTTGGTTATTGAACGACTTGGGAATCCAGATGTATTAGATGAACCCTTTGAAATTCTAAAGGATCACTTCCATAGGTTTGTACAGGAAACAAAAGGTGTACTTATTCCTATCAAGAGTGAATGGAAAGTAGCAGACAAAGCTTCCAAAATAGCAGGAACCATAGATCAGCTATTCTACAATATTCAAACTGATACTTATGAAATACATGATTGGAAAAACAATAAGCAATTTAGAAAGGACATAGCATTTCAAAACTGGATGCACCCACCTATTGATCACCTTGATTATAGTTGTGAGTTGCATCATTATTCTTTGCAACTGCATATTTACAAAGAGATTCTTAAAAGAAATACATCATTGCCCTTAGGTGATTGCCAACTCAACTGGTTGTTTGAAGGTAATACAAACTATGAAGCAATCCCTACATTAGACATGAACTTAGAGGCAACTAAAATCATGACCATAAATGGAAATACATAATACTACATTCAATAGCATATTTGTTATAATGGATGATTTTTTCATCTTTGAAGACCACGTTATGAATCTTGAATATCCTCTTCAGATTAATTTGATGAATGATTCCACATTTGGGACTATAATTGAAAACTAATGACAGTTCTTGAACACATAGATAAAGTAAGAATGATTCTTAAGCAGACATCAGATGATACTCATTACACAAATGAATTCATTTACAAATTGCTGGTGGATGCTCGTGCACATATTATAGAACAAAAACTAAGAAAGAAACATAAGATTAGTGCACAAAACTATCAGACATTCTGTATACAACTAGAACCTGCAACCTATCATGATTGTGGAACCTGTATACCAGATGTTAGTTGTAGAATACTTAAAGGTACAGTAAAACTCCCAAGAGTACTTAGGAATAAGTATAGAGACTTCATGAAGATTCTAACCACTACAGGTGAGACAGAAATAGCAGAGGCAAACGGAATCTACTATAGTCTCCTTAAACATTCTAATACAAGAAAGAATGATTGGATGTATGAGCTTGTTAACAGGAAACCTATAGTCTGGGGACCTTCAGCTCTTGAGTATCTTGTAGTGCAAGCTATTCTTGAAGATCCTACTGAAGTTGCAGACATGGACTTATGTGATGTTAGTGGTAGTGATTGTTATAATCCGGCTACTGATGACTTTCCTATGGCAGCAGATATTAACAATCCTGTATATGAGATAATAGTACGACAGCTTGCTATGTCTATTCAGCTTGCAGATGATCTTACAAACAATGCAGAAAGCACAGAGAATGGAAGACAAAAGACTAACGCTCGTAAATAGTTATAAGACAATACCTTACAGACATGAACCCAAACACCCTCTGCATATAAGAGAAAGAAATCTCTACTTCAACATTATCCAAAGGTGTAATGAGTTATTCATGCAAAAGCTTGTAAAAACAGGAATGCCACAAGATCTTCCTAACAAGATGTCATTTCTACAACTTGTGAAGTATAAACCTAAAGTCCAACCTATTAACTGGCAAGAAACACGAAAACAAGGAAAACATATAAGACACAACAATCTCCATACAGGAGGTTATCAAACATTCTTAAGGTGGTCAAAAAGGAATACCAATTTCCGTAATGATTTTCTATGGTCCTTCACACCCACCAGAACACATAAGCGCAAAACCATAAATAACTATATTATGGAACACGGTGCTAATCATTTAGTAGAAGTATGACAACAATAGAATATGTCCCTTTGGAAGCAGCCCTCTTAGATGTTTTCAGTATAGCAGACAATAACCATTTCACCAAACCTGAAGCTGAGGAATGGGCATCTTGGGCAATGCAGAAACTTACTGTTAAACAGAATTATCAGGAAGAAATTGTACTCTTACCAATATCCAATTATAAAGCTTGCCTACCAAGGGGCACTAAATATATTTGGCAGATAGTGTGGAAGGAAACTCTGGAAAAAAACGACCTTGAGACTATTACTCTGTATACAGGAAATGAATCTGGTGTGGATAAGAAATTTATGTCCTTCGCAAATAATAATTACTTTAAGGTTAACTGGGCACCTATGAGAGCATCTACTACACCTTTCACAAGATCTGTATTATGTGAGAATGCTCCTCAAACAGCACAATGCTCACACACCTATTCTGTAAATAAGGATTATACGATTACTACTACCCTTAAGGAAGGGTGTGTAGCTATTGCACTTCTCAGCTATCCCAAAAATGAAGCTGGAGAATTCCTTATTCCCAAAGATCAAGAGATCATGCAAGCTCTTAAGAATTATGTCTTATCCAAAATTTGGGAAAGGCAAATGAACTTTGGAGTTGAAAATGCTGAAAGGATGTTTGATAGATATTGGTCTCTCTGGGAAATCTCAGCGGCTAACGCGAGAGGTAAGCAATTACTCCTTGGTATTGATCAACTGGAGAATTTTAAACAACAGAATAACAGAATAGGACAACACAACCATTCATACAACACAGGTTTTGGTAACTTAGCACATGGTGAAACAATAACATTTTAATGGAGAAACTTACGAATAAAGTCCTCACAAAAGGAATTCATACAGATAATAAACCTATTGCACAGCCTGACAATACTATAAGGTATGCTCTTAATGCTATTAAAGAATCTTCAGAAGGAGACCAAACTTCCTATTCTAATGAACTTGGTAATATAGTCTGTGCAGATCTTACTATTGACACTGTAGAGTACACTCCTATAGGCTTCATAAGCCTCCCAGACAATAAAACCGTACTCTTCTTAGCACATCCTTCATCTGGAGAAGATAAAATAGTTATACAGGAAGACTGTGAACTGACAACGGTCCTCTCTCACAGTTGTCTAAATTTTTCTGTCAACCATCAGATTCATGGATTTGCTAGAATAAGAAAAGGATGTAACAGAACAATCTACTTCACTGATAACTATAATCCATTGAGATCCATAGACTTGGATGATCTTGATATCTACAATAACTCTGTTGGTGTCTTCGACTGCTCTCTTATAGAACACTTCCCACCTTTTGAAGAACCCTGTATTCACCTTGTTACAACCTACAATTCAGGTGGAAACAACACT
>Ga0209756_1002645_pt1 | contig 15263 bp, 10 predicted proteins | sample ETNvirenome_6_85_FD_184071 | JGI IMG/M metagenome (GOLD analysis project Ga0209756, IMG submission 184071) | Marine viral communities from the Pacific Ocean - ETNP_6_85 (SPAdes) (version 3) | ecosystem: Environmental > Aquatic > Marine > Oceanic | place: Pacific Ocean | collected 2013-06-19
TATTTTTAATTTGAGCCAAGTCTTCTAAAAAAGATTTTGGTGTCATGTCATAAAAACAATGCTTGTTTAAATCTAGCCGCGCTTCTTCGCATGCTTTATAAAAGGCGATCAATTTATTTTTGACCTTTTCCCAGTCTTTTTGAAGATACTCTGGGCATATTGCATCTAATGTTTTTCCTTTACAATAAATTTGTGCATATTCAATATTGTCTTTATTTTTTAGTGCTTCTGAATATGCCCAGGTCTTTGTCATTTTTCTAGGAAAGGCTTTGAGATACAGCTTATTTTTTGTGTATGTCGCGTTGCAATTTTTTTTGTCGTCGAATGTTTGAAACAACATAATTCATACTATATCACATTTTGTGAAAATATCAAACAAATTTTTAATATTTTTTAATACGGAATCATTCCATTTTGAGAAGCGTTTATTGCTAGTTCGCCAATTGCTTGTTCTTTGTCTTCTTTTCTATATATTTGTTTTAGGCCCTTCATTTTCTTTTTGACGATTTTATTAATATAAGCTAATGCAAGAGGTAGCTCAGAATTGATTGAGTGTGTATGGTGTTTGTCTTCGTCTGGGGGCGGCGCCATCGAAAAGTAACCGTCCGAACTTCCGTACTTCGCCGGGCTCACAGTCCAGTTGTCTATCCAATGATTATGAACCTCGCCGTGTCCGGCAGGGTGCTCATCGAAACTTGTGCTCCCAACGCCGGCGCCAAGCTGCTGGGCCCCGACGTTAGAACCAGGTCCTGCAATACCCACAACGCCGCCGGGCGATTCATCGACCCAATAAGAATGTGTATGGTCAGCATCTTCTGTTGTGGTGCCCGTCAATTTATTATATTTTCCTGTGCTGTCGAAATTTAAAGTTGCTAAATCCATTATCTTTTTTAAATGCTTGTTGTACTCAAGTGGCTTTAATTTTATATTATTTTCAACTAATTTAATATCAAAATACATTTTGATCCAAAAGAATTCATCATATAAGTTATCATACTCTTTTTCAGATAATAATGTTAGTTTTGTTTCTTTAATAGTAAATTTTGCTGGGGTACCTGCTTTCCCCGAACATAAAATTCTTTTTTTTGTGATTGGGTTTTGTACGTAATAGCTTAAATACCATTTATATATAGTTTTTTTAATTTCTTGTATTTCGCTTAAGTATGGAACATCATAGTAAATTTCAAAAAATTTATCAAACTTAAGCACCCTTGAGTCACATACTTTAAAGGTTTCTCCAGTACATATTGCTATTCCATCATCATCCCATTCTGGGCTTTTGGCATTATAAAGCGCTTTTATCTCCGTAAAACCGGCCTCCTTTGTTTCGTTTGCCACCTCAACTAAAACATTATTAAGATCTTTCTCCACTTCATCTTGTAGTGCTGTGTTTGCTTCCTCGCTCCAAGAAATATTTTTTAAATCAACTCCCTTATATGTTGAATTTGCAATACCTTCTGTGGTTGGCCAATCAGGAAGTGCTGATTTTGTTGCTGCTTCTACTGTGTCTATGATGGCCTCTTGTCTTTTCTGTATCGTGTCCTTTTCATATGCAATACGCATATATTCGCGCATCTTAAGCGACTTAATGTCTGCAACTAATCTCCATGGCACATTTCTATCTATCATGAACCCAAATCTTCTTGCAATAATTCTATAAACATTAAAGTTTGGGTCAGTAAGAAACTTATGTTTTTTTTCATCTTCATCATATCCTTTTGTATCAATCTCAACACACAAGCCGGTAGATAATGGTGACATATAATGAGCATTGATGATGGCGCTTTTTGTAAATGGTACCTTTGGGGCAGTTGTTTTAAGATATTTAAGAAAAAGATTAATAAAATCTGAGATGTTTGATATTTTTTCTTTGCGCTCTGCGGAAAGAAACTGCGTGACAAAAATAAAGTAATGCATTTTTTTCTGCAGTTCGGTTACTGAGCCTAGGCTAATAGTTCCTTTCTTTGCCGTAAAATCTGCAATAGGGCCGGCAGAAGAAAGCCAGGTTGTTCGTACCAAAGTTTTTATGTTTGCTTTTAAATCTTTGAAAGCGTCCGCAATAAAATCAAATACAAAAACTTGATCCTCGGCATCGCCAATATTTATCATCTTTTTATATGTTAATTGATGATCAGTTTTGGGTATTATATAATCTCCATTTAAATTAACTTTCCCGTACAAAGGATTTTCATTGACAAAATCAAAAGGTTTGTCCATCCATGGTAAGTTTTTACTTGGATATACCTTTTCATAATAATGTTTTTTTTCATCATAAATCTCATTAGCGCTTTCAATTGAATTTTTGCCTTTTGGAATTTTTGCAATTTCAAATAATTCTTCTATTGATGCCATTTTAAATTAATCTCCTTATGATGTTTATTGGCAAGTTGGTAAGCTGCTTAAAAGAACATTTACAGAACTTTTATCGATTAAGCCTGTTTTCCCTGTTGCACAGCTTCCAAATGTTTCCCAAACTGCATTAATGTTTGTTATATGTGAAGGATCTCCTCCTGCGTTAACTGCATGATCAACTTCAACTACTCTATAAAATCCGCCAATACCAAGATCTTTCCATTCTTCATAATTCGTAGCGCCATCTTTTGTTGGGTCTACAAAAAATAACATTCCTGGTTTAAATATGTTGTTTCCGTACATAGAGCAACTAAATCTATAAACATCTCTTAAAGCCACTCCTCCCGTCTGAGTTATCTGACCCATTGCCCGGGCCTCTCTTAAATAAGTTATATTTTCTTTCGTAAAAGTTGCCCCTCTTGCAATGGAAGGTATCTTTCCTAAATGTAAATAATATATGCCATTATTTTTATTGAGCGCTTCCTTCGCTGGGTCTAAATGTATTGGAGTATAATTATTTACATAAATAAGCATGTAATTAAATTGTTGATGAAGTGGGGTGTTGGGCGCGATTGACGTCAGATCTGTTAGACTCATCGCTGTAGTCATCGTGCCGTCGCCGCCGGCGGTCGTGGGCACATCGACCTCGCCCGACGTCGGATCCCATATTATAGGGCTGTCAGGCTCCATTTGGTATACTGTGGTGCCGCCTGGGGGATATTTAGCGTTTGGTTGAGGCTGGGTACACCCATTTGGTAATTGAGCCATGCGCGAAGCCGGGTAAAACGGCGGGATGAACCGGTTCGTCCACTTAGTGTCGGTCCCATATTTTTCTGTATCGAATTTTTTTGTTTTAGTCGTAAACGTTATTGTTCCAATTTCTTGATTGCCTGATAGAGCACCCTCTACACAACGAGAGCCCAAGCTTGGCAGAATTAAATCTTGAATCATATCTTTTATAAAATCGCCTAACAAATATCTTTCTCTTGAGCTTGCTATAACTTTTTTTGTAAAAAAGCCCATTAAAGCTTTTATAGAAATGGGTACCCAAGCTAAATTGAAAAGTTCTTTCTTGGCGTTGGGGAGGCCAGGATAATTATGCTCAAGCAATGGGCCAAGTAAATACCCAATTCCTTTATCAAAAGTGCCAGCGCCGCCGGAAGAGGCAATTGTAATCGCGACATCTAATATATCGCCCAAAGTAGTAAAATAAACACGGGCGCTGTTGGCTTTCGAACCAATAGGTGTAGGTTGCGACAATTTTGGATCAGCTAAAGCATCTTGCTGGCGTTGTTCCGCTGTTTTAATTGAGCCCCCTTGCTTCTTCTCATATGTGCGCGCGTCTTTGGGACTTATATTTCCTTTTTGGTATGCGTTGTTCATGCCCTTAAGGTCCTTGACAGCTGTTGGCGTGGCAAGGTCGTCTTCGTTCACGCCTTCGGGTATAACTACATGGACCGGGCCTGGGCGGAAACTCATCGCGGTATTGGAGCGCCGTTTCGCCAATGTTTTTTCTGCCTCAAGGGGTTTCGACGCGGAAGTAAATCCAAGTTGCTCCTCTACTTTGTCTACCGGCACCCAATATACCTTTTCTAAGTTCCAAAGATGTGTAAAAATATTTTTATATTTTTCCCCAATATTATAACGTCTATAAGCTCTTAGATAATCTCTAAGCTTAAAGACTAACTCTTCAAAAACTGCTCGTGCATTTTCTGTGCTGGTTAGTGCTGTTTCTAGGTTGTCGGGATCATATTTGAGTTCCCGATGGATTTGAGAATATTGTTTTGCTGTTGCCGGCAAGCCCTTCTTGGCAACCGCACGACTTTCAGACTCTGACGCGTCCAGATGGGCCTCGGTTGGAATTATGTCCGTAAGTCCACCTTTTCCAGCAACAAGTTTAGGGGACCAAATTAACCAAGATAATTTCCCACCTCCTTTTTCTAGCTCATCCCTCAAATCTTGGTATTGTTCATTATAAGATTTCCGGTCTTCGTCGGCGGTGTCAAGCTTTCCTCCTCTGCCAAAAATTTCTCCTAAAGTTAGTTTTTCGCGTTGAACCGCAGCTAAAAGCCTTCGGGCCTTGGCAAGATTATTTTCTGCAGTAACGAGTTTCGCTTCTTCCGCGCCTAAATTAAATATGTCTAACTCTGGACTATTCAAAGAGTTTTCGATAAAAGCTTTATATTCAAAGTCTATTAATAGTTCTGGGTCGGCGCCGCTTGATTTTGCATTGTATTTAATTGTATGAGCAACGAACTGCAATCTTAACATTATCGCTGAATTTCTTAAAAATGATTTTAATCTTTCTTGGCTCTCGTTATATACCGCTTCCCATTTCTTAGTTTTTTTATTATAAGTTTCTTTCGTGGCGAAATCATCATCTGTTCCAAATGCAGCTGTACTAACCATATCCCAGTCTATGTCGTCCGGATTATAGCGAATCGCCATCTGTATCTCAAAATAGTTATCGTTTGTGTTTCCAGAATCAAAATTCACGCCCTCTTGGGCAAATTTTTCCCCGTCTACGTAACAATCAAGGCCGTCTATTGGGGAATCAATGGGCGTGTTGGCGTCTTTTTGACCTTCTTGCAAATATTTATTTGAATATGAAATTAAATCTTTATAAGCCCACCTAAATGTTTTTTCTGTTGGTTCGGGAGATTCAGGGTCTACTTGGATTGTAGTTTCAAATAGGTGGTTAAACAGTTTGAAAGAAGAAAAAGATAATGTAAATCTTACGTTCTCTACAGTGTTAAGCAGAGCCACATTCTTTCCGGCGAACTTAAATGATAAATCGGTCAACATAACATTTCCAAGAACTCCCTGATCATAGAAAAGGTTCTCTATAGAAGATGCTCCAGCTCTATCGGGCATGCCTTCATCGTCCGTTATAATATGCTCACCTAGGGGCATTAATATTTTGTGCTGGAGAGGCGCCGCGGAAGGAGTTTTCTGTTCGTCGTCGACGTCGGAGTCTGCTTGGCTTGATGGATAAATCTTATATAATGTTATTTCTGGTTTAAGTTGAGTTAAGATAGAAGAATCCAGATTAAAAAACAGATCGGCGCCGTCCAAGCTGTTGAATTGGCTTACTACCGTTGCAGGATTCTCTGAAATAACAGAAACGACATGTTCGTTAGCAAGAACACTTTCACATCGACGATAAACTAGACTTTCGGAGGTGCCACAATTCGATTTTTCCACCTTAAACTTTGGTTGGCCCGGGGCGGCGTCGGGTTTGGGCATTAGACTCAAAGGATGGCGATTCTTTTGTGCCAGTTTCTTGAAAATATCTGTTTTCCAAAAATGCAAAAAACATTGTTCCTGAAAACGATATCTTTGCCCTCTGCTTGCGGCGGCGGATTCGTTAAGGCGATCTGCGGTTAAATCTGTAGTTCTAAAGCCTTCTGTCATCTCTTTCCCTTTTTAATAATATAATCCATATATTTTAAGTACTTCGTTTAAAGGCGTTGGAATGTAAATTACGTCGCCAAGTTTTACATGAGACTCTGTTGGCATCTTGTTGAACCATGCTATAACCCACCACATTTTTGAATCATTATAATATTCATATGCTAATTTATAATATTTATCTCCATGAGTCCAGTTGTGATATACAAGGTTTAATTTTCTAAGTTGCGCAACGGAGGGGTGTTTTATTATTGGCGTTGAAAAATGCTCAATGAATTTAACTCCCCTTTTGTCAAAATGTTCAGAATATAATTCTTTGTTATTAAAAGCAAGCAGTCTTTTCTTATTTCTCATTTAGTGATCCTCGATTGTTGTGATTTGATTATTTTTGCGGATCTTGGATCAGCTAATTGAGTACTGGTTTTGGTAGTGGCTTTGTCGCCAGTTCTTAATTTTGGGTCAATTTTAATTCCATACGGCCATGAGGAGTTGTTCCAGCCAGGTTCCATTTCGCTGGCGTCTAGTCCAAAAGAATCTCTTGTTTGAATTGGTTTAAATTCTAAAGAAATATCAACGACATTTGGAAAAAGATTATATTGTCTACTTTGCCCATATCCATTGGCCCAACCGGCTTCAGCTTCTTTTATTATATGGATCCCTTCTACAAAATTAGGAGTATAATTAAAGTTGCTAATATAGCCAGGGAGAGGGCCGCCATTATTTGCTTGAATAAGATTTGCGAATTTAATTGCCATAAATGATGATTTTGGAAGGCCGGCGCCGCTAGCATCGTTCCATGTTAATGCTGGGAACATGCTTTGAGCCAACCAAGAGCATTTTGCTAAATTTTTGACCGCCTCTTCTTTACTTGCTGATGGAACTGTCCATTCAATTTGTATAATCCTTCTTGGGGTTGATTGATGTGCTATTGGTACAGACTGGTTAGGATATTGAGTTTCTTGCCAGCCGGCATTAAAAGAATCTTTAAATGTTCTTATAAATGCTTTAAACGTTACGCTTGGTGATTGTATTTTGTTTTTCTTTTTGGCTCCTTGCCGCGCATTTATTCTTTTTGCGTTTAAATTTTCTATCAATATAACCGACCAGCCACCTTGATAAGCGTAGTCCGTTGCGGGATCATCTCCTGCCCTCTTGTCCCCAAATATATCAAATATTCCCATTATCCGCCCCTCTTCATTCGATTAAATGTTCCTCTTGTAACGTCTTCAATTTTTCTTTCAAGGATGGTGCCGCCCACATTTACAGTGATACTGTCTGTCACCAATACGCCGCTCTGGCCGGCTTGTTGACCACCTTGTCGTGGCGCCTCAGAAGCTCTTGCAGCACTAACAGCATGGCCTTGAGCGGCAACTTGTGCGCCAGTTCGGGCGGCAACCGTGGCAGGCATTGCTGACGCAGCTCTTGATTCTTTTGTCAATTGTGTCACCGCAATGACGGTTTCCCTAGGTATCGAACGCATAACTGCGCCGAGTGTACCAATCGCCCTAGAAAATGAATTAATTTTATCTTCATCTAACATGTTGATCGCTCTACTCAACTCAGATACGCCACTAGCAACTGAATTAAAATCCATATTAGGCGCCGAAAGCTGACTAGCAACAGACAAAGCTCTTGTCAAATCAACAACGCGCTTATCATTTATTGTATTAACGCTGTTCGCCAAAGTGGAAATTTCGGGAGTTGCTTTCCGGGCACTTTGGGCCATTGAAGAAAAGCCTTGTGCAATAATCCCTGGTAGTGCATATGCGGGAGGAGATTTTTCTTCAGTCATTTTACTAGAAAAGAAAAGATAGGCTGCGCCGGCTGCCATTAAGAGAGGTGCAATTCCTCGCAACGCAATTGACATAGCAGATACATTTGCTGTTGCACCAGGGAGCACTGAAGATAAAGCGGCAGCTTGTAACTTCGCTGCTGCAAAAGAATTTGCTAAGCCCCATACTAATTTTACGGCAACTATGCCTTCAAACCCGAGAGTCTTTAGCACCCCGACAATTCCTCTGACGTAATCGATAATATGCTTTGCTGCAAACCCTGCATCTTCCATAACGCGCCTTATTTGATCCATGATACTGACGACACCTTGGCCCATTTGAATTAATTTGCGCTGCGATTCAGCTTGCTCTTCTTGTTTCCTTGTTAGATCTGCGACTTTTTCCATGTTTCCTTGGAAAAATGCGGAGGCAGTAGACATACTTTGGAACCCGGCGGCTGCTGCTAAAGCTTTCTTTTCCCACCTATCTAATGATTGCCAACTTCGATTTGTCGCATCTAAGCCAGCCCTTAACAAATATAATCTTTCTTGTTCAGAAGCATTTAACATTTGGATAGAGTTAAAGTAAGCGCCGCCTAGTATTGCATTTAATTTTGAGACAGAGGTTGCGGCATCTTCGAATGTATCAAATCGCATGGCAACACTAATTAATTGATTCATCTCAATGCCTGTTGTTTTAGCTATTGAAGATAATCCTTGTAAAACTTGCATTGCTCGCGGGACAGAATATTGAGCCATAGCATCTATGGCTTGATTGAAATTCCCTACCATGCGAACTGGCGTTTCACCTATTGCAATTGCTGAATTATAAAGCCTATTCATCATTTCAGGCCCAGTTACACCAAATATTCGTAACGAACGATCCATAACCAAAGCGGTATCATTAATGGAGATTCCAAAACGTTTTGCTGCTAGCGCTGTTCGGTCCATTTCTAATCTTTGGGACGGTAAAAATCCTGAGTAGGCGCGCGAAATTGAAAATAATTGGCTTTGTATCTGCGATAATTCACTAAAAGATCCTGCCATCTCTCGTATTTCTTTATCTTCGAATGCGCCAATCAACGTAGTTGTAAAATCTTTGCCTGCCCCTGTGGCGCTTCTTAAGCCAACATCAGCACGATCAATTGAATGTACCATTGTAACAGTCATTTCTTGTACTTTCATCATAGAAGAGCCAATTACATTGCCCATGGATCCTACATTTGATAATGTAGTTGACAAATGGGCTGCTGCGCTTGCCAATCCGCCTACGACTTTGTGGGCTTTCATTGCGGCTGCTGACATTTCTACCAGAGAGCCTGCTAAAGTTTGGCGCCACTTATTGTCTAACCCAAAGAGAAGAGTCATTGCGCTTTGGACTGCTTGAGAGGATTTTAATTTTGCATCTGCGTACTGCATTTCTGCAGTAATTTTTTGTATTATTGCTTGTCTTTCAGATTCATCATAATCTATTTGTTGGGTTTGAAGTTTTAAAACTTCTTGATGAGCGCTAACTTGTTTTCGTGTGAGCACATCAAATTGGGCTGCATTTGCATTAGTCCTGGTGCCAAGTGTAGTTAACTGGTCATTAATTCTTTTTAATTCTGCTTCTGTATCTCTTAATGCGCGGCGATTTTGGTGATGGCTGGTTGTGAGTTTAGCTAGCTGATCTTGAAGGCCTTGTCTATATTGTTGTAAAAGTAGGTTTCTTTTTTCTTCATTGCCAAGGGCTTGGCCGGAAGCCTGCGCTTCTTTAAATTTTAAATCTACAAGCTGCTGAAAAGCGGATACTTCTTCGGCGACCTTTTTAGTTTTCTGATCTGCCGTTAAGGCAAGATTTTGATCTTTCCTTGTAATGTCCTCTAGAATAACTTGAATATTCTGCAGTATTGATTGATATTCTGCTAGTCGTTTAGGATCAAAACTGTCACCGTTCGCCATTTATTTCATGTTCCCCAAATTACACAAAAGGCCATAAAAGACCAGTGGTTCTTTCAAAATTTTCAACAGCATCATTAAGGAGATATTTTGTTTCTCTTGTGCTTTCGTCATCCATACCAAGTTGTAAGTATTTGTCCATGTACTGATGTTCTGCTTTGAGCGCGTTAACAAAAGAAAGAATTTCTTCGTCCGTGCCGGCAACAACTAATTCAAACTTCTCAGTTGGTTCTTTTTGTAACATATCTTTATGTACGCCAGGTTGTTGTTTGTCCTCTGGTGTTAGATCATTTTCTTCGGCTTCTGCAACCATTGTTTTATATTCATCTGGTGATGGAATTTTGCCAAACATTCTTTTTAAAACTGTTTTAATTGTTTCACCAAACATCGCCAAAAAACTTTCTTGTAACCGATTGCTCTTTAATTTATGAAAATTGATCTCCAAAGGTCTCAATTTATCTTCTAAAAGAATTTGCTTCATTGTGCACTTCTCCTTATGCTAATAATAAATAGTTGTATTGTGTAAAATAGCGGACAGATAATGTTTTAGGCGGGAGTTTTACTATCTTTTTGGGCTTGTTCGTAGTCTTCTTTTTCTTTTTCGAATTGTTTTACTAGTCTGTTTATAAACCAATTTCTTAGCGCAACTGGTAGATTGTAAGCTTCCATGAAGCTCCATCCGCCATAATATTTTAATAAAAAGAACTGCTCATATACAGATTCCATGTATTCACCGCTGAGGCCAAAAAAAGTCCGTCGTAAACGGAACCTCCATTTCTGTCTCTGTGAGACAAGTTTTACATTTAACTTTTTGAGTTAAATCAATGTTTGGCACTAAACGTACATATGTAGTCCTAAGATGGTGTGAATCCTTTGCTGGCATATTATCTACAAAAGAAGCAACTTCTGTAGGATTAGAAGTTCCATTAATAGAAACAACAAAAGCTTTCATTTGATCAGTAATTGGGCTATCTAATAAGTTATATTGTTTCTTTTTTTCAGCATATGCTAAAAGATCGGTTTCGTCCTTGCCATTTAAAAATCGTACTTCAACTTTAGCTTTGGATACAGGCAAATCAACAACAAACGCTCCATTTTTAGTTGAAGAAGCGGCTTCTTCATCAGGAGTTCGCGATTTTACTTCATTTAAATCAAATACATGATTATTAATGCTGTTGCAATAAAGACATTGAACCTTGGTTTCATACATATTTCCATAAGCAGAAGCTCTTGCGGCTATCATTATTGCATTTTTATCTCCAACAAGAATATCATTAACATCTATATTTTTGTCAATAATAAGGTTTTGGAGAAGCCTTTCAATTGCAATACCTTTTTGTAACAATGCTTTAGAAGTCAAAATATCTTCATCTTTTGCTGTCATCTGCCTTATCTCAATATGTTCTTGATTATGCAGAGGATGTTCCTCTGGATAAAACTTGCCTTCAGATGGAAGTTCAACAAAGTCTGTGGGTATTATAAAATTTAATGCGCTTGAATCCTTAGTGGCTTCCGCAAGAGGAATTGGGGAGTCGGCTACTTTGGCCGCCCCAAAGCGATCCTCGTTATTTCTCATTTATCACCTCTTTAAAGTAGTTTCTTAGACGGCACCTTCGTATTGGCTAGTTGTCGGGAAGTTCAGGTTACCGCCTGTTTCGCCCGGTTGTGACCATGTGCCGTGTTGACGTCTTGTCCAGAGTTCGGCCCAGTCGTATCGAATGGTTAAAGTTATGTCCAAAAGCTCGTCGCGATCATATGACAGATCACCAAATTTTGCGTCTTTAACCCATGCATGTCTCAACTTCCATGATTCTACGGTGTCCCCTTCTGCATCAAGTTGCTTAATTTCAAGCGATTGCATAGCTTCGACTGCCTTGCTTTTTGAAATTGTTTTGTAGGGGCCGGCCGCAGTAATGTTTGGATTGTAACCCGATGCTTCGAGAATATGCATTACGCTTTTAACGCCATCAGGTTTCATTGGGTCAATCAAAACAAGACTAATCGTATTCCATTCTGCCCTTCCAGGGTAGTAGTATGTATGATTAAGAAATCTGTGTGAAGTTTCTGAGACCGAAAGGCTTGGTTTCGATACGGATTTGACTGCCCATGGCTCGACGCCATTAAAAATCGCCATCCACCGAAAAGCTCGTTTGGTGTCAAAAGTTTTACTGTCGTTCCAAAAACCCATTACATAGATCCCCTTGCCTCAATAGCAGTTCTATTAATAAATAGTGCTAATATTTTTTTTTACCATTTTAATCTTCAAATGACGCTCCAGAGCGTGTAATAATAAAGTCTAAGGCAATAAATTCAATCGCTCTAGCCGGCTTCAAATACACTTTTGCATATAGAATATTTCTATCAACCAAATCTGGAGTAGTAGTTGTCTTATCCAACACTAACTTGTAATCTTGCAGGCCAAGTCTCGCTTTGACACTGTTCAACAAGGAGTCTGCTTTTGCAGTAAACGCAGCCCAAGTTACTTCAAGGTTCGGCTCGAATAATATGGTAGAAGCAATTCTAGAAACTTCCTTTTTCAAGAAAATCAAAAGTCTTCGAACATTAATTCTGTCTAAAGCAGATGGAGTTAACTGCAAAGTCTTTTGACCAAAAATTACTATTCCTTCAGCCGGGAAAGAGGCAATTGGGTTAACATTCACTTCATAGAGCTTATCTCTTTGTTTTGAAGTTAATTGTTGATTAACTCCGACAACAGGAAGCCCTCCGGCTCCTGTAGCAGTTAATCCGCCTCTTGAAAATCCTGCAGGCGCGAACCATACATCTTTAACAGATTCGCTGTAGGCCATGGCACCCAAAGCAACAACAGAAGGTGGTGACCATAAAATTCTGTTATTAAATGGATCTTTAATTTGGACCCAAGGATAATATGCGGCTCCATAACTTGAATCAATTAAGCGATCTTTCATAATACGTACTGCATTGTCAATGTTCCCTTGATTGGCAAGGGAATCGTTAGTGTTTTCAGTAAACGGGAGATAATCTTCTTCAAGATCAATAATCGCCATTGTATCTGCACGTTCTTCTGCAACCCTAACAAGTCTTGTAGTAAGATCTTGATTTACCACGCCCGGGATAACCATCAAATTGCTTTCTACTCGTTCAGCATCTTTAACAATATCAATAGCTTTGTTTACTGAATAATAGGCATAGCTGCTTTTTTCGTCAACAGGGCCTCCGGTATCACTATAGGCTAATGCACGAGTCTTATTAAAGGGCTCTGGTTCTGTGATATCTAAGCCATCGAAACCACCGTACATTAACATTGTAAACTTATTAATGCCTGCATCTGAAGAGGTTAATAAGAAATTAGTTCCACTCATTGCAGTAATGGACTTAGTAGCATCAGTTGTAGCCTGGCGACTGCCACTAGTATACTGAAAATCGAGTGCTGTGTGATTAGTAAATCTAATATCATCTAAAGTAAATATAAACTGACATTCGGCATTAAAATTACTAGATTCCAGATGAAAGTCAACATTGCTTCTAGACGTTTGATCTGGTAGGTTTCTAAGATAATCAGTAACACATGGGTCATATCTAAGATCGCCGGCGGCTCTCCGCGTAGTAGTTACGCCCCAATAAGCGTTTCTTTCATCTTTAATCTGGCCATCGGAGCCAAGTGCTCTTAGAGGTAAAGAGGGGAAATTAAATGATCCGGAGAAAGAACCAGAAACACCAGTCCAAATTTCACCTGCGTTGAGCGCGGATCCCTGGTGGGAAAAATCGTCGTCGCCGGCATCGCTGAAAATGTCTTTGATATGTCTACTTCCTATCGCGAGAGAGTCCATGGATGATCCGGCCTTAACAAAAGTTTTTTGTAAGTCAGTTCCTGCATGGTGGGTATTGGGCAGATTGCCGTCTGCTATAATAGTGCCATGAGTACCTCCTTCAGACCCACTAGCGAAAGAAAATCCTTTATATTTTGGAGGGCCATAAAAACCAAACGGTATGAGTGTTCGATCATATACCTCTTCTCTTGTTTTCACTCTTACATATTTTGATTTGAGATCATAATCTCCGCCAACTTTTAGAGCTTTATTTGCCTTATCCCAAACTGTTACTTTATCCCCAATTTTACGAGCAATATAATTTGGAGACTTTGGATTTAAGTTACAATTTAGAAATTTTTCAAGAATTTTTTGACTTTTGTCTGTGTCGTCTATTGCACGAATTGTAACAGTAAACATTGGCCAAGTTTTATCATTTTTAGACGGCTTAATGTCTTCAATAGATATTTTAATATTATTTTGATTCCAGGTGCCGCCAGCGCCGCGGGAAACAAATTTAAACAATTTTATAGCACGTGCTGTATCCGCAGCATCAAATGATGTGGTATCATTAGATGTATCTTGCGAAATAACCCAGCCACTTTCACTAGGAACGTGTTCATGACGCTGTTTGCTGTACTCGTAAGAGCCAGATCCTAATTGAAGAAGCGCTCCCCAAGCTTGGTTTGCGCTACTACTGGCTGCGGGTATAAGATCTTGAACTGATCTTTCAAATGTTTCTCCTAGCCAATAATTTGTGGCGGTACCATAAACTGAGCTATTTACCAAATGCGGATTGGTGTTAAAAGCTTTGCGAATATAACTATCAGAATCTGGATCAAAGTTAAAAGAAGTCCGAATAACTTCGTTATTGTCAGCATCTTTAATTATCGCTTTCCATTCTTGATTCCCAACTTGACCAAGCAAGACAGAACTTCCAGAGACTGTGATTTGGGGCTGCGTACCGCCGCTGGCTTCGCCGTCTTCATCGTAAGTAGTGTGCTGGCCGGCTTCTGAGCCTCGAAGTGTTCCCGAAAGCCACATATAGCCTTCATTTAAATACCAAACGGCGGCAAGAGAACCTGTTGCTGCAGCTTGTTCGTTGTTGGCGCCGCCAGTGAAGGCGGTGGTATCGCCGGTTACATTGTTGAAATCAGTGGTAATGGCTTTATTACCTGCTGTTCCAACATCATCCATAGTAAGTAAAACTACCCCTGAAGATGGGTTTGTTGCAGTTATACGTAAATCAGTCTCACCATTAACTTCAGAAGCTAATTCAGTTGCAATACCTGCACCACTATTAGCAGCAGGATCCAGAGCTACATTGGTCCCGGAGGCGCCGTCGGCATCATTATCAACTTCGAATACTTTCTCGTTGCCGAATGTGTCGGTCAGTGTCATTGTGGTAGTTTCATTTGGCTTATCGCTGAATGTAAGGGTTGCTGTCGCCGCAGAGCCCAACGAAGCAGAAGGCATAACAAATAAACCGTAAGCTCCACCATTACTTCCAATTAAATTTTTAGTACTCCAACCTGCGTTGCTGTGCTGCCCGATTACACTGTTGTCCCAGGTGTCGGGATTACTATGTTCATCACCTAATAAGCGAACAAATGTAACAGGATTGCTATGTTTTAAATAAGCTTGTGCGGCATACGCAGCATAAGTAGGTCCGTTGTAATTGCCGTTTCTCCAAACATCAGTGCCATCTTTACCCGGAATTGGATTTCCAAAAGTTTCTACAAATTCAGCAAATGAAGTTATAAGGGTGGGTTCAAATCCTGGTCCTTTTTCGGAACGGCCAATAATTACTGGCCCCATCCTTGCTGGTTCTGTTGGTAATTGTGATCGATCAATTTCATTAATAAAAATTCCGGGCGAAACAAATCTAAATTTTTTAACTGACATTCTTTTAGTTCTCCTTTACGGCTCGTAAGACATAAACTGTTTTCTTCTATAAATAGTAATGAGAAATTGTAAAATCCATTACTTTCTTTGAAAATAGG
>Ga0209756_1002651_pt1 | contig 15259 bp, 9 predicted proteins | sample ETNvirenome_6_85_FD_184071 | JGI IMG/M metagenome (GOLD analysis project Ga0209756, IMG submission 184071) | Marine viral communities from the Pacific Ocean - ETNP_6_85 (SPAdes) (version 3) | ecosystem: Environmental > Aquatic > Marine > Oceanic | place: Pacific Ocean | collected 2013-06-19
ACTACAGCTATGACTACGAAGAAGAAAAGGATGTTTCACCGAATGAATACGAAGACCACGCTGTTCACATCCAAGAACACACCAAGTGGATTCGTATGGAGAAACCAGGTCCTTTGATTATGGCAAGATTCAAAGCACATATTGATTTTCACAAAGAGATGATAGCTCAAGCAGCAGCAGCTATGGCCCCACCACAGGGACAGGGGCAGGGCCAAGGCGGTGGGCCGCCACAGGCTATAGCAGGAGCTATGGCAGAGCCTGGAGGTTTGCCTCCAGAAATGATACCTATGGCAGAGCCAGGGGTTAACACTGAAGAAGAAGCAGCACTAGCAGCACAAGCAGGTATAGGAGAATAAGATGGCAGAACTTCCAGACCTTAATATAGAGCAGGCAATGTCGGACGCAGGTATGGGTGGTGGGCAACCAGCACCTGGTGGCCCTCCGATGGGTGACCCTTCGATGGGTGGAGCGCCAATGGACCCTGCGGCAGGCGGTATGCCTGACCCTGATGAGATTGATGCGATTCTTTCTGGAATGGGTTCTGAAGCCATGGTTCCTGAACCGGAGCCACAAGGTCCAGCAGCACCGGACTTTGAAGCCATGATGAGAGGCTTGAACTCTGAGCAAGATGATGCTGAGAAAAGCCTACTGAGTAACCGTGTTGCTGAACTAGAAAAACAGTTACAAGATGTTCATGGCCGGTTCCAGCAACAGAAGTTTCAGTCTGAAACACAGCGCGTTCGTGGGAGTATTGATGGCGCTGTGAAGAAGGCTATCGACAGTGTAGCTGTCGGGCATAATAAGTTAGATAAAGCAGCATCGGACTTTATTGAAGGTGCATTAGTGTACCGCTTGGCGCAGCAACAGCAGAAAAACCCGCAGGCTCCTGTAGATACAGATGCCATTCAGAGGTTTGCTACCAAGGCAGCGCAGGCTCTTAGCCGATGGGGTAAAGAGCACGCAAAAGTCACCGAGACCCAAACCCGTAAGGCAGCAGTAGGAACAGCTACTCGACCTAAAGCAGAAGACTTTGAACTTAAAACGGACGCTGACTTCGATAAATATGTCGCTGCGTTCATTGGTAAAGGTGGCTAAAAATGGCACTTCTTTCAGCAGGCACATCATTTACCGGGTCACCGCTCCATCTTGGAACCAATGACCTGGTAGCAGCGTTTACGAACGCTTATCTTAACATCATGCAGGAACTCATCTCGTATGAGACTCCTGGTCAAGCAATCTTTGGTAACAAAGGCAACCTTGTAGAGTGGGGGAAAGGTGTAACAGCTACATTCCCGACTCGTAAGCCCGCCCGTCGCGGTATCGTCGGTGATATCTCCAACCGTGTTGGACGCATCCCTCGCGGTGGTAATCCAACGTATGCCTTGGCGCAGTTTGAAGCTATGACTCATCGTCTGGCTATCAACTTCGACTGGAATGCGATGAATACAGCTTCTAACGAGCGTTACATTGCTAACCTCGTGAAGAATGCTCTCTCTGACGTAAAGACCCAGTGGAACCGTCGTCAGAATATCTGGCTTTATAGTGGTGAGCTGAACAATCCTGACCGTGCAAGCATAAACAGCGTGGAAACCACGTTTGCTCAGACAGATGCTAATACGCTTGGTAATGGCTGTGTTGGTGTTTTGGATGCTGATATTTCGGCTGACAACACAAAAGTTATTAATGTTGTTCTTCCGATTACGATGATGGAGACAACTACCGATGAGCTTGTAAACGGTGATTTCGTTCAAGCAGGTGGTCAGTGGATTCAGCCTGGTGATTTCCTGTCACTTGTAGACATTAAATCAGGTAAGGCCGAGTACGTTCAGGTAGATTCTATTGACCGAAGCTCGTATACCGGCGGAAGTGCGGGAGCGCACACCCCTGGTCATGCTGCAATCACTGTTACAGGCGCAGGAACAAACGGAAAAATCCTACGGGCTTTTACGCGATATTTCTGGACTGGAAAGGGTGGTGCCGAGGGTGACGATGAGGGTACAGTGATTCACCTTGCATCGCCAGAGGCTGTGGCTGGTATTGCCGCCGTTGCAGCAACAGGCGCAAGCTCTATGCGGGATTCCGATATTTCTGGTGCATATCCAGGGTTCGGCTCCATCACTGGTCCTAAGCATCGTAATAAGATTACTGACAACAGTGGTAATGGTATTCCTTCTTATCTTGGAATGACTAAAGACCAGTATTGGTCCTCTGAGGTGGTCAACTTTAGAGAGTTCCAAGGCAGTGCCGCTGACGGAACTGCTTCTATGGATTTCTTGGTATTGGACCGCATTCTTCACCAGATTAATGCGCTCCACCATCGTCGTCCTGACTGCTTGTTCATGAATCCACAGGTATGGATGGAATGGGTTACTGAGTCTAATACCAATCACGAGTTCCGTAACTCTAGTTCCCTTACTCCTCGCCCAGGTAAAACAGATGGTACTGGTGCTCCAGTAAACCTTACCTACCAGAGCATTGAGGCTGTAACTGGTGTTGGTACTCTTGATATTGTCGTTGACCCCTTCTGCCCTGCTTACACCATGTATGCAGTAAACAAGGGTGATGTCGGTTACATGGAGCGGTTCCCGCTTACCATGGCTACCGATGATGGCTCCGAGTTCCGATTCCCATCTGAAGGGCTCGACACGCTTGAGGCTTTCATGCGTGTAGTATCGACTTTCGTTGCCTTGCATCCGGCTGCTGTCAACAAGATTACGGGTATCCACCAGGAGACTCCCGTTCTCTAGTTGAAAGCTTAGTCTTTCTAGCCTTACGGGGGGTGCTGGGGTATTTCCCTGGCACCCCCTTTCTTGTTTGAGGACAACATGAATATTGAAGTAAAAGACACAGGGGCCTCTCTTGAGCCTTCTGCTTTCCCTGGTGCTCGACCAGTAGAGTTAGAAAAGCGCCTAAAGAAGCTCCACCGAGACTTGAGGCTCAAATGGAATGCTTTACAAGAGCATTGGGAGGTATGGCATCTAAATAGAAAAGGTGCCTGGTATTGCTTTCATAGACATTCTCGATTTGCAGGGGAATATCTACCAGCAGACGAACAACTCTATATTCAAGTCATGGAACGTGCTAACTTTACTGAGCATGGTCAGTCAGTTCTAAAGCGCATGAGAGAGACAGCATTAGATAATACCTATGGACAACTTGACTCTAGCAACGGCAAGGAAGACTTCATGAAGTGGAAAGGCAAAGCTAGAGCCGACAGCAACCCGATTTATTTCACATGAGCGCAACAGTAAACATAACTCCGCTTCGCAATATCCTCGGAGAACAGTCTGCTGCTATATGGAGCGACACTGACCTACGCGGTTTTCTGAATACGTCCAATCTGACGGTTTGGAAGATTATTTCTGACCAAGCACCCGACCTGGTTACGTTTCCATATCATTTTACGCTTGGCAATGATGTCTCTAATGTAACTATGACTTCTAATGTCACCTCTGTAACAGGTGGCGTTATAGCAAAGAATAGCGGCATTGGGTCTCGTGTTGCAGGAATTATGTCTGTGTATGAGACCTCTTCTTCTGACCTGTCATCTGCTTCTTGGACTCAGATGAAAGTAAAAAGAGGGTCTGGTCAATACCCTGTCTTTGAGAACTCAAATAAGCTCTTCAATGACCTGGAGCTTCCAGATGTGTACCAGACAAGGTCAGCTATTTGGGATTATGGGAGCCAGTCTCTACAGATATGGCCTAAACCATCTAAGGACCATATATACCAGGTTATGGTCATACCCGAAGCACCCATCTACATTAAGTCTGGTGCAACGACAGAGAGAACTAGATGGGTAACAGAATCAAACAGCAGTGACTCTGAGCTTCTTGGTGCTGAGAGATTTACTGGAGATGATGGCAACACAGTAGCATTCCACTGCCATATGGCTGTTATGTTCGATGCTGCGTATCAGGCTTCGTTTACAGATAAATCCATGAGGAGAGAGTTTGCGGCTGAGAGAGATAGGTTGCTTGCATTGATGGCAACTTCTTCTGCTATGAGCATTGATGAGGCGTACTAATGGCCCCACCAAAGGCAAACAAGCCGACTGTGATGCTTCCAACCATGGGAGTGGCTCCTAACGCATATAAGATGCTGTGTAATGTGGTGTCGAGAAAAGGCACACTGGAGAGAAGACCCAGGCTTGTTGCTATGGATATGGGCTACAGCACGTCCTTTTCACCGTCTGGCACTGACATAACAGTTGGCTCAGACAATCTAGCCTTTGCTCCTCAGTGGCGAGTTCATACTGTAACCGATGCAAATAATGTTTTGTTGGAGGCACCAGGTGGGGTCACACTTACGTCAGGCAACTTAAGTCAATATATCACCACGGGACATGAGCTTCATGAGGCTGGCCTGACAACTAATCCGAAAGCTATTGCGTCGGTAAGTGATTCAAGCGGCTTGGCTAATGTGCAATGCACGGGGCATGACCTTGCTGTAAATGAGAAAGTTTATATCTACCAGGCAAGCACAAGCGCAGCAGGCCCAGGTGTTGGAGAGCACACACACTCAAGAACACTACACGCAATAAACCCTGTTGTTGAGGGTATTGATTGCGAGATAATCAACGGGAAAATAGTGGCTATTTATGTTGGGAAGTTCATTTCCAGCACAGCAGACCACAAAAGAACTGACCTGCATTTCTATCACTCGTACCACCATCCCGGTGACCCCAGAATGGGCTACGTTAAGGATATAACTGCGTTTGGAAGCACGAAAGATGACAGACCATCTAACTGGTATAACCAGGCATCTTACTGGAACAAGCGCATACAGGGTATGTTTAGCGACTACGCAATCACGGGATATGGCGTAGGCCCTACCATGGTTGGCGGCTCAACGGCGTCTATAAATGAATCTGATAGTGTTTCGGTATTTGCTGGTTTTCCGCTGAAAATGCTTGGAGCAACTACAGCTCAAGACACTATTGCCAGGGTAGACCCGTATTCCAGTTTCTACACCTTGTATAGTCCTAAAAACGCCTTTGCTCATACAGACAGACATAGTGGACAAACAATCTGGTACGGGTTCTTGGACGGAGATAGGTACGACCTTACAGGAGAGCTTCCAGCAGAGCTTGCTCTCTTGATGGCTTATCACTCAGATGTAGATGCTAGTCGCCAAACCGTCATAACCAGACCACACCACATATGGTACTCAGAGCCAGCCAGTCCATTGAGTCTTTCGGTTACTGGTTGGTATCCGATGTTTGTCGGAAGCCAGAATATGGAAATCGTTGGTATGGCTGATTACCAAAATGGTACGGCCATATTCAGCCGCGATGCTGTTCATTTTATGAAAGGCGTTGGCGCTGATGTGGGCAATAACGCTGCCTCAAGAGTTACGCTGCATTCTGGTGTTGGCGCTGATTCCAGGTGGTCTATAAAGAGCCTGGGCGATGGTGTTGCGTTTGCGAACAAAAACGGGCTTTGGTTCTTAGATGCAAGTAACCAGGTGCGAGAAGTAACAGGCTTCAGAGAGCTTTTCGATGAAGGTGTCGATTGCACTCGAGGAAGTTACCACCAATATTTCGGCGGGGATGCACAGCATACTACTATAACTGAGAGGGCATCGCACTTGTCTGCTTGGTCAGGCTATTCTTACGACGATAATCCGTGGAGAGACTATAAGATTGACAAGTCGAGGCTAGACAGAGCGGTAGCTGGTGTCTGGGATGACCTTTATCTTTTGTTTGTGTCCCTTGAAGGCGATGACCTTGGGGATGATAACAGGCTCTGTCTTTGTTGGAACTGGAAAGAAAATAGACCAGCTTCAATGAGCGGCCCATGGACAGAAGGCCCTACGAGCGTTTGGCTGCTGCCAAAGAACCAGGGTGTTCGCGGATTTGCCTATGATGGCAGCTTGGAAACACCGTATGTTATGACCCGGTATGGTTTGTCCAGGTTTGAGAAATCAACGTCAAATGACGTTATGTGGGGCCTTGGGACGCCGTTGAATACAGCAGGAAACGCTGAAAGAACACCGGACCACCACCCTGCAAGCGCTGTGGCAGATGATGCAGAAGCGGGTTACGGTTACGTGCCATATATTATCACTTCAGAGCCAACCGCTTCACAGCCGTTCATTATGGGCCAGAGTAGATGGCTAGGGGAGTCTGGAGATGCAACAGTTACAGCTAATGTGATTGTTCAGCATGAGACTAAAAACGATATTTACCAGTCTACTCAGGTTGAGTGGGACTGGGAAACACCACCTGCTACATCTCCGAAATATTACGGTGGAACAACGGGCGGGGCAGCCAAGTTTGATGCTGGTGATGACGAAGGAATGAGAATAGCAATGTGGGCTATGCAAAGCCACTTGCTCCAGTCTCAAGGTGTGTCAACAGAAGGGACAATACAGGCAGCATACGCAGCAGCATTAGACTCTGCTTCTAGTACAGATGGATACACTGGAGAATACACTGCAAATAAGATGCGGTTTACTCGCGTTTCTATTGGGCCTTTAGAGAACCTTATATCTAGAGATGACTTCAAAGGTTGGCGCGGAAGACACGCAAGGCATAGCTCAGCTAATTTTGGCCCAGGCAACAGAGATGGAACTGTGCGTGTGCCTAAAGGTATACGGCGTGCAAGTGCGGGTAGAAGCGGATTCGCATCATCTAGGTGTGCGTTTGAGTGGCTAACGTGTAGCCCAGACAAAATACTATCGGTCCAGGTCATTATGAACCCTGTAGCTCCTAGAGGAGAGACAGCGTAATGCCGTATTATTCTACCAGCTTTTTACAAAGGTCGATGCTGAGTCGGTCTATAGGCGAGTATGGTGGAATAAACACAAGGCCAGAGCTTACTCCAGCAGATAACGTCCAGGCTCACATGAATAGTATGTCTGCTGCTGGCGGCGGTGAAGTATACTTAGGCCCGTATGACTTTGAGATACAATCCAAAGCAAATGATGCAACAGATGCAGCGACAGCTAACCACTGGTCTGTTCCAGACAATGTCACCTTGATTGGAGTTCCCAACAGAACCAAGATTTACAAGACAACAAGGTATGCTGAAGATGTTGGTAACGCAGTTGTAAACGTGAAAAGCCTTGGCCCTGTTGTTTCGTTAGCGGGAAGTGGGGCTTCAATCGTCAACTGTAAGGTGTCTCTGGATATATGGACTGAATACAACAAGCTTGACATTGGTCATGGCAGCGGCACAAGGAGTAGTTTGTATTTTACGGACGATGGTAGTGGTGGGACAAAAATATTTGCATATGGTCTTGGAGATGTAGCTGTTGGTTGGGAAAACTCCTGCATCATATACATGCAGAATACGGGTGGTTTTGACGACCTGGGAGATGTGCAAAGGCGAAGAATAGAGGGTTGTATTATCGGAGACCCTTCGATTACGAATAACTTTACAAATCCTGAGCGCCAGCCAACTATTGGTGTGTATATTCATGCGCCTGGGTCACACAACATTTCTTCCATAATATCAGGCAACTTCTTTATGAACTCCTGTGAGTCGCACTACACGGCTGGAGTTTATGTTGCGAATGGCTCAACGGGACATGCTATAGTCGGCAATGTTGCCAGACCCTTTTTTGGTGCCGGAACAGACGCATGTGATACTTTTGTTTCAATAGAAAATGCTGCCGCTCTGGCCCTAAGCGTGGTATCAGGTAACGTCCCATCTAATGCAGCATCAAGTACATCTTATGGATTGAGGTCATAATGACTACAGTATCTTTTCCAATCACTCTAACAGGCAACTATCAAGATGGTTCTGTCTGTTCTGCTGCTGATTATCGCGCTGACTTTGAGAAGATGCGTGATGCCATCAACCATATGCATGAGCGGTTTAGTAGCTTTGTTTTTAGCGGTACTGAGAGGCAGTATTGGCCTGAAGAGACCATTACACACCCTACAACTGCGACGAAAGTCTATTACCCGTCTATGCCTGGTATAAATGGTACGTCAGGGTTAGCAAACACAAATACAGTGTTTTCTCCTCTTCATACAGAGGGTGATACTTCTTCGTTCGTAACTTGGCATAAAATTTTGAATGTTATGCAAATACCGAGTTGGATGCAGGGTCTTCGCGTAAGAGAGTTGCAGGTTGTGAACGCCTCTTTACTTGGAACATACACTGGTGGTGCGGGTAGTGCTGAGATTACCGCTGACCAGTTTACTGATTCAGGTGGAACGGACAGGCCATTGAAGTTTGTTATCTCTAAGACATCTTCAGCTACAGCTGTGCAATATGACAACTTTACAGCAACAGAGATTGCGTCAGTTAGTATAGGTGGTGACAACCTTTTAGAAGGTGGTCCGTATACAACTTCTGCTGCAAGCGACAACAATATCCCCCATAGTGGTGGTGTGCCGATATCATCGGCTAATAATGTTGTAGCGCCTGGTGAGTTCCTTGTGCTGTCATGTACTGGTGGCTTGGAGCTAAATGTCACCAACTCTTCAAGCAGCTCTCTGGTTATGTCCAGACAAGAATGGTGTTTTCATGCCAACGCTCTTTGTGACGCAATGGTACCGGTGCTATAGGAGGATAAGATGGCAGAACAAGAATATGTTTATGGTGATGATGGGAAACGATACCCAAAGGTCGATTCGGCAGGAGAGCCTAGATTGACTGGGAATGACAGAATAAGACAAAGAGAAGCTGGAAAAATCATTCGAGACCGTATTGACGCTGGATTCTATGGAGAGCCAGCAAGTCAGCAGTCAAGCCAGTATGACACTTATATCCAGAACCAGCTTGCAAGCTTAGCTGCTGGAGACCCTGCGGCTCAGATTGGAGAGCAGGTACAGATGGATGTTCTTGGACCAGGCTATCAGCAAGCAGAATATGGTGCAGCAGCGGCTGGAGTGCCTGGTGCTGGTAGGGTCATGAGGGCTAGGGAAGCTGTAGAGCGTAAAGCGTCTATTCAGAGCGCTAGAGCGCGTAGCCAGAACCTGATGATGCAGCATCAGCTCGCTAATGCTTATCTGGAGCAGGCTTTCAAGAACAGAAAGCTGGATTCCGATGAGGCTGTAGCTCTGTCTGAGCTTATTTCCCAGACGATGGCTTGGGCTCACGATGAGCACCCAGGGCTATCGAAAGCGATTCCCGGTATTCTTGGGAAAATGGTTGAAAAAGGCAAGAATAAGCAAGAAATGATGAGCATTTTCGTTTCTGAGGCTGCTATAGCTACAGGCGAAACCGTGGATGCCCACTAATCACATTAGGGTGTAAAGATGGCCTTCAATCTTACAAGAAAACCAAAGCCATACAATAAAGACGCATCTCAGATTGCGAAAGAGGCTGGTATAGCCACAGGCTTCAATGTTCTTGGGAGTATTGTGTCTGGAGCTGCCAAGCACTTCTTATATGAGAGACCGGAAGCTGAAAGGCAAAGAAATATTGTGTATGGGTCAGCGGCTTTAGATGCCATTGGAGGCCACATTGAAAGGGGTGTGGTCTATGCGGCTAAGGCAGAGCAGCAGATGGCTAACCCAGAACAGAATCTTTTCAATGCCGAAGTAAAAGGGAAAGGGGCTCCTCAAGACGGTTACCTTAATACTTATGACCAGATTAGAAAAACGAATGACACGATTGCGAAACTACAGAAAACAATAGCCGATATTGATGCAGGTAAGGCTGGGCCAGGAACAAAAACAGACACTAAATCTGAGGTTAGGGGGAGGGTAGCAAACCTAAAAAATAGCCTTGGTGCGCTTAATGCCAGTATAAGGAGGATGAAAAGAGCAGATAAAGAGGCTCAGAAAGCAGTTGCTATGGGCGATTACCAGAAAGCAGCCGCAATAAGGGCCGGTACTTTTAGAGAGTTGGCTACACTGCATACAGGGCTGGCTCAAGCTCGAATGACAGCAGCTATTGACCAGGGTATTGTCAAAGAAGAGCAGGTTATTGGATACAGAGGTGTTATTGGCCGAATAAACGAAATGGCAAAGGCTGTCGCAAGCCAAGCTGTAGGAACAGCAAAGGCAGAAAGTCTTAGTCAAACCCCAGTCGCGCCAATGACGACTGATAAAAAGACTGGTCACCTCCCCGAGCCCATCCGAGAAAGCCTCGGTGTTGGCCCTGCCGGGGAGTTGGAGCTGAACACCGGCAAGGTTTGGGCGGGTTTGTTTGCTGGTGACTCTAAAAAGATTCACTCTAGCCTGGTTTTTACCCCTGAAGGAGAACAGTATCTCAACAGGGAAAAGTTTGCGAAAACGAATAAGTTTTACTTCAACAAAGGCGTAAAGACCACTGATGTTCTAAGGGCTATTGTTCAAGGCGATTTGAGCCTTATGCAAGGGATGCGTGATGCAGATAGCGATAAGGATATGCCTTCAAAAAAGAGGACTGGACCAATCGCTACTTTGCAAAGAGCTTTAGGGCTTGAGGTGGATGGTATTTTCGGGCCTAACATGACGAAAGCTTTGGCAAAAGAGCTGGGAGATGGGGTCGGGGTCCTTAACAAAGACAGCCTCAAAAAGTCTAAGGATCTTCAGGACGTATTCGTTAAAGAGGCTGGGATTCAAAGCCAAGCATCAGCCAGTGTCGCTACTCTCGCTTCTGCTGGAGAAGATGGTGTTGGGTATGATTCAACTGGCCTTTTTAAGCTAAAACCCACAGATTTTGACCAGATGCTTCAGATGAATCGTACTGGTGGTTGGAGTATGAGTGGTGAGTCTGAGGGTTTGCCTGGTGGTCCTGAGAGCGTCTGGCCCCAGGGTGAGCGCTGGGATCTTCAGCCGCATGAGCACCTGCGAGGCCCTATTACCGGCCGGGGATCTGTGGGGCTGCCAGAAGCTAAAGACGCTGAGCTGCAAAATCTCTGGGAGACATCTGATTTTAGTGGACAGGTTGGAGCTGGACCACCTGAGTTTGCTGGAGGCTCATATTCTGTTGAACCTGACAGTGTAGATGCTGTGCAGGTAGAGCCACAGGTAGAGCCACAGGTAGAGCCACAGGTAGAGCCACAGCAAGCTGAAGAAATGCCTGACCGTGTTTCAGGTAAACTAGCAGAGCGTCGTTACCTGGAAGCAAGGCTTCAAGACCGTGGGGGTCGATTGCAACAAACTGTTGTGGATCATTTTGAGGGAGATGAGAAGAGGAAGGATGCTGTTGATTTAATGGTGACAGCCGAGGTCCAGGCATCAGAATACTTTCCTGCCCTGAAAGACAACTTGAGGAGCGTTATTCTTGAGAAAGCAGATGATGTTTTACAAGAAGCCGGGGATCGGGTGTTAAAGTTTTCCGCTGAGCAGCGAAACAACCTAAAAGCATTGCATGAGTTTGTGCTAAGACAGCCAGGTGTTAAGGAGGTTCGAGATAAAGTTGCTAAACCACATCAATACATGACTGTTCAACAGCTCGTAGGGTATTTAGCGACTACGGATAAAGCAACGTCAGAGACACTTATAAACGCTATTGGTGCAAATACAGAGCAAGCCGTAAAGGTTAGAAAGATTATTTTGGACATGGTTGATACACAGAAAAGCTGGAATGTTCGGTTTGGGGTGTCGAATCTTCTCGACCACATGAACGCCAACAGAGTAGATCTTTTGGAAGCTCTAGGTGATCCAAAGATAATGAAGATCTATAGAGATACCGAAGGCAAACAGGCCGAGAGGGTGGAAAAACTTGGTAATTTCATTAAAAGCCCAGAAGGTGAAGACTTTCTTAAGGCCGGGTTTAGGAAATATGTAGATGATGCCTTGAAGTCGTACTGGGAGGCAGTCAACGTCAACAAGCGGGTCGTTTCAGAGATGAAGTCGATGATTTTTGACAGCGAGGGTAATATTAAAGAGCCGTCAGTTGCTTTTTCAAGAGAAAGCATGGAAGAGCTTATTGATGCAGCGTATTTGGGCGTTTGGCACGGTGCCAGTGGAAGGTACAGAGGCAAAGCCAACGGACATGGGGCTGATTTTGTAATAGATGTTTTGAGGCACGCTTCGGAAGAAGGCAGGGTTTACACTAAATCTAGAGACAAATCTTATGCAGGTCAGGATGATATCAACGCCTTTTATCTAAATGTTAACGCAGGCGAAAACAGCTTGGCAGATAAGGTTTCAACTTTTATCGTAGACAAAATTTCTTCCAAAGATTTCAAAGGTTTTACCCCTAAGTTGTTGCGGAAGATTTTCGAGATTGGGGAGCGGCACGGCAAAGTCATTCGGAAAAGGTCTAATGTAGAGCCTTGGCTAAGGAAAAGAGCGGCGAAACGATAGGGATGAAAAAATATGGCAAAGGGTCCTTTGGACAAGAAAAAGCAGCAGTTTTTCAACCCGAGCAGAATAGACTTAGGCGGGGATTTTTCTGGCGTTTTGCCACCGGCTTATAGGGGCGGTGAAGGACCTCCCCCTGAGGGGGAAGTGGATTTATCTTATATGGAGACCCCAAGTGCTCCCCCCATTAGCCCTACACCATTTCCAGATTCACTTGTAGGCCCTCCATCGTATGATTTTATGAAGGGTTTTTTGCCTCCCGGTCAAGACCCTGTATCTCTTCCCGTTGCTCCAGAGGAATCTCTTCAGACGCTTCGGGTGGCTGGTGAAGCTATTGGGGCTGGTGCTGCCCCTATTACACAGATAGCTAAAGGGTTATTTGAGAAGCCTGGTATTATAGATGCAGCAGCCGGTATTACTTCTTCTATCGCTGAGAGTATTCAAGACTCAAAAGAAAAGCGCGATGAAGAGAATATGGAGAAAGCTCGCGGGCTTCTTGGTGAGATTGCATTTACGCAGGTATCTTCTGAAAGTGATTTTGAAAAAGCTGTTGCCAAGTTTCACGAGAAATACGGCTCTGTAGCGGTAAGCGATGGAGCGAAAAAATATCGCCTTTCAGACCTTCGAGACCCTTGGAAAGCTCCTGATGACCAACTTGCGTTTGTTGCAAGCATGTTTATTCAGGATTCTATATTTCCATCAGACACGAATGAGCTGAACAAAATTGGCAGAAGGTTTTCGTTTCCCAATCATCCAGCGAATGAGGCCATTGTTCAGTCTAAAGCTGAGATGCAGGCGATTCTGAATAATTATCCAGAATACAAGGACAAAGCCCTCAAGCATTTATGGAAACGTATAAATAGTCGCTGGAATGACCTTCAACAGCCTCCTCCACAAGAGTCTATAGAAGCTGCTAGGGTGCAGGGCGCGAAGAGAGCGGAGGAGCTTAAAGAGCTTCAGCCTTTTGTGCGGATTCTTGGTGAGGAGTTTGCCAAAGAAGAGCAGAACAGAAGAACGCTCCTGAAAGAGGTGAATGCTGGTGCTGCTGACAAAGTGGCATCTGCCTGGACGGGTTTTACGTTTTTGGAAGAGGAAGCGCTCCCCGAGGTTCCCATTGGCTTTGAGGAGCGAGGCGCAAATCTTGATATTATTAATAAAGAGATTGAAAAGAGAGCGCCAAGCGAAGACCGTCTTTTAGATCCTAAAATGATTCAGCTTGAAGCTGTGTCTCCTGAGCCATACGAGCCTACTGACCCTTCTGTAACGGTAACAATACGCGAGCCTACACCGGGCTCTGCGCTTGCTGAGCTGTTTCTTGGTGATGAGGGGGTCACCTATAGCAAAGAAAGGACTGTTCCTGTAGCTGAGCTTACAGATAGCCAGTTGGAGGAGTTGCAAGGGAGACTAACGAAAGAGCAGCTCAAAGCTCTTCAAAAACCTCTTGTAGAATCAGTAGTAGACTCTACGGGCAGGACAATACTTTCTGTTTCTCCACCTAAAAGTGTAACGCCAGAAGAGTTTGGTCTTATTTCTGCCCAGACTCTCCCTCCCGAAAGATGGGTGCTTCCACTGCTTGCTGCGGTTTACTCAGAAGACCGGGAAGGCTTCGATGAGAGGTGGAAAAAAGTTACTCAAGCATATTCTGAGCTTTACAAAGACCCCGGTAACGTGGACGCGCAAACCAGCATTGCTGCTATAATCCACGAAGCAATAACATATCCAAGAGGGTACACGGTCAAAGAGAGTGGAGATTACATTGAACTTGGCCCTGAGGCATATGCTGAAAAGATTAAAGGGGTGTTCCGGTTCTATGTTCCAATGCCTATTAGTTGGTTTAGGCAAAATGGAGAGCCTTGGGTATTTGAGCATCGTGGGAAAAAAATACCCATTTACCCGGTAGGCGACGATGTTTACGACCGTCTTGTGGATTCTGTGCAAGGTGGTGAGCCACAGGCGCTAGAGTATGTGGTTGCTCTAAATACAGAAGAGAAAGATTTTCTGCTTGAAAGGCAACAGAACTTTCTGAAGCAGCTTCTTCTTTCTTCTGGATTGTACGGAGACAGGGCTACCTATGGGTGGTTTGGTGAGATGCTGGGGTACAACAGTATTACGTCTTCTGCGAGGTGGGACCAGATACTTCAAAAAGGCTACCCTGTTGATAAGGGGAATATCACGCCGACTCAGCTAATGATGTGGTACAAGAACAATGATGTGGATGTTGGGCAATCCGCGATCTTGCACGCATCTTATATGAGGGAGCTTGCTTTAAAGATGGCAGGAGGTGGAGATAGCTCCGCTTTACTGTATAGGATACCGAAGGCTTGGCTTACCTCTATAGGTGACCTTGGTGCCACAACAGCCCATGGTGTTGCTGCGGCATTCACAGAGACTCCCAAGTGGGCGTTAGAAACAGGCTTTGAGTTTATTACGGCTGGTGGACCGTTGGGTTACGGTCTGGCAAAGGCGACAGAAGCGGCTGGTATTGAGGGGCCTATGGTAAAGGCTCTTCAAGGTCAGGCTGAAGAGTATGAAAATCAACTTGCAAAGCCGTTTGAGCTTGGCAAGCAGTTGTACGCATCAACAGTCCTTTACTTTGCCGACTATATGGAGCCTTCGGTAAGAAAGCGCCGGCTGATGATGGATTTGCCCTGGGTTGTTTCAGATGCGCTTATGGTTTGGGGGCTCGTGGCTGGCGGAGCTAGGCTTGCTGGTAAAACTGCAAGCTTTTTAGGTCGTACAGGTCAGGCTAAAATAACGACCCTTTCCAAAAAACTGAACCCTATGAAGTACGACTTGGACCCACAAAGAGTCGTGCAAAAACCAACCTTTGAGGCCATAGACGTTCCCAGACCACCGCTTACCTTTGAAGAGGGCGTTCGGGGGAAGCAGATTCACTTTGACCACTTGAGGCAACCAGGAACGCCAACACCTCCTGGGCACGGGTTTTTTAGTGAAGTCGCTTATATTGGTGATGAGATTGATGAGCTTGCGAAAGCGTATACCCCTGAAGCTATAGTCAAAAAGGTTCGAGGTGTAACAAGAGAGCTTGCTAAGCGCGGAGAT